>JAEEGL015638308.1_pt1 | contig 17108 bp, 19 predicted proteins | sample 9134231 | NCBI WGS metagenome assembly JAEEGL01 (sample SAMN16246548, study PRJNA631951) | gut metagenome | biome: gut microbiome; feature: rumen; material: fiber-attached | host: Bos | place: Iran: Karaj | collected 2018-10
CGAGATTTTAACAAATAGGCGCACTTATGTCAAGTGAATTTGGGGATTATTGGGTGATTTTTCCCGAAAGGATCGCATGGGCCAGAGGCATATCCTCGGGTGTGGTTATCTTGATGTTGTTATAGGAGCCCTCGATCATGCGGACACGGGTATCGGTAAACATCTCTACCACCATCGCGTCGTCAGTCACATGAACATCTCCGAGTCTGCCTTCCTTCTCTGCCGTGATCAGAGCATCATACGCCTTTTTCACCACAGAGAATCTGAAGCACTGCGGAGTCTGTACGTTCCAGACATGTGTCCGGTCGGGTGTCGATACCGCATACCCCGAATCATCAACTATCTTAACCGTATCCTTGGACGGCATCGCTGCCACACATGCATCTTCTTTCTCAAGAGTCTTAAGGCACCTGTCGATGATCTCTGCCGATACAAACGGTCTCGCTCCATCATGTATGAGTACGCAGTCGCACGCGTCTATTGCACACAGCCCGGCATATACAGAATGGTATCTCTCCCGTCCCCCGGGCACGACAGCGCCGATCTTGTCAAACAGTGCGGTGTATTCCGCACGTATTTCATCCAGATCATCCGCTGCACATACAAGCACTATCTCATCGACATCACTCTTCTGAAAGGCATTCAGGCTGTGCCAGATGAGAGGATGACCTCCCAGATCGAGATATTGTTTTCTGATCCGGGTGCCCATACGGGATCCACTCCCGCCCGCGAGCACCACAGCTACCGTATACATATAGGATCACCTCATTAAATACATCCGCTCAGAGTATGAACTCCAGCACGAACACCACCAGACAGCATATGATCGATACGGGGAACAGTCCGAGTCCGAGCCATGCCGCCACGATACCGAGCAGCAAAGCGGCAGCACCGGCCAACGGCGATTCCGTTGCCTCCATGATCGCCGGAAATGTCATTACAGCCAGCGTCACATACGGCACATAATACAGAAACGATCTGATAAACCTGTTGTCGATCTTCTTACGTATCAGTGTAACGGGAAGGATACGGATGAATGCTATGGTCAGGATCACTGTCAGCATGTATATATACTTATGCATCCCCCGGCTCCTCCTCTTTTACGGGTGCAACCAGAGCAGCGACCGCAGATATGAGTACGGTAAGTATGATGGTCCTGCTCCCGGCCGAAATATCATGCACATACGGAATGGACAGTACACAGCTGTCAGAGCACAGATAGCTTAACAGGAAACTGACGATCACACAGATGAGCACCGGTCTCTCACGCCTGGCCGGAGGTATGATGATAGCGATGAACATACCATATAGAGCAACCGACAGAGCACTTACCGCGCGTGCCGGCATGATCCCGCCTGCTATTATGCCCGATGCGGTGCCCAGTCCCCAGAGCGGGCCGGCTATGGCAGTCAGACCGTAGGTGTACTGCGGTATCACATACCCCGGTCTGGCGATGGTCGCTCCGAATATCTCATCCGTCATACAGAAGGCGACCGCTATCCTTTTTAATACGGAAGTATCCTGTGAGAATCTCTGGGAGAGCGCGGTGGTCATCAGCATATATCTGGCGTTCGTGATGAACGATACCAGAAAAGTCTCCACGATCGTCGCATGAGTCAGTATCATCGTGAGTCCGGCATATTCCCCCGCAGATGCACGTGCGAGCACGGAATTGAAGAATCCCTCTATGGCATTCAACCCCGCCTTTCTCGCTATGATTCCCAGAGAAAAAGCCACCGCATAGTAGCCCAGGCCTATCGGTATGCCGTCCCTGAGCCCGTTCAGAAAAGCCTGTTTCTTATTCATAATGTCAGATTAGGCACGGCATTCAAATCAAACCCGTGTCTCACTCCTGCTGTATATTCGTAGTATGCCGCAGCACCGATCATTGCCGCATTATCGGTGCAATATACCGGTGACGGCACATAAAGCGCGGCTCCTCTGGCCGCAAGCGCACTCTCAAGCGCATTCCTGAGAGCAGTATTTGATGCCACTCCGCCGGCGAGTGCAAACTTATCCATATCACTCTTATCGAACACTTCCATCGAGCGTTCGCACAGCACTTCCACGACCGAACGCTGGAACGAAGCAGCTATATCCGACGTATTCACCTCTATCCCCTGCATCCTGCATGAGTTCAGATGATTGAGCACCGCGCTCTTAAGTCCGCTGAACGAAAAATCGTATTCCGAATCACGTACCCTGCCCTTGGGAAAATCGATCGCATAGGGATCACCCTCACGCGCGGCCTTATCGATCTTGGGGCCGCCGGGATATCCCAGCCCGATCGCACGTGCCACCTTATCAAAGGCTTCTCCTGCCGCATCATCCCTGGTACGTGCGATGATCCGGTATTCACCGTATCCCGTGACCTCCACGAGATGAGTATGTCCACCCGATACCACGAGACACATATACGGAGGCTCCAGATCCGGATGCTCTATATAATTGGCAGAAATGTGTCCGCTGATATGATGAACGCCGACCAGCGGTTTACCTTTGGCCCACGCGATCGACTTCGCACAGTTCACTCCTACCAGAAGCGGACCGACCAGTCCCGGGCCGTATGTTACGGCTACAGCATCCACTTCATCCAGGCTCAGATCCGCATCAGCCAGAGCCTGACGGATCACGGGGTTGATCTTTTCCACATGCTTGCGGCTGGCGATCTCCGGAACCACTCCGCCGTACTCGGTATGAATGGCTATCTGCGTATATATAACATTAGATAAGACCTCCCGGCCGTTTCTGACAACGGCAGCGGCGGTCTCATCACACGAAGTCTCTATGGCGAGTATCTTCAGATCTTCACTCATTGAAAAGCATTACCTCCGACGCTCCGGCTGCTTCATCTCCGGTCAGGTCCCACCCGAATATACGCCAGTGACCGGCATCATCCTTGCGCAGGATGAACAGTTCCTCCACCGAACCGGCTACCGCACCGTTCCTGATATTGTAGGTACAGTACAGACTCGCACATTCATATGAATCCTTGGTGAAATAGTTGACATCCGTACTGGAAGACATACTGTAACTCATGATCGCATATTCCTGGGATTTCTTGGTAGCGATCTCCGACTTCAGATCCGTGATGTATCTGTTCCACTCCTGATTCGCCGCGAGCTCGGGATCATATATCTGCAGAGCCCTCTGGGCCAGCTGTTCTATCTCTTCATCCGTGCAGTCTTCGTTATAGAGACACTTGGTCAGATCCGAATAGTACCTGACCACCTCTTTGGGAGAGGGCGGATAGTTCTTGTCCAGATTGCGCAGCAATATCTCCTGTACCGGAGTGACAGGGACGTTTTCTTCCGTCTGTGTCTGTCTCCGTACATTAGCCACATGATAGTAAGCAAATATCAGCAGCACAGCCAGTATGACGAACACGATCAGCGTTTTGGCAGCCGATGAGCCGTTTTTCTTGTGTTTTGCCTGTGTCTGCGCCATCAGCGCTTACTCCTCCGCAAAAGCAATATCTATGTTCTTACCGTCCTTGCCGGGTTCCGCATTCGCAAAGATCCTGCATACCCCGTCCATATACGGCTTCGGGTTGACCAGTGACGGTGAATAATGCGTGAGCCACATCCGCCTGGGATTGGCACGTGCAGCCAGTTCGGCCGCTTCGGTAAATGTCATGTGCTTGTGTTCAACAGCCTTGCCGGCCTTGTCTTCCTCTCCGTACATGCCTTCGCATATAAAGAGATCCGCTCCCTCGGCGTATTGAACTATCCTGTCCGTAGGCCTGGTATCCGTGGTATATGTCACCTTGATGCCGGTCCTTTCAGGTCCCATGACCATGTCGGGAGTATACGTCACACCATCTACCGTGACTTCCTCGCCGTTTTGCAGCCTGCCCCACAGCCTGCGGTCGATCGGAAGCTTAATGGCTGCGTCCACATCGAATCTGCCTGCTCTGGGTATGCGTATGCTGTATCCGTAGCACACCACATTATGTCTGACGCGAAAAGCATCTATGTACATACCGCCGAACTCGAATGTCTCCTCCTGCTCCTCTATCTCATGACAGATGATCTCAAAAGGAAGCTCGGGAGCAATGATCCTGAGCGAGCTGACCACCTGGGTCAACCCTTTAGGGCCTATCATGATGAGTGGTTCAGTACGTTCGGCATTGCCCATCGTGAGCAGCATGCCGGGCAGTCCGGATATATGGTCTGCATGATAATGGGTAAAACACATGACCCCTATGGGCTTGGGGCTCAGACCGCTCTTACGCAATGCGATCTGTGTAGCTTCACCGCAGTCTATCAAAACGCTCAGCCCGTTATATCTGGCAAGCATGGCGGTCAGATATCTGTTAGGCAGCGGCATCATACCGCCGCATCCGAGTAAAGTAACATCAAGCATTATTATCTCTGTCCTTATATCTCCACATGATCAGTCCGTCCTCTTTGGGATGATCATAGAATCCCGGGCGGATGCCTGCCGTTTCAAAGCCGCATTTCTCATATACTCTGATAGCAGGGGCATTGGAGGCTCTGACCTCCAGGGTGAAATCCCCGATCCCCAGTTCTTCGTTGCATTTCAGCGCATACCGGATCAGTTCCGTAGCGATCCCGCGTCCTCTGTGATCCGCATCAACGGCCACATTGGTGATATCACCCTCGTCTATGATCCTGAATACCACACATCCTCCGACAAGCTGTCCGGATTCGGTGTCCTCAGCCAGATAATAGTCGGCATCCGGCTTATCAACTATCTCCTCAAAAGCGCTCCTCGGCCACGGATCGGCAAACGATGCCTGTTCAAGAGCAGATGCCCCTTCTATATCTTCCGCGGTTATCGTACGGTATATGATACTCATACTCCGTCACCGGCTTCCTGTCTTACGCGCTCCGCCTGCGACTGTCTCAGATATACGGGGGTAAGTCCGTCGGCCGTTGTGACACATCCCTCGAGTCCGTCTGCCTCACCCCTCAAATATGCTCCCGCAAGTGCTGCAAGCGATGCAGCCCTCTGTCTGCTCATATGAGCCGGTGCCGTCGTGTACGGGCAGGTCAGGAATTCCCGCATCTGCCCGGAGAAAACGGGTATGCCGTCGCCGGTAAATATCACACTGCGTCCGATATCATTCAGCTGTCCGCACAGATCCTCGAATGCTTCTGCAGTCTGCCCCATGATCACCTTAAGTCCCTGATCGAATTCATATATCCCCGTATATACCTGGGATCTCCTGGCATCCATTATCGGACACACCACATCTCCGGATCCGTACAGGTTATAAGCAAGCGCTTCGAGCGTGGGTACGGCTACAACCGGTCTGTCCAGTGCCAGTCCCAGCCCCTTCACGGTAGCTATGCCTATCCTCAGTCCAGTGAAAGACCCTGGGCCTGCTGCCACGGCATATGCATCGATACTGTTTAAATCCAGGTCTGTTCTGTTCCTGACCTCATCGAGCAGAGGGAGCAAAGTCTGCGAATGAGTAAGCCCCGTCTGTATACTGTATTCGGCTATGGTTATATCATCCTCTGTAACAGCGACAGCGGCTGTCAGACCGGATGAGTCAATCGCACATATCTTCATATTATAGTAATGTCAGGATCTCTCCGTGATCTCTATCCTGCGGTAATCGAACCCGCGTTCATCATCCCTGGTTATACGTATCTCCGTATACGGATCCGGAATCTGCTCCATAAGCTCGGCTATACGGTCCGGCCACTCTATCACGCTTACTCCGTCTCCGTATATGAAGTCGTCGAATCCGACTTCCTCCATCTCATACGGATCATCTATACGGTATACATCGAAATGGTACAACGGCAGTCGTCCGCTCTCATATATCTGCATGATCGTGAACGTCGGTGAATTGACCGGTTCGGTTATCCCGAGTCCGGCAGCCAGCCCCTGTGTAAAAAGTGTCTTACCGGCTCCCAGGTCTCCGTCCAGTGCAATGATACTGCCCGGTGTTATGCTCTCTCCTATGCTTCGTCCCAGTTCATATGTATCATCGGGAGAATTGGATTCGTATACTCTGTTATCCATATTGGTCAGTTACCGCGTATATGTACTTTCTTAGGATCCATATGAGACGATATCGCAGCATAGACAAGCTGTTTCTTGTCTCCCAGATCCTTCTTGGGCAATATGCAGGCATTAACCCTGCTCGTATATATCAGAATGCTGCCGCCGGTGGACACTGCCTTCACAGTATCAGCCCATCCTATCCGTGATTCCTCGCCGTCCTGGCTGATCACTATTCCTTCATCATCCATCAGATAATGAATGGGCTGCTTAAAGCTCGGATTGGAGAGATACTGCTGTCTGGATTTGATGAACAACGCCCACGGTATATATGCCACTATCACGATACCTGCTATCAGATAGGGAACCTTGCGGGTCTGTGCAAAGGCGATGATCAGCAATACTCCCACTATAGTGCCTATCAGTCCCGATGCACTCCTGTATGCATGACTCAACAGATAATCATACAGAGCTCCGGGAGTTATTTTGACGTCGAATTCCACTTCCATACCGGTCACATTCCGTCTCTTCCATATTGTAATATCATCAGCCGGCTGCCAGAGGTCTGGTCAGGCTTCCGTGATAGTTCCATCCGGTCTCATCCCACATATATGTGAGTTCTATATTAATGGAATAGCCCTCTTCATCAGAGAGATATACATCACCGATGGAATTATAATCCATGCCGTTATCGGTATACTTCGCATAAGCGTGTCCCGTGAAGTTTCTCTTTACGCCGTCCACTTCTATGGTCGCCGAAGCATTGCCTTCCTCATCGACTGTCATATTGAAGTCGCCGAGCATACCGGTGCACTTATATGTACCGTCATAGTTGATCATTGATTCCTGGCCGTACGGTGCGTGGCTGAAAGATCCGTTAACCGAGCAGTCCACATACCAGTCGATCACCAGTTCATCATTTTCATAAGCATAGAAGTCGTATCTCGTGCCTTCGCTGGTGATATATCCGTCATAGACCTTACCGTCACCTGTAGTAAGCGAAGCACTGCCGTCCCGGTTGATGGTAAGTTCCAGCATACCCATATCGGGATCATCACATGTATATGTACCGGCAGCCTGAGCAACCGCGGCATCCAGAGTGAAACTGTTGACCGATGTTACACTGTCTCCGCTCATTTCAAAACTGTAACTGGTGCTGTAGTCATTATCATTCTGGGCTTCATATGTAAATTCTATGTTTCCGTCGATCTCCTGCCACTTGCCGTTATAGGTATCGGTATTCTTCCTGTCGGGAGTATACAGATAGTCAATGATCAGGGTCGCGCTGCCGTCATCGCTGGCATACATGTTATATGCTATGTCATAACTGTAATCCGAATGCTCTTCATCATATCCGTACTCTTCATAGGGCCTGACAGTCTCGGAATATGTGTATACATGATCAGCCTTGATACCGCCGGGCATTTCATCTCCGGGAGCTTCCTCAGGCTTATCGGCTTCGGGCTTGGGAGGTTTGATATCCTGGCCGCCTTCATCGCCGTCCGGTTCAGGCCGGTCCGGTTCAGCCGGTTCCTGTTCCGTATCCTCTCCGTTATGTCCCGGCAGGAAACTGAGTCCGCATCCTGTAAGAGATATGGTCAAAACAGCACAGCATAACGTTGCAAATAATCTCTTCCTGATCATGATATCCTCCATATAAGCCATCGCCACTACATAGTGCGAGCATTATACAATCATTGTTATCCAATATTATACGATACCACAATTGGCCGTTACTTACAATCGGAGAAAGAAGGAAATCGTTTTCCAAAAATCTGTTGACATATCCGTATGACGGATGTAATATCAGGTCAGAAAACGTTTTCCAGTGTGTGAAGAGACGACAGGTATGATAACTATCAAGGATGTAGCGGCAGAAGCCGGAGTAGCCATATCAACGGTATCCAAAGTCCTGAACGGATACGACGGAGTAAGCAGGGCCACCAGAGATAAAGTGAATAATGCGGTGACTAGGCTCGGATTCACTCCCAATGCAGTAGCCGCCGCCCTGTCATCGAAGCAGTCCGGCAGGATCGGATTACTTCTGAAGATGGGGAGTGACAATACCGCGATGGATGAGATCAACATGAGCTACCTCTCCGGTGCCATCAGATCCGCTATGGATAACCGGCTCGATGCGGTGACCATCTTCTATGAGATGATATCGGATCTGGACAGGGAAGCTCTGATCTCCTATCTGAAGTCACAGAGTATCGAGGGGCTCATCATCTTCGGCCTGAACAAAGAAGACTCCACACTTATCGAACTGATCGAATCGGAGGTATTCAAGATCGTAGTGATCGATGCACCGCTGACCAATGCATCCACGTCTTCGGTATCGATCGACTACGCCGAAGCACAATACGACGTGATCATGCGCACCTTCGAGAATATCGAAGGCAACCGCATCCTGTATATAGCGGGCCGTGATTCCAGTTATTCCACCGCCGCCAAGCTTACGGCCATAAGCAGACTGGAACAGGACCTCCATACCAGGGCTCATATCGTATACGGAGACTTCTCCGAACTCAAAGCCAGAGAAGCCACCTTTAAATACGCAAAGGAATCGGATATCATCGCGTGTGGATCCGATCTGATGGCTATCGGTGCGATGCGGGCATTGATGGAACTCGATATATTCAAACCCGTCTGCGGTTTCGGCGGCGTCAGGCTCATGGCTTATGCCGGCAAGCAGATGAACACCGTACGGCAGGACTTCGAGAATCTGGCTCACGAAGCCGTCGTCAGGCTCAAGGAGCTCCTGTCGGGGAGTGAAGGATCGGCATACACGGCCGGTTATGAGCTCATCAGAATGAAATATGCGGACGTACTTAATTAGCCACGTAGTTTACGACTATATATTTAGGGAGGAACAAACATGTCAACAGGAGACAACATGCAACGGGATGTACTGATAATGAATCTGGAGGAGCAGTTCGATCAGTGTCTGCAGGCAGAGTGCGGCAGGTCGGTCGCGGAAGCGGATAACCACGAGATTTATCATGCCCTGCTCGCTCTGGTCAAGGAACTCACGAGAGTCACTCCTCAGATCGAAGGCGAGAAAAAGATATACTACATATCCGCTGAATTCCTGATCGGTAAGCTTCTGTCCAATAACCTGATCAATCTGGGGATATACGACCGTATAGATGATCTGCTCAAAAAACACGGCAGATCCCTGTGCGAAATAGAGGATGAGGAGCCCGAGCCTTCACTCGGCAACGGCGGCCTCGGCAGACTCGCCGCATGCTTCCTTGATTCGATCGCCACACTCGGTCTCCCCGGAGACGGCATCGGGCTGAATTACCATTTCGGTCTCTTCAAGCAGGTATTCAGGGACCGGCTTCAGACCGCCGAGAAGAATGACTGGATCGAACCCGACAAGAGCTGGCTCAACCGGACAGACACATCATTCAGGGTACAGTTCGGTGACTGCACCGTCACATCCAGGCTCTATGACATAGATGTCATCGGATACCGCGCAGGAACCAACAGACTTCACCTGTTCGATATAGAGTCCGTCGACGAATCCATCGTGAAGAAAGGGATCGATTTCGATAAGGAAGCCATTGAGAAGAACCTGACACTGTTCCTCTATCCCGACGATTCCGATGAGGCAGGTAATCTGCTGCGCATTTACCAGCAGTACTTCATGGTAAGCAATGCTGCCCAGCTGATACTCAAGGAAATGAAAGAACGCCAGTATGACCTTCGCAGGCTTAATGAACATGCGGTCATTCAGATCAACGATACACACCCCACGATGGTGATCCCCGAACTGATCAGGATCCTCGTGGAGGAAAAGGCTTTCACCATGGACGAAGCCATCGATGTGGTCAGCAAGACCTGCGCATACACCAATCATACGATCCTCGCCGAAGCCCTGGAGAAGTGGCCTCTCAAGTATCTCGAAAAGGTTGTTCCCCAGCTCATCCCCTATATCAAAGAGCTGGATAAGCGCGTGCGCGCAAAGTATAAAAACCCGAAGGTCCAGATCATCGACAAAGAAAAACGTGTACACATGGCACACATCGATATCCATTACGGATTCTCGGTAAACGGTGTCGCCGCCATACACACGGAGATCCTCAAGAACACGGAACTCAACGACTTCTATAAGCTGTATCCGGACAAGTTCAACAACAAGACCAACGGCATCACGTTCCGCAGATGGCTGCTCTCCTGCAACCGCGAACTGACCAATCTGATCACAGACAGGATCGGCGACGGATATAAAAAGGATGCCGAACAGCTCGAGAAACTGCTCGACTTCATAGACGACGAAGAATTCATGCAGGCACTTTTCAGGATCAAACATGATAAGAAAGCTGCCCTGGCCGAGTATGTACGTGAGCATGAAGGCGTGGAGATCGATCCCGATTCGATATTCGACCTGCAGTCCAAGAGACTTCACGAGTACAAGCGCCAGCAGATGAACGCGCTCTACATCATACACAAATATCTGGAGATCAAGTCAGGCAAAAAGCCCGCCCGTCCCATCACCTTCATGTTCGGCGCCAAGGCTGCTCCCGCATACGTGATCGCACAGGATATCATCCATCTCCTGCTCGTACTCCAGGAGATTGTAAATAACGATCCGGACGTCAGTCCTTATATGAGGGTCGTTATGGTCGAGAACTATAATGTGGCTTATGCGGAAAAGATGATCCCTGCTGCTGACATATCCGAACAGATATCACTTGCCAGCAAGGAAGCGTCAGGTACCGGAAACATGAAATACATGCTCAACGGGGCCGTGACACTCGGTACTTCCGACGGTGCAAACGTAGAGATCCATGAGCTGGTCGGCGATGACAACATATATATCTTCGGTAAGGATTCCGACACCGTCATAGAGCATTACACGAAAGCCGATTATGTATCAAAGGATTATTATAAGAAGAGTCCCGTGATCAAAGAGGCCGTTGATTTCATCATAAGCAAACAGGCGCTGAAGGCCGGCCATAAGACTAACCTCAAACGCCTGCACGATGAACTTCTGAACAAAGACTGGTTCATGACGCTCCTCGATCTCGAAGAATATATCGAGGTCAAGGACAGGATGCTGGCGGATTATGAAGACCGCGACAAATGGGGACGCATGATGCTCACCAACATTGCCAAAGCGGGATTCTTCTCATCCGACAGAACCATCGCGGAATACAACAGGGATATATGGAAGCTCACGGATTAATGTGCGCCGCCCTTTAAGATCCCGCTGAGTTTCTTATAGATAAGGATAGTGATGAGCGATACCGCTCCTCCCTTCAGGATGTTAAGCGGAGCCACTGCCATCATTACCAGGGTTGTCACGGAAGTGATGTGCGGATTGATCGCAGTGCCCATTTCTATGATGGCTTCCATAGGCATCCCGAACATCTGAGCAAACTTCGGCAGCAGATAGACCGCATTAAATAATGTACCTACGACCGTCATACACAGAGTGCCCACTATGCACGCTGCTATGGCGGTCTTCTTATTCTTGCGGAACAGATAAATGACCGAAGCCGGAAGCAGCAGTGAGCATCCTACTATGAAGTTCGCGAGTTCTCCGACGAATGCGGTGGATGTGCCCTTAAACAGCAGTTTGATGATGATCTTGACGAACTCGATCATGACTCCGGCTACCGGCCCGAATGCAAAAGCACCTATGAGCGCAGGAAGCTCGGAGAGATCAAACTTGTAAAAGCCGGGTGCAAAGAACACCGGTATCTCCAGTATCATCAGGATAGCGGATATCGCCGAGAACATACCGATCATCGCAACCTTGCGCGTGGACAGTATCCTCTCGGTGTCATTGTTCTTCCTGTGGAGATACTTCTCGATCAGGTAGGCGATCAGAAACACCGCAACTACACAGCCAAGAAACTCAAGCACAAACAACACATTTTCCTTAAGGGACATAAAAAGACTGTTCATTAGATATTCCTCCTCTCATCCAGACTATACGGTCGGTTCCGGAATCTCACCGGATCATGCACATCGGCTCGCGGACTTTTACCGCCGGTCGGGAATCTCACCCTGCCCTGAAGAAACTGTATATGTATGCGGGGCTGAATGCTCCGGCACACAACTGTTAATATACATACCGCGGGGCGTCCTGTCAATGCCCGTTTTATTTGAAACTGTCTGACAATTTTGATAAAATCTAACTATGGACAAGAAAACAATACTTATCATCGACGATGTCAAATTCAATATAAGAGCAGCCCAGGATGTTCTGGGTGAAGACTTCAAAGTGATCGGAGCACTCTCCGCCGAGGCGGGATTCAAGGTGCTGTCACATACGATCCCGGATCTGATACTTCTGGATATCATCATGCCGGAGACTGACGGTCATCAGGTGCTCAAGATTCTCAAATCAACGCCGAGGTTCATGCATATACCGGTCATATTCCTGACGGCCGACAACAATTATGAGACCGAGGTCGAAGGTTTCAACGAAGGTATCGTGGACTATATAACCAAGCCTTTCGTAGCGGATGTACTCAAGAAGCGCATCCAGACTCAGATCGAGCTAGCTGAATACCAGCGCTCGATGGAGGACAAGGTCAACGAAAAAGTTGCCGAGATCGAGGATATGTACGATCTGCTTGCCGTCAGTTTCGCGGCACTGGCCGAGTACAGAGACTCGACCACCGGCGGGCACCTGAAGAATACGGCGATATATTTCAAGGCATTCATAGAACATCTGCAGAACTGCGACCGTTACAGGGATCAGCTGAATCCCTCCATCGTATCCAAAGCCATCCGGTCCGCCCCTCTTCATGATGTGGGCAAGATCGCGATCAACGACAACGTGCTGCGGAAGCCCGGTTCACTGACTGACAAAGAGTTCGAGCGTATCAAACTGCATTCGGTGATCGGCGGCGAGCTCTTCAGTTTCATTGGTGAAAAGGTTTCCGACAAGGAGTTTGCCGATATCGCTTATGTCATATGCAGATATCATCACGAGAAATGGGACGGCACAGGCTACCCCGAAGGGCTCTCGGGCACGGATATCCCGCTGCTGGCGCGTATCATGAGCATTGTGGATGTATACGACGCACTGACCAGTGAGCGGCCCTATAAGAGAGCATTTTCTCACGAAAAGGCCATGGCCATGATCGCCGAGAAGAGCGGCACGGACTTTGATCCCGGCCTGACCAATGAGTACCTGAATATTTCGGAGAAGATATCCGAATGCTTAAGGACCAAAGAGGAAGCCGGATCGGAGAAATACTTCAAACTGCCGAAGCATATATTCGAAGATGTAAAAGACATACACCATATAACGAGAAAAAACGGGGAGGCTTAAGCCTCCCCGTTTCTTAATTATTCCTGATCTCAACTCACTTAAACTTCTCTCAGATACCTTTCTCAAGAGCCAGAGTCCTGGTAGTCAGATCACATACCTCTGAAGGGCCGAAGTACTGGATAGCACCGGGATAGGTGAATGACGTCTCCACTGCCCACTTCTCTCTGTTGGCCTCGAAATACTTGAACGGCTTGCCGTCGAGTTCCACGAGTGCCTTGCGGATAACCGGCTTGTCCTCACCGTTCCTGCGCTCCATATTCATCATCTTGGTAATAGGCATACCGCCTGCAACCCACTCCTCTGCGGGTTTGGACAGGTTAGATACCTTGGAGAGATATCCGGTATAACCGTACTGGATGAGCATGAATGCATTATATCCGAGCGAATAGCAATAATCGGCATCGAAGTTTGAAGGGAAGGCACATCTTCCTTCATATCCGAAGAAGTGATGCTGTGCGCCGAACTTACCCTTGTAAGTGCCTGCTGCCTTTCTCTTATCCAGCTCATTCTTAACCATCTCGGAGAAGAGCTTCTCGGACTCTATGAGTGATACCTGCACGTTACCGTGAGGATCTCTCTCGAGGAAGAGCTGCTGCTGTATACCCTGGGGAAGTATGTCAAATACCTTGAAGGCATCAGCCGTAAGACCGGCCTTGATGAATTCATACTTTGCATTCCAGTCGGGAAGAGCATTGAACTGTGCTGTCTTCTCGCCTGCCAGAAGTTCGTTGATCTCAGCTATCAGAGCGGAGAACTCAGGTACGAATTCAACGATACCCTCGGGAATGATAGCCACACCGAAGTTCTCGCCGTTGTTGCCTCTCTTCTCAACTGCATCTGCGATGTAGTTGGTGATCTGAGCAAGTGACATCTTCTTTGCTGCTACTTCCTCACCGATCAGGCAGATGTTGGGCTGAGTCTCCAGAGCACACTCAAGTGCCACATGAGAAGCACTGCGGCCCATAACCTTGATGAAGTGCCAGTACTTCTTGGCTGAGTTTGCATCTCTCTCGATGTTTCCGATCAGCTCGGAATATGTCTTGGTAGCCGTATCGAATCCGAATGAAGCTTCGATATCTTCGTTCTTTAAGTCGCCGTCGATGGTCTTGGGGCAGCCGATGACCTGTACGCCGGTATTGTTGGCAGCCATATACTCTGCAAGTGTGGCAGCGTTGGTATTGGAATCATCGCCACCGATGATGACGATGGCTGTTAGGCCGTTCTTCTTTGCATTCTCTGCTACGATGGCGAACTGCTCCTGTGTCTCGAGCTTGGTCCTGCCGGAACCGATGATATCGAATCCGCCTGTGTTTCTGTATGCATCGATGAAAGCATCATCGAACTCAACATAATCATCCTTCAGGAGTCCGTCCGGGCCGCCCTTGAATCCAAGCAGCTTGTTGGCGGGATCGGTAGCCTTCAGAGCATCGTACAGGCCACTGATGACATTATGTCCTCCGGGTGCCTGTCCGCCTGACAGGATCACGCCTACTACCTGCTTTTTGGCTTCAGACGTATTGGTGCCCTTCTGGAAAGTGATCTCGGGCTTGCCGTATGTGTTGGGGAAGAGCGCCCTGATCTTATCCTGATCTGCTACGCTCTCGGTAGCTGCCCCGTCCTTAACGCATATCTCGGCGATTCCGCCTCTGAGCATTCCGGGGAGCTTGGGCTTGTACTCATATCTGGTTTTCTGAAGAGGTGATAGATTCATTTTGTGTTCTCCTTATATTATGAAAATTTTGCAAAAAAAAATATAGCAAATGCGGTTGGCGGGACTTGAACCCGCACGCCGTTAAGCACAGGAACCTAAATCCTGCATGTCTGCCAATTCCATCACAACCGCAAGCGGTCAGGATATCTCGGCCATATATCCCTGTATCGCCTCAAACACAACATCGACATGCGCCTTAAGGCTGTCGTGGTTGGCATGAACGAATGCAGAGTCACCGGCTTTGGATTTCTGCTCCAGAACAAACGCCTCCTCGCCGAGGCTCATGGCACCGACAAGTCTGGAACCGGACTTCACGGCATGTACAAGAGTTGCATACTCCGGCATATTGTCCTCAGCCAGATATGTATCCATCTGCGAGAGCTGTTCTTTGGTCTCCTCCACATATGTCTCAAGGATCTCCTTATAGAAATCCAAATTATCCATGGAGTACTCAAGTCCTGTCTGTACGTTCAGTTCTTCTGTATTATATGCCATGTGTTTTCTCCCGTTTTACTTGGTCTTACGAAGCAGTCCGCTCTTGAGCTGAGCATCACGCTTGTTAAAGAATTCATCAATGTACTGCCTGACTGCATACGGTTTCATCGTCTTGAGCAGATATCCGTCAGGCTTGAGTTCCATCACATCCATGATGCTCTCCTTGTCCTGACGTCCCGTCAGGAAGATGACCGGAATATCCGCGAAATCCCTCTCCGATCTGATCATCGCAAGCACCTGTCTGCCGTCAACTACCGGCATCTCATAATCGAGTATGATCAGATCCGGTCTCGTAATGGTGATGCTCTTCACAGCCATCAGTCCGGAATCGGCCAGCAGTACCTGATATTTGTCGCCCAGCCAGTTCTTGATGGAATTGAGCATCACACCCGAATCATCCACTGCCAGGATGATCTTACGTTCTATACCGACATGCTCGAGCAGATACTTATGTACCTCGCTGACCACAGCCTTGATATCAACCGGTCTCTGGAACTCTCTGGCTACCAGATCGGATGTGAAGATCTTACGCATGGTCTCGATCTCAACCGGATCTCCCACGACAAAAAGAGGAATACCTTCCTCGGTAGCCTTGTCTCTGATATAGATCAGTAACTGGCCATCCTCCAGAAGTTCCTCGTCCAGATACAGAACGAATGCATCCGTACGTCCCGTAACAGTATTCATAAGAGCCATAGTACTGACCTGGCTGACCCGGTAATCCTCTTTCTCAAACTGTTCGACCAGATTGGAGATCAGATACCCCTTGCTCTTGCAGGCTATGACTACATTCTGTTTCTCATCAAATTCAGACATATACACCTCAAAAACGCCATATGCCTAAATATTATATAACATAGAAGAAATATCATCAACCAAATGATTTGGTCAGATATCCGAGGTGGACCGCCGCTCTGAGTATCGCACATACCGTCTTGCCGTCCGTGATCGCTCCCGAGAGCACATCATCGATCACCTGCTGCATAGGTACCTTTTCGATATTGAGGAATTCATCCTGATCGAGTTTCTGCGCACCCATATGCAGTCCTTTGGCCAGATAGAGTGTGAGTTTCTCACTGCAATACGCTGCCGAAGGATGATAACATCCGAGATCGACCCACTCATCCGCGGTGATACCCGTTTCCTCGAGGAGCTCTCTCTTCGCTGCATCAAAAGGATCTTCGGATGCCGAATCAAGCTTACCCGCAGGTATCTCCGTGATCACGTCATGGAGCGGATACCTGAACTGATGCTCTATGATCACCTCACCGTCATCGGTCACGGGCACGATCCCGACCGCTCCCAGATGCATGATATACTCACGCGTCGCATGATTACCGTTCGGAAGCTCTATCTCATCCAGAGCCACATGCAGGATATTGCCGTCGAATATCCTCTCCGTTGATAACTGTTTCTCTTCCAGATTTTTGAAATTAAGCATCTCCACCTCCGAAAAAAATACCCTGAAAGCCTTGTATACAAGGTTTTCAGGGTTATGAGCCATCCGGGACTCGAACCCGGGACAACTTGATTAAAAGTCAAGTGCTCTACCACCTGAGCTAATGGCCCGTACTGGGCTGGCGGGATTCGGACCCACGAATGCAGGAGTCAAAGTCCTGTGCCTTA
>JAEEGL010033111.1_pt1 | contig 17107 bp, 15 predicted proteins | sample 9134231 | NCBI WGS metagenome assembly JAEEGL01 (sample SAMN16246548, study PRJNA631951) | gut metagenome | biome: gut microbiome; feature: rumen; material: fiber-attached | host: Bos | place: Iran: Karaj | collected 2018-10
ATTAAGATCCTTTTACAAAACGGGTATTCACTGACGAAGTTTAAGCCCTTTGACCAGTTCTGTCAGAGCGCACATGTCGAGACGGTGGTATTGCTTTCACGGGTTTAAAGCAGAGATAGAAGAATATATTCCTGATGAAATTGATCGAGGTACAAAATGGATAAACAGATACTTTTTGATAACATAAACAGAGTACATACAACCGACATGGGCGTGGATCGAATAAAGAAAAATCTATCGCTTGATGAAGTTGATGTTGTCGAGTGGTGCAAGTCAAAGATATTGTCAGAAAAGGCAGAGATAAGCAAGCAGGGAAAGAATTGGTATGTTTGCGTCGAAGGATGCATTATTACCGTGAATGCCAGCAGTTATACCATAATTACAGCTCACAAGGAAAAGAGATAATTAAGATGGAACGGCCGGAGTTTAGCAAAATAAAAGACTATGATGAGTTTAGCAAATACTATTGGTATCGTGAAGAATTGATCAAAATATGCAAAAACCTTGGCCTTAAGGCCAGTGGAAGCAAAATTGAGTTGAACGATGTTATCAGAGCATATTTTTCCGGTGAAAAAATCCTGCCTGAAAAGAGAAGAATAAAACGTACAAAGACTACAATAAAGAAACTGACTCTGGAAACAGGGCTTATAGAATGCGGATTTACATTTGGTAACAGATTCCGGGAATTCTATTCGGAGCAGACGGGGTTAAGACCGTTCAAGTTCAATGTTGACATGGTTGCTACTGCCAAGGCTGTAAAGGAAAATGGCGATGAGTCTTTTACACTTGGGGATCTCCTGGATATCTATTATGGGAAAAGAACATATGTTAAATATGATAAATCAGCACTTCAATGGAACAAGTTTGTAAAAGACTTTTGTGCGGATGATGCAACGAATATATATGATGAACGACTGAAAGCAGCAGCATCTCTCTGGAGGATCGTAAGAGACTCGGATATGAAGAAGGAGTATTCACACGAGCTGTTTGAAAAATATAGAGATAGTATTTATAAAGGATCTCAGCACTTTGGGATAGCAAATCAGGTTTTATAGGAGATCGAAATATATGGTTAAGCATGCAGGAACCAAAACCATTAAAACAGATCGATTAATTCTTCGTAGATTTGAATATTCAGATATTGATTCCATGCTTAGTAATTGGATTGCAGACGAGCAGACACAGTGGGATTATGGTGAGCCGGGTTATACAACTTCCGAGGCTGTAAAAGAGCTTTTTGATACGAAGTATATTGTTTCTTGTTCCAGAGATAACAAGAGCAGTCATTGCATTTGGTTTTCAGCGCTATGAAATCAGCATATGAGATCGACAATAAAGGAATTTTTTCTGAATATCTTATTGAAACGGAATCTATTGATCATAGCAATCCGATCATTCAGGAAAAAGTCAGGGAGCTAAAAAATAATACCGGGTCTGAATTGGGTTATATAGATCGTGCCTATAGATTTGTAAGGGATGAAATCCCGCATTCGTGGGATATTATGTCAGAAACAGTATCCCGTAAAGCCAGTGAAGTCTTGATAAACAAAACAGGCATATGCTGGACTAAGTCCTGTCTTCTTGCTGCGCTTTTGCGGGCGGACGGGATACCTTCGGGCATATCTTATCAATATCTTACAAGAGCAGACGACAATGCAGATGAAGGATATATCATTCACGCCCTGAATACTGTCTATATCAAGGATCTGGGAAAATGGGTCAGGCTTGATGCCAGGGGGAATAAAGAAAATGTCCATGCTGAATTTTGTCTGGATGAGGAGAAATTAGCTTTTCCTGTCAGGAATGAGCTTGGAGAAACAGACTATCGGAATAACAGCCCGGATCTGGATGAGAGGTTAGTCCGGATATTAAAGAAAAGCAGTAACATACTTGAAATATCCACGGATTTCACTATGTTTTAAAGTTGTCATCATGATACGAGTGCCATATAATCTGATATGGCACAGTTCCTTTAATTGACAGTAAACGCTCAAACAAAATGGCAAGCCTTTCGCGAAAAAGGACGACAGGAAAGAGGACGGGACCAGATACGAGGCTCAGGGGACTTTCCTTATGGAGCTTCGGGATTTCTGCGAAAGCTTCGGAAGGTATGGGATAGAAGAGACATAAATGAAAAATCAACCGAAATGGGATAAAATAATGACTTGCCGAGAAATTATTTATACGGAGGGAATATGAAAAAAGTACCGTTTTTGACAAGAGAAAAAGCAGAGGAGATAGCGGCGGAGTATGGCACGCCCTATCATGTGTATGACGAGGCTGCCATCAGGGAGAATGCGAAAAAGGTTGCTGAGGCATTCAGCTGGAATAAAGGCTTCAGGGAGTATTTCGCAGTAAAGGCAACGCCCAATCCGTTTATCCTGAAAATATTTAAGGATTACGGCTTCGGCTGCGACTGTTCATCGATGGCGGAACTCAAGATGGCTTCTGCTGCAGGTTTTTCCGGTGAGGATATCATGTTCTCTTCAAATGACACTCCTGCAGAAGAGTATGAATATGCGGCAAAGATCGGCTCTTTGATAAACTTTGATGACATCACGATGCTCCCTTATTATCTGGAGCATGTGGGCGAGTTCCCGGAGACAATATGCTGCAGGTACAATCCGGGCGGAACCTTCTCAATCGCGAATGACATCATGGACAATCCCGGAGACAGCAAGTACGGCATGACCGAAGATCAGATGATAGAAGCCTTCAGGACGCTCAAGGCACATGGAGTGAAGCATTTCGGCATACATGCATTCCTTGCCAGCAGCACTATGACGGATGACTATTATCCGACTCTTGCGGGACAGCTTTTCGAGCTTGCGGTGGAGCTCAAAAAGAAATGCCAGGTGAAGATCGATTTCATAAACCTTTCGGGAGGTATAGGGATCCCCTACAGGCCCGATGAGACTCCGAACCATATCGATATCATAGGAGAGGGCGTAAGGAAGGAATATGAAAAGATACTTATTCCCGCTGACATGGGTGATGTGAAAATATATACCGAGATGGGACGTTTCATGATGGGGCCATACGGAGCGCTTGTGACAAGGGCTATCCATGAGAAGCATATATACAAAGAATACATAGGCGTTGATGCCTGCGCCGCAAACCTCATGCGTCCCGCGATGTACGGCTCTTATCACCATATCACTGTGCTCGGGAAAGAAGAGGCACCTGATACATGCCGTTATGATGTGACAGGTTCACTTTGCGAGAATAATGACAAATTTGCGATAGACCGTCTGCTGCCGAAGATTGACATGGGGGATCTGCTTTATATCCATGATACGGGAGCGCATGGTTTTGCGATGGGGTATAATTATAACGGAAGGCTGTGGAGCCCGGAGGTGCTGCTGCATGAGGACGGATCATTTTCGCTCATCCGCCGTGCCCAGACCCTCGCGGACTACTTTGCAACCTTCGACTGCTTCGATGAATTTAAAAACATGGAGGAAGCCTGAATTATGAATTATGTAAACTTAATTGAAGAAACAGGAAAAACATCCTACCCCGGCCGCGGCATCGTGATCGGAGTATCGGAAGACGGAAAATACGCCGTGACAGCCTACTTCATCATGGGCAGGTCGGAAAACTCCAGGAACCGCATTTTCGTGGAAGACGGAGAAGGAATAAAGACGCAGGCCTTTGATCCCGCAAAACTTTCCGACCCGTCGCTTATCATATATTCCCCCGTGCGCGTGCTCGGAGATACCACGATAGTGACGAACGGTGACCAGACGGATACGATATATGATGAAATGAAGAAAGGAAAATGCTTCGCGGAAAGCCTTATCAGCAGAAGATATGAACCCGATGCACCTAATTACACTCCCAGGATATCAGGGATCATGCATGTCGCAGATGGAAAGTTTGATTATCAGATGTCGATACTGAAATCGGACAACGGAGATCCGGAGTCCGATAACCGGTACACCTTTGCATATACCACACCTAAGCCCGGCAGAGGACATTTCATACATACCTATATGGGCGACGGTAACCCGCTTCCCTCGTTTGAAGGGGAGCCCACTCCCGTATCGATACATGGAGACATAGATGAATTCACGGACGGGATCTGGAAGGCGTTGGATAAGGACAATAAAGTCTCGCTCTTTACCCGTTACATTGAGATAGCAACCGGCAGGTATGAGAGCAGGATAGTGAATAAAAATGAATAAGAATAAATAAAAATGAATAAGAATAAATAAGGAGGCGCAATGAACGAACTGGAACTTAAATACGGATGCAACCCGAATCAGAAGCCCTCAAGGGTCTACATGGAAGACGGCAGCGATCTGCCGATAGAAGTGCTGAACGGCAAACCGGGATACATCAATCTGCTTGATGCGCTGAACGGATACCAGCTTGTTAAAGAGCTTGAAAATTCCACGGGACATGTGGCGGCTACATCCTTCAAGCATGTTTCCCCTGCGGGAGCAGCCATCGGAATACCGCTCACCAATGTGGAAAAGAAAATATACTGGATAGATGACGACACGGAGCTTTCCCCGCTGGCATGCGCCTATGCCAAGGCAAGGGGCGCGGACAGGATGTCAAGCTTCGGCGATTTTATTTCGCTCTCCGCAAAATGCGATGCGGCCACCGCGAAGCTTATACGCCGTGAAGTATCAGACGGCATCATCGCTCCGGATTATGACGCTGATGCGTTGGAGATCCTGAAAGAAAAGAAGAAGGGCGCATACTGCATCCTGAAAATGGATAAGGATTACAGGCCTGCTCCGATAGAGCATAAGCAGGTCTACGGGGTCACCTTCGAGCAGGGCAGGAATGAATTTAAGATTGACCGGGAACTGCTTCAAAATATAGTCACGAAGAATAAAGACCTTCCGGATGAAGCCGCGAACGATCTTATGATATCCCTTATCACGCTGAAATACACACAGAGCAATTCGGTCTGCTATGTAAAGAACGGGCAGGCGATAGGCGTAGGCGCTGGGCAGCAGTCGAGGATACACTGCACAAGGCTTGCGGGACAGAAAGCGGACAACTGGTATCTGCGCCAGTCTCCGAAGGTTCTGTCGCTTCCCTTCAGGGACGATATCAAGATGCCCGACAGGGATAATGCCGTTGATCTTTATATAGGCGCTGATTACATGGATGTGCTTGCCGACGGAAAATGGGAGAATATATTCAAAGAAAAGCCGGAAGTATTCACGGATGAAGAAAAAAGGGCCTGGCTTGACGGCAATACGGACGTTGCCCTTGGATCCGATGCATTTTTCCCGTTTGGGGATAATATAGACAGGGCGGCAAAAAGCGGCGTGAAATATGTGGCTGAGCCCGGAGGATCCATAAGGGACGATCTCGTGATCGAAGCTGCCGACGGGTATGACATGGTCATGTGCTTCACTGGCATGAGGCTGTTCCATCACTGATGTGAGCGGTGAGGCGTGCTAAAACATGAAAAGATCAATGCTGACAACCATCATATGTTTTATGTGGTGCCTGATGCTTGCAGGGTGCGGCAGCAAAGCTGCTGCGGCGGCAGAGGCTACTGATCCGGCAAGCGTCAAAGAGGATGCTGAAGAGGATAAGGCTCAGGAGGATATTGAAGAGCCTGAAGAAGAGACGGCAGAAGAAGTAAAATCAGATGTTGAGGCGGCTGCTGATCAGGATCCGGAAACAGAAGAAAATCCATATGACGGAGGCCCCGACTGGGTAACGCTGGCTGACGAGTTTGTTATGCCCACAAGCCGGATGAGCATCGAGGACGCAGTAACGAAGTATGCGGTCACGCTTGCAGACGGAGGCAAATATTCAGATTACGAAGGTGATATCGGGGATGTGATCCCGGAATATAAAGACAGGGATCTTGACGGGGATCATAAGCCGGATGTGATAAAACGTGAGGGGAATCATTATGTCTTTGAGCTTTCACGTAAAGGGACATTTAAAACGAAAGATTATTCTGCAAGCCCTAATGAGGGAGAGGTCATCCAGTTCAGTGATCTTGCCTGCAGAAACTTTGATGAGATAGAGATAGTCCATTATACATTAGGCACCGGCGGCCCAAGCGTGTCGGATACGTCGATATACTCATATCAGGACGGAGAGTGGAGAGAGTTTCCCGTCATAGATAAGGATGGAGTCATTAATTCAAGCCAGCTTCAAAGTCTTATAGCAAAAGAGACAGGGAAGCCTTATGAGGCAGGATCGGTAAGGATTGCAAATGTAAGCATGCAGGACCTGCTGCTGGATCTGGGAAGTAAGGACGGCCCGTATCAGACAACTGATTACAGGACATCATACCTGTATATGAACTTTTTCCCGGAGTATCTTAAGGAAGGTGATTATGAATGTTCCGGACTGGCTGCCGACAGCGGCCTGATCATGGCATGGCCGTATGATATTTCCGGTGATCCGATCGATCTCGACAGTGATCCCGACCTTCAGCGCGATCTTAATCTATACCTTTCCAATTTCTCGGAACAAAGCTTTGAAGACAGAACATGGCCTGTATCTTATGCCCACTTTGCTCTTGAATGGTACAGGATAAATGATCCCTCAAGCATTAAGTTTTCGGACGGCAGATACCGGATCAATTCGGAAAAAATGATCGAGGTGCTTGACCGATACTTTGGGACCAATTTCGAAGAGGGTGATTATGATGATATGGAGACTGATAACCCTTATCTGGGAACCGTGGAATATATCGACGGGCATCCCTGGTATTCCGAGCCGGCCGCGGACGGGGAGATGTACAGAAATAATGCATTTTCCGTCGTGACTGATGCACAGGAAGTCAAAGGGTCTTATGGTAATTTCCTGCGTCTGCCGTTTAAGATATACGGGGTTGATACAGATGAGTATGATAAGAACGGCATAAGCAAAAAGTATTATTCGCTGAGTGCCGGTGAAGCCGAAAAGCTTGAGAAAAAGGGCGAGATAGGGCTTCAGGCAGAGGGACTTGCTTTTTTGGAGGATGTCGGAACTGACAGATCAAAAGCAGGATACTGGCTGATCTACTATAATGTTTATGATGAATAGCATTCAGGCAAAAGGGGACTTTGGGGAATGCAGAAAAGATCATTTGCGGCAATAATTATATGGCTGATGAGCATGATGCTTCTTGCCGGATGTGGAGCGGCGGAAAGCAGCAATACGGACAAAGCGGAAAGCGTCAAAGAGGAAGCCGAAGAGAAATCCTCTGACAGTGATGAAGCAGGGGAAGATCAATCCGGGGAGAAGAGTGAAAAAAAGGAAGACCCATCCGGGGAAAAAAGCGGAAAAGAGACGGACGGTTCCGGCGGGAAGTCACTTGCACAGCGTATGGCAGGAAAGTATAGCTATGAAGACATTGATGAGGACGGTAACAGTGAATTCCTTATTATGGACGTCGTTCCATTCGGTGACAATCTCTATGCGTTTTGCGGAAAATCCATGCCGGAAAATGATGAGAATCTTGAAGCATATACATTCTGGGCATGTGAATTTATTCCGTATGATGAGGATGAGATGACGAGCACGGACGGTGATACGGTAACTGTCAATGAACTGTGCTTTTCCGTCATGTCAAATGCGGGCAAGTACTGGAATGCCGGTTATAAGGGGACTGTCACTCTTACTGATGACGGGCTTGTTTTTAAGGGCTTCGATCACGATGGATTCCTTGTCCCGGATAATGAAGACAGCAGGCTGTTCCTTAAGGATGACAGGGTAGAAGACACTTTCGGCTACCTGAAGCGGAATGATCAGGGAGGAGATGATGACTTACAGGGGCTTTGGGTCCTTGACAGTAAGGGAGCAGATCTTTATCTGGAGTTTACAGGATCTGATCTGTATATATACAGGAAGGATCCGTCAAAGGAAGTGTTCTACGCGGCAGGAGGATATGATCACTCCGACGGATCATTTGAATACTCGGCAAGCTGTCTGGGAAACGGAGGAATGCCATTGGAACTGTCATGTGATTATAAGGTCAGTGGCGATAAACTGACGCTTAAGCCCACGGGCACGGATATTCCGGAGGGGATGCCGGAGAACGGAAAGTATAAAAGGGTGAAGGATGGCAAGGTTCATGTTACGACAATGGATGAAGTTAAGTTTGATTCGGAATCCTTTGGATCTTACGGGTACGATCAGGATAATGAGGAGCCTGCATCACAGGATTATTACGGCGTTTTTGTATCATCGTCGAAAGATCAGGATAAGTGCGCATCTGTTATAGAGAAGCTGGAGAAGGCAGGCTTTACCGGAAGCCTTGTTGTGTATACGCCTGACTTCAGCGGATTGAATCCGGAACCCTACTATGTTGCGGCAACGGGGCTTTATGCCTCTGAAAGCGATGCAGAAGAGGCTCTTTCAAAGGTGAAGGACGCAGGCTTTGCGGATGCTTACATGAAACATGCCGGGTCATATATAGGGGAGGAAAGCTGGAATACCAGGTATGGTGACAGCATAGAATAAGTGACAGGGTTGTTGATAATCAAGCTTGGTGCCACTTGCATTTTTCAGCAGATATGGTACTCTTTTATAATTATGGACTATTTTTAAATTTCCGGAGGCGTTTGTCAGATGGTTTATACGGTTACATTCAACCCGGCGCTGGACTACGTGATCCATCTTGAGGATCCTATAGTCAGCGGACAGATGAACAGAAGCACAAAAGAAGAATTCTACTATGGAGGCAAGGGAATAAATGTCTCCACGGTATTGACGAACCTCGGCATAGATACTGTAGCAATGGGGTTTGTGGCAGGATTTACAGGCGCTGCGATCGTACACGGGCTGACACATAAGGGAATAAGGACTGATTTCATCATACTGAGACAGGGTATTTCCAGAATAAACGTCAAGATCAGAAACGGTGAGGAGACTGATATAAACTCAGCAGGTCCCAGGCTTTCAAATGACGATGTAAAAGCTTTCATGAAGAAGCTGGATGATCTGGCAGACGGAGATTATATCGTGCTTTCAGGTTCGATACCTCCGAACATGCATGACGTGATATATGAGAGGGTCTGCAGAAGGGTTGCGGATAAGAATGTTCAGGTTGTAGTAGATGCCGACGGGGATCTCCTGATGAATACGCTCCAGATGCATCCTTTCCTGATAAAGCCTAACAAAACAGAGCTCAGCAGCCTTTTTAAGGCCAAGATCAAAAATGACAAGGATATAGAAAAATATGCCCGCAAGCTTCAGGAGCAGGGCGCAAGGAATGTGCTGATCTCCATGGGAGGCGAAGGATCAATGCTCGTGCCCGAAGAGGGTAAGGTCATACGCATGGGTGTGCCCGAGGGCAAGGTGATCAATACGGTAGGAGCAGGAGACTCGATGGTTGCGGGATTCCTCGCAGGGTATATGAAGAACGGTGATATGCAGAAAGCCATGAACCTTGCTACTGCAGCAGGCGCGGCAACGGCATATTCAGAAGGACTCGGCGAAAAAAGCACCATCATGATGCAGCTCGAAAAAATCAACAACAACATGTGGGCCAAGTAGATCATAAGCTGACAGCTTCCGTGCTTGCACAGGAAGCTGAGAGCTTATGAGATACGCATAAACACCTTATCTCACGCCGGCGTGTCGGAATTGGCAGACGAGGCAGACTCAAAATCTGTTGCTCGCAAGGGCGTGCGGGTTCAAGGTCTCCGCTCCGCTCCGGTCCGCGCTAGACGGACAGGCACTGCCTGTCCAGCGCCCCACCGCCGGCATAGAACAAAAATGAATACTGAGCAGGTATGTCGGAATTGGCAGACGAGGCAGACTCAAAATCTGTTGGCGGCAACGTCGTGTGGGTTCAAGTCCCACTACCTGCATAAACTTATTGAAGCGGGTTCAAGGTCTCCGCTTCGCTCCGGTCGGCGCTGAACAAACAGCCACTGGCTGTTTAGCGCCCCACTACCTGCATTGAAACAATTGTTTTATGAAAAAGGATGTAAAGATATGCAATCAGATTTTATTGTCAAACCGGATGAATTAGTCGACCCGAAAGAATATCCTGAAGAACAGCGCGGGCTGATAGAAGATCTGAATAAAAGGATAGATCTTTGCATGGGCATCATCACGGGGCTCGGCAAGGAATACCATACGATATGGCTTGTTAACTGTGAGGATCTCACCATGCGCCTGTACCGCACTACAGGTGAGAATACCACAAGGGGAGCCATAGATTTCGGTTTAAGATACAATAATTATGACAAGGCTATCCAGGAATATATAGATACATATGTGGCGGACAGGTCGGAAAGCGTACAGCGCGAGGCAAAGTCCGATGTGGTCCTGGACAATATAAGAGAGGGAAATCTTTATACCGTTGATTATATGAGGATAGCGGATGACGGTATTATTTCCTATCATCAAATGGCTTTTGCCCTGGCAGGAGATCCGGGAGAGGCAGATCATTTCATTCTGGCATTCAGGGATATCGACAAATCCGTGCGCAAGCATATAGCCGATAAGCTCTATCTCAGGGAACAGCTCGACATAGTCGCTGCGCTCAGCCGGGATTATTACAATATTTTCAAAATAGATATCAATACGGGAATGGTGATCATACTGAAGCTCGACGGCTATGTCACAAAGGGAATGGGCAAGCCCAGCAATAAAGAGTATCTGTATGATACGCTTTGCCGGCAGTATGTGCATGACCGTGTGTATTCAGAGGATCAGCCGGCTATGTATGAAGCCATGTGTTTTGATACGGTATGCGCAAAGGTGCGTGAGATGGACGAGTATGTATCCAGTTACCGTGTGCTGGATAAAGGTGAGGTGCATTACTATCAGTTCACATATCTGCCTGTCAATCCGGCAAATCTTTCAAGCGGGATACTTGCCGCATTCAAGAATGTGGATGATATCGTAAAATCGGCCAGGGAACGCGAGGCTTTGGCGATCCTTGCAGAGACGGATATCATGACCGGGATCCTGAACAGGGGAAGCGGGGAGCGGAAGGTAAAGGATGCAATTGCAAACGGAAACCACGGCATGCTCTGCATTCTGGATATAGATGATTTTAAATATATAAATGACAATTACGGACATGATGTCGGTGATAAGGTGATACGCGGCATCGCCGATATCATCAGCAATGAGTTCAGGGAAAGAGATATCATATTCAGGCTGGGCGGAGATGAATATGCTGTATTTGCATATAATATAGGCGATGAAGAAGCCGGACGTATCATGATAGAAAGGGTATTCTCAAAGGTCATGGCCATGGATATACCGGAGCTGTCCGGCCATAAGGTTTCAGTGAGCGCAGGAGCGGCGATCATAGCCGCTGAAGAAAGACCGGATTTTGAGGATCTTTACAAAAGGGCGGATTCCGGAGTATACAGATCCAAGGAGACTGACGGATTCGCGGTCGCATTCCATGGTTCGAGTGTCTATAACTGCAATGCCTGACTTCTTTTTCCGGGATTTATGATCCGGGTATTTATCGGATCGGGTTTCACGGAGCGGGGAGCGTGCATATGTGTACATGTTCTCCGAATTTTTTTAAAGGTTCTTGCGCAGGAAGTCATATTTATGAGGAGTGAAATATAATGTCAGAAAAACAGATCATGCTCGGCAACGCTGCGATAGCGCGCGGTGCCTGGGAAGCGGGAGTAAAGGTGTCGGCGGCATATCCGGGGACTCCGAGTACGGAAATATCGGAAAATCTGGTGAAATATCCCGATGTATATGCAGAGTGGTCACCCAATGAAAAAGTTGCTGCAGAGGTAGCGATAGGCGCTTCCATGGCTGGCGTAAGGGCAATGGCCTCAATGAAGCATGTGGGTCTTAATGTGGCGAGCGATCCCCTGTATTCGGTATCATATATCGGGGTAAAAGGAGGTCTGGTTTTCTGCGTGGCTGATGACCCGGGACTTTATTCATCACAGAATGAGCAGGATACAAGGCTTATAGGAAGATCAGCTCATGTCCCTGTGCTGGAGCCTTCAGATTCAAGGGAGGCGCATGATTTTACCAAACTCGCATTTGAACTCTCGGAAAAATATGATACCCCGGTAATACTCCGCACTACGACAAGGATAGGGCATTCTCAGGGGACGGTGGAGCTTTTCGACAGAGTGGTCCCGGAAGATAAGCCGTATGAGCGCGATGTCATGAAAAACGTCATGATGCCCGGCATGGCAAAGGGACGGCATGTATATGTAGAAGAGCGTGAAAAGCGCATGGCAGAGGATGCTTCTTCGATGGAGATAAACCGCATGGAGATGGGTGATACGAAGCTTGGATTTATCACAAGCGGAGTAGCCTACCAGTATGTGAAGGAAGTTTATCCGGAAGCTTCCGTTTTGAAGCTGGGACTTGTATATCCGATGCCTGAGAAACTGGTAAAAGAATTCGCATCCAAAGTAGACAGGCTCATAGTGTTCGAAGAGCTGGAGCCTTTCATGGAGACATATCTGCGCTCATGGGGCATCAAATGCGAAGGCAAGGAATTATTCACCTTGCAGGGCGAGTATTCCGCCAATATGCTGAGGGAAAAGCTTAAGGGAGAGGCTCCCTCATATAAAAGCGCTGATGTGCCGAACCGTCCTCCGATCCTCTGTCCCGGCTGTCCTCACAGGAGCACTTATTATGTGCTTAAGAAGCTGGGGATCCGTGCAGCAGGAGACATAGGCTGCTATACTCTGGGAGCAGTGGCGCCTTTGGGGGTAGTCGACACCACTGTCTGCATGGGGGCTTCGATATCCATGCTTCACGGGATGGAGAAAGCAAGAGGAAAGGATCATATCAAAAACTGGGTCGCCGTCATCGGTGATTCGACTTTCATGCATACGGGGATCAATTCGCTTGAAGATCTTGCCTATAACCGCTCCACGGCTACCGTAATGATACTGGACAATTCCACCACAGGCATGACAGGACACCAGGATCATGCCGCGACCGGCAAAACGCTTGACGGCACAGAGGTTCCGGCGATATCGATATATAAGCTCTGCAAGGCGATGAATATCGAGAATGTGGTGGAGGTCGATGCCTTTGATACAAAGGAGCTTGAAAGGGTTGTAAAAGAAGAGACCGCGCGCGACGAGCTTTCCGTCATCATCGTCTGCGCGCCCTGCGCGCTGCTTAAGGGACAGAAGTTCCCTTATAAAGTCAGGGCGCTTTCGGATAAATGCAAGAAATGCGGCATGTGCCTGAAGCCGGGATGTCCCGCGGTAAAGAAAAAGGAAGACGGGACCGTTGAAATAGATGATACGCTCTGCAACGGCTGCGGTCTTTGCGTACAGCTTTGTAACTTTGGCGCGCTTGAGAAATATGAGTGGTGAAACATTGAACCTGGAGAAGTTTTATAATCTGATCATACCGGCAATTATCGCGGTGGCGGCTTTTCTGGTCGTCAGGCTTATCCTGAAAAAAGACCCGAAGGTCAAAAAGAGCCTGCATCGGAAATACCTGCTGGAGCTGGTCCAGCTTGTGATCATAATGATGTGCTTCTTTGAGATATCAAGGATCATAGATCCGTCCCTTCGTATCAACAGCATACTTCTCAAAGGATCCGCACTGGTAGTAGCTATCCTTGGTTTCGCCGGGCAGGCCGCGATATCCGATATCATCTGCGGACTGCTCATCAGCCTGAACAAGCCGTTTGAGATAGGAGACAGGATCATCATAGAGGGAGAGGAACCCGGCATAGTGGAAGATATCACCCTCCGGCATACCGTGATCAGGATATACGACGATATAAGGATAATAGTCCCTAACAGCGAACTGAATGCCAAGACAGTAACAAATACCAGTTACCGCAATATGGAAAGGAGGGGGATCCATCTTCAGTATTCCGTTAGCTATGACACGGACGTACATAGGGCGATGGACCTGATCCGTGACTGCGTGGTCGAAAGCCCATATACCTTAAGCGTTGAAAACAACGGCATCATAGAAGACTCCGGGCCTGTATATTTTCTTAAATATGCTGACAGCGCGCTGCTGCTTGATACGACGATATGGATAACCAGGACGACAAGTACATATACCGCTATCACTGATGTAAACCTCAGGGTAAATACTGCGTTTAAGGAGAACGGCATTGAGATACCTTATAACTATGTAAATGTCGTGGAATTTGAGGGAGAAAAGAAAAAAGCCGTGGACAAAGAAAAGTCCGGTACGGCTGCGAAAAAGACCACTCCTTCAAAACGCCATTACAGGACTAATACCGTAAGGGTGACTGCCGGACAGGATAAGATACAGGACATTATCAAAACAGCCCAGAGGTTCGCGAAGAAACAGTCGATAGGCGAGCATGAAGCTATGCAGCTTGAACTCATGTGTGAGGAATCGATAGGCATCATAGGGGATATCATTGATAACGCCAGGACAGAGTTCTGGATAGAAGGCAGCGGGTTTAAGTACAGGATACACTTCAGGTTTGACGCGAAGGTAGGAAGCAAGGAGTATGCAAAGCTTGTCAGTCTTTCTTCGGAGGGAAGGAACGCGGCCGTGCAAGGCTTCACGGGAAAGATATGGGAAGTCATGTTAATGGGAATGAACAATGTTTCCGAGAACAATGAAAGCAATGACGGCAACTTTGACTGGCAGCTTAGTGATAATAAGATCAACGAAGACGAGATCGGAGAATCCATACTTGCTTCCGTGGCGTCCAATATAACGGTCCATATTACAAAAGACCGCGTGGAATTCCTGGTCATCAAGGTCAATAAATGATAAGGGATCTGTAAAATACTCAGCTGTTCTTTTCTGCTATCATCCGGGTCAGAGCGTACGGGATAATGTCATCCGGCTTTGTATCAGGACGTATCCATTCGTTTATACTCTCCTCAGGAAGTATCAGAGGCATCCTGTCGTGGATCCGTGACAGTTCTTCCGTGGGAGCCTTTGTGATTATGGCAAAGACGGGGAAGCCGTCCTCAATGCGGTAAAGGCCGCCGAGCCAGGTGATGGATGCTCCGTCAGGCTGTATCGCGTATCTTATCACGTTTTCTTTCCCATATGCATCCTTTATATGTTCCCATTCAAAATACCATGACGCGGGTATTATGCAGCGGTGCTTTGCCCATGCTTCACTGAATAAAGACTTTATGGAGGCGGTCTCGATACGTGCGTTGACTACCGGTTTTTCCTTCCCCTCGACGGTGACGGTGAAGCCCCATTTCATCGGATAGACAGTTCTTTCACCGTTTTTATTGGGGGCAAGCACGGGGGCAACATCACCGGGACGCACTTCGCCCGATGTTTTCATAGGTCTGGACATATCTATCTGGAATTTTCCCGCCAGCCTTGTAGCAAGGGCGGCGTCTATGATCGAAGCTATGACAGTTTCATCCCTGTCCATGAAGTACCTTGTGCACATATCCTCTTCACCCTTCGCCCTTCGCCCTCTTAAATCCTTTCTCATGTGACCGGCCTCAGCGCAGCCGGATTGCCGCCTGTCATATGAATGATATCACTGATAAGCATATTGACATACACGAACATCTGTTCGATAATTGATTTTACACCTGACAGAAAGGAATTGCAAGCATGGGGAATAAGGACGATGTTTATCTGGCGATAGATCTCAAAAGCTTTTATGCTTCCGTGGAGTGCGTGGAAAGGGATATGGATCCGCTTAACACATGTCTTCTTGTGGCAGATCCGCGCAGGACGGACAAGACCATATGTCTTGCCGTTTCTCCGGGCCTTAAGTCATTCGGCCTGCCGGGCAGGCTGAGGCTTTTTGAAGCAAAGCAGAAGGTAAATAGGATCAATTCCGAGCGCAGGCGCATGGCTCCGATGCACAGTTTCCGGGGGAAGTCGGTATATACGGACGAGCTTGCTTCCGACCCGTCCCTGGAGCTTGACTTCATAACGGCTCCGCCTAGAATGTCGCTTTACATCAAATACAGCATTGATATTTACAGGATATATCTTAAATACATCGCACCCGAGGATATCCATGTGTATTCCTGCGATGAGGTGTTCATATATGTGACGCCGTACCTTGAGGTCTACCGCAAGACCCCTCATGAGCTTGCCGTCACCATAATAAGGGATGTGCTTTCAAATACGGGGATAACTGCGACTGCGGGAATAGGCACCAATATATTCCTTAGCAAGGTCGCCATGGATATAGTGGCGAAGCGCATGAGCGCCGATAAAGACGGAGTGAGGATAGCCGTGCTCGACGAGGCCGGCTACAGAGAACAGCTTTGGACTCATATGCCGATCACGGATTTCTGGAGCATAGGAGGAGGCATTGCCAGACGCCTTGCAGGCCTGCATTTATTCACTATGGGGGATGTGGCGCAGTATTCCGAAAGATTTGAAGACAGCCTCTACAAGACCTTTGGGATCAATGCGGAGCTGCTCATAGACCATGCCTGGGGCTGGGAGCCCTGTACGATAGAATATATACGGAACTACGTGCCCGTAAGCAGCAGTCTCAGCTCCGGCCAGGTGCTGCCGAGACCGTATTCTTATCCGGAAGCTGCTGTGATAGTCATGGAAATGACTGATCTTTTGACTCTAGATCTGGTGCGAAAGGATCTTGTGACGGATCAGATGACTCTCACTGTATGCTATGAGAGGTTTAAGGGACAGGATCCTGTTGATGCGTATAACGGGATCATGCATTATGATCATTTCGGGCGTCCGGTGCCGAAGCATGCCTTTGGCACGGTCAATCTGAAAAGACTGACTGCGTCCACCCGCATCATTACTGACGCTGTAATGGGGCTGTATGAGCGCATTACCGACAAGAGCCTTTTGATAAGACGTATCTGCATATGCGCCGGAAGGGTCATGTCTGTACAGGAGATGATCGATGCGGATAAGTACGAGCAGCTGGATCTTTTTACTGATTATGAGGCCAGGGAGCTTGAAAGGGCAGCGGAAGAGGAAAGGCTGAAAAGAGAAAACGCGCTGCAGCTGGCTGCGATCGAAATAAAAGAAAAATACGGCAAAAATGCGCTCCTTAAAGGGACTAATTTTGTAAAAGGGGCAATGACAAGGGAAAGAAACGGGCAGATCGGGGGGCACAGCAAGTAAGGCATACGGGATCACCGAATAGACATGAAAAACAACTGTATGATCAAAATAGCTGCCTCAACGGAAATTTTTAACGTATAATCTGACAAAGGCAGTAAAAAGGAACGGTTTTTCAGCAAATTACAGGAGGATA
>JAEEGL012260428.1_pt1 | contig 17107 bp, 20 predicted proteins | sample 9134231 | NCBI WGS metagenome assembly JAEEGL01 (sample SAMN16246548, study PRJNA631951) | gut metagenome | biome: gut microbiome; feature: rumen; material: fiber-attached | host: Bos | place: Iran: Karaj | collected 2018-10
ACCAGATATGAGTACAACGGGTGTCAAAGATGTTAATGTCAGTTATACTGATGGTGATGTCACTAAAACAGCATCATATCAAATCAATGTAGTTCCAGCGGAAACCCCAGTTCTATTTGAATCCATTAGCTTATCTGGTGATTATAAAACCGAATTCAAAGTTGGTGATACATTTACTTCTGAAGGTTTGGTGGTTACCGCCCATTATGATGGTAAAGATGACGAAGAAGTTACAGGCTTCGTTGTTGATTCTTCTGCAGTTAATATGAACGAAGCTGGCATTTATACAGTTACAGTTAGTTATACAGTGGAAGAAGTCACTAATTTTGCAACCTATCAAGTAACAGTTATTGAAGAAGAAACTCCGGTTGATCCAGGTTCATCCGAAGAACCAGAGACTCCTGAAACCCCAAAGAAAAAAGGTTGTGGTGGTTCCCTCTTAGCGACTTCTATCGCGATTCCTACTCTCTTAGGTTTAGGCGCATTGGTGCTCATCAAGAAGAGAAAAGAAAAATAATAGATATCATTAATTTTAAGGTCGAGATTTCTCGGCCTTTTTATATAGGCGATTTATAAGTGTCATTTAAGACAGATAATCACTATAGTGATATAATCTAAATATGATTATCAATACCGGACAAAGAACTGATATCCCAGCCTTCTATTCTAAATGGTTTATTAATCGTATTAGAGAAGGATATGTTTTGGTGAGGAATCCTTATTATCCAACTATTGTTACGAAGTTTTTATTAAATCCAGAAGTGGTGGACGTGATTGGGTTTTGTACAAAAAATCCTCGGCCGATGTTTTCTTATTTAGATGAATTAAAAGATTATGGACAGTTTTGGTATATCTCTATAACCGGTTTTGATAGAGATTTAGAACCTAATGTTCCTCCAATTGATCAAATAATTGAAGATTTTAAATTTTTATCTAACAAAGTTGGTAAGAATGCGATTGGCTGGAGATACACCCCGATCATTGTGAATAACAAATACACAAAAGAATATCACATTAAAATGTTTGAACATATTGCTTCAAAATTAGATGGTTATACTTCACTAGTGGCCTTTGGTTTTGTCGATATTTATCCAAAATTAGAAAAGAATCACCCAGAGATTAAAGATACGGATGATGAAACAAAAATTGAAATAGCTAAAGCATTTACGAATATCGCTAAAAAGCATCATATGGATTTAAGACTTTGTTCTAAAGAAAAGTGGCTTGCTAATTATGGCATTGATGTCGATGGCTGTATGCGTATAGAAGATTACGAGCATAGCATTAAGAATACTTTAGATATCAAACAGAAGGTGCAAGCCAGAAGAGGCTATTGTGCGTGCTATTTATCAAATGATATCGGTGCGTATAATTCCTGCCCTCATCTTTGTCAATATTGCTATGCAAACGGAAATAAAGAATTAATACTCATGAATTATAAAAACCATGATGATAATTCTCCTTTATTAATCGGTCACTTAAGTCCCAAAGATAAAGTGATAGAAGCAAAACAAAAATCATACAAAAAAGAAATGTTGTTGTTTTAAACAGTCATAGTATGTAAGTTTATTTATTGTTTTGATATCATATTATATATGGACAACAAAATTAAGCCTATTTACCCCAACTCTCAATTTAAAACATTTTGTTATATCAAAAGTGTTGTCACTAGACCTAATATCATAGTGGGAGATTATTCCTATTATGATGATAGTGAAGATGGACCAGAATCTTTTGAAAAACACGTCACCCATCATTATGATTTCATGGGTGATAAATTAATCATTGGCAAGTTCGTCGCTATAGCAAGGGGTGTGGAATTCATCATGAATGGCGCAAATCACATGTTGGATTGTTATACGACATATCCTTTTGAAATCATTGATGAATTTAAAGGCCTCTCACGCCCGTTTGGTAATCGTGGCAATCGTGGTGACACAGTTGTGGGAAACGACGTCTGGATTGGCCAAAAAGCCACGATACTCCCCGGTATCCATATTGGGGATGGTGCCATTGTGGCCGCAAATGCGGTAGTCACAAAAGATGTGCCTCCATATTCATTAGTCGCTGGCAATCCTGCAGTTGTTAAGAAATATCGATTTGACGAAGAGACAAGAGAGTTTCTTTTGAAACTTAAATGGTGGGACAAAGACATTGAAACGATTAAGAAATTAATTCCCTTGCTCACCTCTGAAAAACTAGATAAAGAACAACTGATAAAACTTGTTAATTCTTAGTCAAATTAATCATTATTAAAACAGCAAATTTAGTTGACTAATTGCTGTTTTTTTATTTGCATGGTAAACTATCCACGCTTATGAAAAATAAAAGAAATTTACTTATTTTAGCAGTATTGCTTCTTGTTGTTAGTTGTGCAACCGCAAAACCCACAAATAGTGAGACGGGTTCTGAGAATAGTTCAGAAACCAGTTTCTCTTCAGAAGAGAATATATCGTCAGAAGAAAAATCTTCTTCCAAATCAGAGGCTTCTTCAACATCAAGTTCTCAATCAGGACCACAAAAGGTAACTGTCGCGGCGCATACACTGAAAGATGCGAATTCTCCAATTGACCCTGAGTCTATGGGGCAAGTAGTTAGCGAAAGCACTTGGAACTCTTTTAGAAATGCTTCAACCTCAAAATTTAATGGTAATTATAACTACACATATACAGCGTATTCGGGTGGATTTTACACTGTAGAAAAGTTTACCAAGAATGGTTACTACATGATGACATCTAGCGGAACGCTCTATTACGAAAGAAAAAGCGGAAACACTTTCTATAACTACATAAGCGTGAGTGATGGTTATTTAAGACAAGAAACAACATTAGATATTCAAGAGAAATATACTTATAGAATTCAGCATGAAATCAGTGTTCATATGTTTGACTTCTCAAATTATGAATACGATGATTATGATGGAACATATTATTATAGGACCACAAGCTTCGGTGCAGCAGTTAGGTTTCAAGGCGGATATCTTACCTTTTTGTCTTATGCCCTGGGAATGAACATTTTCTACATTAATGCTTCATTTGAAACCACAATAGATATTCCAGCTTCGTATTATTACAAATAAGATTTTGCTAAAGCAATAATTTATAATCTCAGATAGCAGCATTGATTTATTTCAGTGCTGTTTTTGTTATAATGTTTGAGTGAATAAAGAAATCAATTATTATATTTTCCAATCTTTTGAAGTGATGTATCAATGGCTTTCGGAAAACGCTGAAAAAGAAAAAGAACTATTTGTCAAAATTTCAAGGCAAAAACCCGAAAAATGTATTGGCATCCTTAGCTATTATGATGCAGTTAACGCCGCGCTGTGTTTTGGATGGATAGATTCAACTTTAAGAAATATTGACGGAAACCTAATACAACGATTTTCTCCGCGAAAGAAAAAATCTCATTGGACAAACACCAACATTGATCGTTGTGTCGAATTAAACGAAAAAGGTTTGATGAAAGAGAAAGGCAAAAGAGTTTGTCCATATTTCCAGTAAAATAATTAATAATATTTTCGCAGTTTCCATTTTATTACCTTGGAAATTTATATAATAAAATTCATTTTTAGGTTGTCTCTAAGCCAACCATATGGTAATGTAATTATATGAATGAACTTGGAAAAAAAGTCAAAGAAATACGTTTGTCACGTAAGATGACACAGCAAGAATTTGCCGAATCTTTAGGTTATACTCATAAATCCGCAATCGCCAAAATTGAAAAAGGCGAGAGAGAAATGGCATACGATAAAATGTTATTAATGTTCAAGCTTTATAATTTCAATTTAAAAGATATTAACCTACTTACAACTAAAGATATCGCCGCGATTGGAAGACCGGAATCTTCAAAAATTGTAATCTATATTTGCGGAGCTAACGAACCTTGTCCAAGCAGCAAATTTATTGCTGATCAATTTAGAAATTATTCAGTCAAAACCATCAAATACCAAACACCGAACATTTTTATCGAAGGCTTAGATATTAAAAAGAAATTTGTGAAGGCGACCAGGGATTATGATGAGGTCATTTTGGTGGCTCATTCTTTCGGAGCTATATACGCTATCGAGAATCTTTATTCATATAACATAAAGCATGCATTTTTCATTTCTCCTATCATTGATATGTATCAATATTATTTTGACATTATGAATAAAATTCATATTACTGAAAAGAAACTGAAAACAAGCAAAATTATTTCATTAGAAAATGGCCTTCAAATATCTTATGACTTTTATCGTCATTCAATGATAGATATCGATAAATGGGATGTCCCAACGAAAGTGATTTATGGTTACAAAGACCGTCTGGTTTTTATTAACACCATAACCAACTTTATCGCCGACCATAATGCTAAATTAGTTATAAATAGAACAGCAGGCCATCCATTTAACGAACCTTCAGATAAAACCTTTCTAACTAATGAATTAAAAGAAAAGTTTTAATTAGACAGTTTGTTTAATTTAAATATCCTTATATAATAAATGTATGCGTCAAATAGTTGTTATACAATCGATTAAAAAAGGTCTCTCTCGTTTACTTACTAAGAAGAGATATGTTGACATTACCATTACTAATTTAATCAATGAATCAAAAGTATCAAGAGCCTCTTTTTATCGCTATTTTTCATCTATTGATGAAGTTTTGGATCAACTTGTTTTAGATTTTATTTGTGCCGTCAAAAACTTAGTGATACCAGTTCTTTTATCTAAAGACGAAAAAAAGATTGTTTCCATGACTGAAAACTATCTAAAAAGAATGAAGAATAAAGAAAAGACCTTCTTGAGTCATCTTCCTGACAATAGAGATCTTCTTATAGCTAGATTTGAAAAAGAAATGTATAAATCAAATGATGCTACTGGAACGAGCATGAATGATCGTTATTCATTAGTCGCTAATCTATCATTATTATTTGGTCTTGCGACAGCTTGGTTAAATGGAGGTTGTGTTGACGACCCTCATGATTTAGCGGTTTATATTTCTTCCTTGCTCGTTTTATAAATAGACATCTTTATATTAATGTGTTTAATTAAACTCGATTTATTTTTATAAATCAGTTTTTTTATTTATATTAAAAGTACGATGTTAGACATCGGGTTACCCATGTGCAACTCCCCTTATCGCATGTGGGTAATTTTTTATTAAATAAAGGAATTAAAATAACTTAAAAATATGATGGGTGAATATCATGAAGATAATGTCTAACACCCATATAATATTCCATCCAAATATTAATCTTATAAGACCACATACCCAGTGGCCTTCCACAAATCTAGTTAAAAAGCCAAGCACCCATGAAGTGGCGGGAATAATACAAAGAATCAAAGATAATATCCAGTTTAGTCCAAAGTAATCTCTTTCAATACGCATCATAATCTTTACCTCAATTAAAAAATATACAACAAAAAAATCTTTTGAAAATGATAAAATATCATTAAATATAAAGTTATGAAGATAGATCTTAACAAAATTAATCAGTCAGATATTGATAGACTTTTATTGGAAAAGGAAATGAACATCGCTGCGGCAGATGCACTTTTTGAATTCTGTTTTTATTCCACTAAAAAGTTTAATCACTCGCATTATTTAGAAGCTATTAAGGATTACTTAGAACTCAACTTAGATAATGAGGAAGATAATTACTTTTATGAAACCAGAATTAAACCTGCCATTCATAAGTTAAAGGTTAAGGATTATGAAAACGATTATTACCGGCAGCATATTCATCCTCAACAATTTATTTCTAAGAATTATCAGTTAACCTACCTTAATATTAAGCCCTATCAGGCATTACCTTTTGACGACATAAAAATTGATGAAAATTTTAAAGAAATCAGTCAAATTGGTTACTTTACTGACAGTTTCTCTTATCTTGCTGTAAATAAAGATGATGTTACCTGGATGAGCACCGATCCTAATGAAATCAACACCATGAAACCATCGATCGATAGAGCACATGGAAATGTATTAGCGTGTGGTCTAGGTTTAGGTTATTTCCCCATTATGTGCGCAGTTAAGGAAAATGTTAATTCTGTCACAATTGTGGAGAAGGATTCGATAATAATCGAAATCTTTAAAAAACATATTCTTCCATTGTTTGAATTCAAGGATAAAATCAACATTATCCAAGAGGATGCTTTTAATTTCGTTAGAAAAGATTTATCTAAATATGATTACCTATTTATTGATATCTGGCACAATCCCGAAGATGGTCTCCCTTTATACCTTAAATTTCAAAGAATCCTTAAGAACAAAACCATTGAGGTTGATTATTGGTTAGAAAAATCCATCCTAGCGATGCTTCGTAGATGTTTGCTCACCATTGTTGAAGAATCTCTACTTGGGTATTCTGATAAAAACTATAAAGAAGCCAAAAACGAATATGATCAAATCATAAATGACTTATATTTCAAAACAAAAGACACAACAATTTCATCTTTTGCACAATTAAAACAATTATTACAAGACAATGAACTAAAAAAACTTATATAATATAGATGACATAAAATGTCAAATAGGAGTTTATATGGAATTAAAAGGATCAAAAACCGAGAAAAATTTACAAACTGCTTTTGCAGGTGAAAGCCAAGCTAGAAACAAATACACATATTTTGCTTCTAAAGCCAAAAAAGAAGGTTATGAACAAATTGCTGCCATCTTCTTAGAAACCGCTGATAACGAAAAAGAACATGCTGAGATTTGGTTCAAATATCTCAATGGTGGTGCTATCCCAACCACAGAAGTCAATTTGCAAGAAGCCGCCAACGGTGAAAACTATGAATGGACTGAAATGTATGCCCAATTTGCTAAAGAAGCCAGAGAAGAAGGTTTCTTAGAAATCGCAGCCAAATTTGAATTAGTCGCCAAGATCGAAGCCGAACACGAAAAGAGATACCTTGCCTTATTAGAAAAAGTTAAAGGTGGTAAAGTCTTTATCGCTCCAGATGTGGTCGTTTGGAAATGCCGTAATTGTGGTCATATCCATGTTGGCAAAGAAGCACCAAAAGTGTGTCCTGCCTGTAACCACGCTCAAAGTTATTTTGAATTAAGAGTAGTCAATTACTAATTCATTAATAATATTATTAATAAGGGTTCAGAAATGAGCCCTTTATTTTTTATATTAATTACTTGCATTTTTTCTCCATTTCTATAATAATATAAAAGCGCTGCGAAAGTGGGTCTGTGGTGTAGCGGTTAACATGTCTCCCTGTCACGGAGAAGATCGCGGGTTCGATTCCCGTCAGACCCGCCAGCGCTTTTATTAAAATTTGTTGGCCCGGTAGCTCAGCTGGTAGAGCAGAGGACTGAAAATCCTCGTGTCGGCGGTTCAACCCCGTCCTGGGCCACCAGTAAAAAAGAATTCGAGATAGTAAAATATCTCGTTTTTTTGTTGTCATTTGAAAAAATAAGGCATTAAATAGAAATAGGTATTAAGGGGTTTAATTATGAAAATTAACAAAGTATTATTAACCAGTTTACTCTCTTTTGGCTTGGTTTTAACGGGCTGTGGAACCAATAATAACAAATCCAATAATCCTTCTGGTGGGGATAATCATAGTGGCGATGCCTCAGAACCTGGTGGTAATTCTAGTTCACAAGGCAGTAGCCAAGGTGGTGGTAATTCTCAAGGAGGGGAAACCCAAACTGATCGTTTAAAAACTTTAGTTGAACTTGAGAATGCAATTGCCCATCATTTCCATTTTGAATATCGTCCAAATGCTTCAATTTCAGATAATAGTTTTGAGCAAAGTGAAATTGTTAGATACGCTACCGATGGTACATATACTGCTTGGAATGAAGGATATGATAGATTATGGGTTAACATCGATGGTGGTAGTTGTTCCTATGGAACACTAAAAGATGGTAAATGGCGTAGCTTAAGCGGTCCAACCACAGAACCTATCAGTGTCGCGGAAGTTGCCGCTAAAAATACAATGATGCAGTTTGTAGATTCTATTGAATATACATCTAAGGAAAGAGTTACCTTCTTAAATAGAAATGCCACTAAATATACATTAGAAATCGACGAAGGCGATATGACTCAAGGTCAATTCTATAAATTGTTTTCGGAAACTATTATTGATGATGATACAGGTTTGGCTTTAAGACATTATTCAAGACAACAAGGTAATACATCTAGAACATTACCATTATGTTTTGAAGTATCTACCTTGAATATCGGTGATAGTGCAGACGCCTTTATCAACACCATGAAACAGAAGATTGGCATTACCGATTGGTATACCGATTTCTTTACATCAATGGGATTAAGTAGCGTTGCTAGACCAGAAGGAAAATTCTGGGGTGCTGAAATTAAGGATGGCGCTGACGATGATGATTATGTCGTAAAATATGAGACCAACTTCCATTGGTATTGCACAAAAGAAGAAGGGATGGCCAAAGCCAGATCGATGTGTCAAGCTTTCTTTGGCGCTGGTTTATCATATGATGATAATGGCAATATGAAGAGTTCCTATACTCATAGTGATTTATACTATGAAGACGCCGATGATGGCTATGTCACATTTGATGCTTATACCTCAGTTGGCCATTATGTAGATTTCGATTTTGAATTCTCTAACTATTCAAATCCCAAATACATGAATGTCAGCTTAGTATTCTATAAAGTTTCCTAATCAACAACTTAATTGAGCACCGGAGAAATCTGGTGCTTTTTTATGTCTTAAAAATTATATAAATCATACGCATTTTTATAGGTCGATAAATATCCTTGTTTAATCAAGGATTTTTTTGTTTTATAATGATAGTCATGAATAACATCGGTGATTTCTTCACTTTATGCAATGCTCATCCATGGGCTTATATCGCCCTTTTCATCAATTTGTGCGTTGTTTTTGTTAATGGCTATACTGATGGGCCAAGTACGATTGCTACAGCAGTCACCTCCCGTGCTTTAAGGCCGAGAACAGCATTTATTTTATGTGCCTTATTTAATCTATTAGGTGCTGTTACCATCGGAGTATTTTCCGTCTTTATCAATAAAATTTTTGGTGGAGATATTATTAGCACAATTTCCAGTTTAGTGGATTTTGGAAAAGCAAATGCTGATCAGATGCTATGTGTCATAGCTTGTGGCTTAGTAGCTATTATTGTGGCTAGTGAATTCTGCACTAGATTAGGATTACCTTCTAGTCAATCAAACTGCTTGATTGGTGGATTAACTGGTAGTGGATTAGCTCTCATGGCTTTAGGTTTTAACGGCAGTATTGGTGTTAATCCATGGATAAAAGTCGGAGTGGGTTTTGTGGCTTCATTAATCGTGGGATTCTTATTGGGTTATGGTTTAACTTTGTTAATACAACTAATATGTTCCAAGATGAATAAAGGAAAAACCACAAGATTCTTCAAGAAAGGTCAAATTGTATCTGCCTCATTGATGAATTATGTCCACGGTATCCAAGATGGTGGCAAATTTATTGGTATTTCCATCTTAATCGCCGCCATTTTATATGCCTCGAATGGGAGTTCTACGATCTTAGAAGGTGTAGAAATCCTTAATGGTTATCAATCTTGGTATTTATATTTACCAGTGTGTTTGATTCTTTTTATCGGTTGTCTATTTGGTAATAGACGCATCTTAAAAAATTTAGGTCATGGCATGGCCGCTTTAGCGCCTCACCAAGCTTTTGCCACAGATATCGCTTCATCAATTGGTTTGATTGTGGCGACATTATTCGGTCTACCATTATCTACTGGAACGATAAAGAATACCGCGATTATGGGTAGTGGTGCGGCCAAGAGCATGAGAAGAGTAAAATGGAGAAAAGCCGGAGAGATTATTTTATGGAACACTTTAGCGTTCCCTATCTCTGCAGTAGCGGCTTTCATTTTATCAATGATATTTATTTGGACTGTTAAATAGGAGGTCTATTTATGTTTAAGAAAAAGAAAAAGAGCAATTATTATTTCGATTCATTCCCCAAATTAGCCCATTTTTCAGTGGAATGTGGGGAGATGATTTTAGAATTCTTGAAGAATTTCGAAGCAACAAAACTAGAAGAATTCAAAACTTCCGTTCATGAGATCGAACATAAAGCGGATAATGTCAAACATGAAGTTACCGCAAAACTACTCACCGAATTTATGACTCCCATCGATAGAGAAGATATCTATGAACTACTGAGATTAATTGATGAAGTGACTGATGCGATTGAGGAAATATCCTTGAGATTATATTTATATAACTGTCAAAAATCTCCCGCTAATTTCATCGAATTAACCGAGGTCACGGTTAATTGTATGAAAGAAACGGAGAACTGCTTAAACAACATGTATGATTATCTAAATCCTGAAACTTTCAATCCTCTTGTTGATAAAGTCATAAAACTAGAAGAAGAAAGTGACAAGATTTATATCGAAAGCGTTCATAGTTTGTACGCGAAAGAGAAAGATTTAAAAACTCTATATATCCACGAAACGCTTTATTCCTTGATGGAAGACGTTTCCGATAGATGTCGTGAAGTATGTCGCTTTGTGCAAAACATCGCTCTTAAGAATTTATAAGAGAATCGCTTTTCTCTTAAAAATAGAGAACCTATCCTTAGTGGTAGAGTTCTCTTTTTTATTAATAGAATTACAAAGTAAACGAGTATATAACGTCTGTTCTAATGTCGCGCTAAAATAGGGCCACGATGATAGACTACGAACTCGCAATTAACATTATCGATATCATCTTCACAGGCGTCATATTCGTCATGGGTGTCCTCTCTTGGTACTATGTCGGCGGCTTCTTTTTGTCGATGAAGAGAACGCCCAAGGCCCCTCATAGCGATAAATATACGAGATTCGCTATTTTAATACCTGCGAGGAATGAATCCAAAGTTGTGGGTAATATTATTAAAGCCTTAAAGAATCAGACTTATCCAAAAGAATATTTTGATGTTTGGTTTATTACTGAGAGCCATGAAGATCCCACGAATATAATCGCTATTGATAGTGGATATAAATATTTCATTAGAGATGAACTAACCGATAAAAGAAAAACCAAGGGCTTTGCTCTACAAGAATGCATCAGATATTTCAAAAACAATAATATCCAATACGATGCCTATATGATCTTCGACGCTGATAACGTCATGGACAATGATTATCTAGAGAAGATGAATGATGTCAGACAGACTGGCGTGGAAGTAGCTGTGGGCTATCGTAATTTCACTAACATCAATCGAAATTGGCTGACCTCAGGAAGCGCAATTTTATTTACCTATATGAATTCATTTACCAGCAAAAACCGCACCATTTTGTTCAAAAAGGCCATTATTGCAGGTACTGGATATTATGTGAATGCCGACATTATCGATGAAGCTGGTGGATGGATATTTACCGGTTTAACCGAGGATACGGAATTCACTACATACTGCGAATATCACGACATTAACATGATGTATTATCCCCACATCAATTTTTATGATGAACAGAGTCCAAGTTATAGGACTAATCACACTCAACATATCAGATGGGTTTGGGGGTTCGTAGAAAACCGCAAGAGATTCAAAATAGGAGGGAGAAACCATCACGCCACATCAAAGATTAGAAATGGTGCCTCTATCTTTGAATATAAAACCAGCATCATCCCTTTCGCGGCAGCCACAATAACTGATTTCTTGTTATTAGTGTGTTCACTTATCTTATGGGGATTCTCCTTTAAATTTAATCCAGAGTTCTCACATGTTATGTGGATACACATTTTAATCCAAGCCTTATTCTTATATTCCTTATTTGTTATCGTGGCAATCGCGACGATTGCCCATAACTATAACAAGTTAAAGATGAAGTGGTGGATGATCATCATCTCCGTCATCACTTATCCTTTCTATTTTGGAGACCTCTTACTAGCGTTTCTCCATGGCCTGTGCATCCCTAAATCTCGTAAGACTTGGAAGCCAATAAAACATACAGGGAAGATAAGTGATAAAAGAGCGAAGAAGGCGAGTAAATAATGGAAAATAATAATTGGAAAAAGACCAAGGTTATCTACTGGTCTGATGAATTAAATGATGACTTTAATCAAACATTAAAAAAGAGACCGGAAGTATCTTCAAAATATAAATATAAGAAGAATCCTTTTATCAGTTTCATCTGCTATTACTTGATTGCTAAACCAATATTAGGATTAAGTTGTCTATTAAGAGGAATGAAGATAGAAGGAAAAGATAATTTAAAGTCTTTAAAACATACTGGCTATTTTATTTTTTCAAATCATGTTTCTTTATCGGACGCCTATAAATTTGCTTCTCACATCATTCATCATAAAAGAGTAAATATAATCGGGTATAGTGACGCTTTATCCTTAAAAGGATTAGGACCTATCCTTAAAGGATTAGGATATCTCCCTATTCCTGAAGATATTCACACAATGAAGAAATTCAATGATGAGATTACGAGATTAATTAATAAAAAAGAAATAGTGCTCATCTATCCAGAAGCTCATATCTGGCCATATTACACAAAGATTAGAAACTTTAAATCGGTATCTTTTACTTATCCCTCTAAATTAAATAAGCCCATCGTTCCCGCGGTCACAATATGGAGGGGAAAACCAGGAAGAAAACCAAAGCAAACAATTGTCTTTGGAAAACCGATATATCCTGATCCAAATCTCAATGTGATGGAAAACAAAGAATATCTCCATGAACAATGCTTGTTAGCAATGAAGGAGATATCTGATAAGTATCATCAAGTAGAATATATTAAATATATTAAAATAGAAAAAAATTAATAATATTTCTTTACAAATTTAGAAGCGACATCCTCAATAACAGTAACCAATAAGATAAAGACAATAGCAATTAAGCTATAAGCAAATATTGGCACCATATTGGAGGGGTCGTTTTTTTGCGCCATATTGATTGCGGCGCCTAAACCATTTCTAGTATCACCAGTGATGATTTCCGCCATAATTTCTATTTTAAAAGATAAGGCAAATGATGAGGCCAAACCCACTAAAACATATGGTAGTGCAAGTGGTAATCTCACCTTTAGAATCATTCTTGCACCCTTGCCTCCATCAACTTTGGAGGCATCGATGATTTCTTTAGGAACATTAGCGATACCAGCACTGATGGATTCATAAAGAATGGGGAATGATATTAATATCACAATATATATTGGAGCGTATCTGGCTCCAGAGACAATTAAGAACAAAAACACTAAAGCGGCAGTGGGAATGCTCTTTAATACCACAATAATCGGTTTAAATAATGTTCTTAATGAGGGAAAATGACCCGCTAGAGAGCCAAAGATTAACGCTAAAGCAAATGATATGCTAAAACCGATAATCATCCTTAGCATTGTCCAACCGATACATTTATAGACATAGGAATTAGATAAGATATTTCCCGCCTCTTTAAAAGTGGATAAAGGGTCAGGAAAAATCATCTTAGTGTCATGGACTATCAAAGAGATGATAACCCATATCGCTAAGAAGAGTAGACATCCTAAGATGGTTAATACATATTTATTAGTAATAAATTTTTTCATTGGTTTCTGGGACGGAGAACAAAGAGAGGAAACCATCAATATTCTCTTTATTAGGTGCGGCATAGGAGAAATCTAAGCCTAAGCTGTTATGATCTTCGATAACTGCTTGAGCGATTGCGGGAGCGACACCATATAAGGCAGTCATTTCTTCTAAGGAATATTGGCCTAATGTTTCAGTTAATAATGATGGTTTATCTAGTAAAGCACGAATATCTTTACTAACTGATTCTAAGAATTTATCACCTTGTTTGTGATTGATGGAATTCTTAATAAAGATAGAAGCTTGAATCAAAGATTTACCACCCGATTTTTCTCTATAGGCATCTTGCACATTTTGGAAGACAGAAACGTTTTCATTTTTCTGCATAGCGTTATATAAAACTGGCTGCGCCACAAAGACGTAGTCAATATTGCTACCAGTAACAGCATTCTTTCCGGAGATTAAACATTTTGCGGCATCTTGGACGTTACCGACATATTCAATGCCTTCATCATAATAATCACCATATAAGTAGTGGAACAATAAATCAGGGGTTTGATGTTCACCAAATAAGACAATCTTGTCACCTTCATTGATCATTCCATCATTATCATTACCGGTAGAAGCAATGAAGAAGTTGCCAAAGGTAATAGTGGCCGCAAGTTTATAAGGTGCGCCATTATTAATGGCTTTGACACCACTGACAGTGTCGATGACGACGACATCCTTATCACTTGCTTCTGAAAGCATAGAAACAATATTGGATGGAACAGCATTGGTTTCAAAATTGCTATCTTGAGAATAGTTATAGAACGCAAATGCGGGAGCGCCGGTAGGGCAAATAATCTTTAATGCTTGTTCTGTATTCTTTTGATTACAAGCCGCGAGCATCAACGCGGGAATGGTTAATAATAATATTTTTTTCATTTTAAATACCTCACGTTGAGATTATATATAAATAATGTATAATAATATGTGATTTGAATCACACTTATGACTTTATTTAATTTACTTAGCGAAAAAGAAAAGAAATTTGGGAAGATTGTCCAATTAGAAAAAGGACAAATATTATTTCATGAGAGCGATAGATGTGAATATGTAGGATTAGTCACTAAAGGACAAATTGTCATCTCTTCATATACCTTGTCTGGTAATGAAGTTATCTATAACAATATCGGTGTTGGAGATATGTTTGGTAATAACTTATTGTTCTCTAATAATCCATATTACAAAGGTAATGTTATCGCTATGTCTAATAGTGAAATTATTCTCTTTAATAAAGATAATTTACTATCAATTTTTCAGCAAAACCCTGCTTTTTTAGAGGAATATCTCCATTTTCAAGCCGAATTTGCGAAGAATTTAAATCATAAATTAAAGATTCTTTCCTTTGATAGCGCGGAAGAGAGATTGCTTTATTTATTAAATGAAAAGAAGAAGATTAGAATCAAATCAGTATCCGCTTTAGCGAAAGAGTTATATCTATCTAGAGAAACATTATCTCGTTTGATAACTAGATTAGTGGATGAAGGTAAAATCTCTCGAACGGGCAATATAGTGGAATTACTTTAGTAGATTTGATATATTTTTAGAGGTATGAGCGAAGACTACAATAAAGAACAACTAAAGACTGAAACCATTCAAAAGAGTGGTTATAGCGATGTCGGCACTCCTGAGAAACCCACGGAATTCGGTATTGGCAAAAAAGCCAAGAAGATTGGGAAGGTGACCACAGTGGTGGTAACCATCGTTGGAGCCGGACTCATTTTTGGTGGTATCTTCAATTATGTCTTTGCCTATAAACCCACAGCGGTTGTGGAACAATTTATAGTGAGTGTTCCAGAAAACGAAACAGAAATACAATATGACATTGTCATAAAAGATATGAATGTCGAAACCATAACCTTAAAAGTTCATAATCAGTTCACAAACCGCAAAGAACAATTGATTATGGGTGAGAATATCGGAAGCTTTACCGATTTAGCGCCAGGTATGGAATATACCGTCTCTATCTTAGAGAAGAATGTCATTGTTAAGCAAACTAAAATCAAAACCGTTTATATTGAGGAGGCTAATGTATGAAGATTACAAAATGGAAAGATAGAACTAAAGGCCAAAAAGCCAAGATTATTATCTACTGGATTTTATTCGGTATCTTTTTAGCGGGTACGATCATCGTCTTTGTTTTCTCCGATAAAATCTTCGGTGAAGCCTCTGTATTCAATAAAGTTATTTGTGACAATAGCTTCTTTAATGCTGTCTATAATCACATTCCTTCTATTATTAGAAGTATTCAAATCATCATCTTAGGCATAGCGTTAGATTTTCTTTTGAGACTATTTATGAAGATTACTATCGCTCATAGTAAAAGAGGCATTACCATTTCTCAAATTATCGCCTCTTTCTTGAAATGGGCTATCGCGATTGCGGTCATCATGATTATCTTAAATGTCTGGGGTGTTGATACCACGACATTAGTGGCCTCCGCGGGTGTATTGACCTTAGTCATAGGCTTGGGCGCTCAATCTTTGATTGCGGACATTGTCGCTGGTGTCTTTATCGTTTTTGAAGGCGAATACGAAGTCGGTGATATCATCGTCCTAGATGGTTGGAGAGGTACAGTCATTGAAATCGGTATCAGAACCACAAAAGTGGAAGATGCCGGTGGTAATATTAAGATTGTCAATAATAGTGAAATAAAAGCAGTCATCAACCAGACCAAAGATGATTCTATTGCCAAATGCTATTTGAATATCAATTACGAAGAAGATATCGATAGAGTGGAAGCCGCCATTGCGAAAGATTTGCCAGAAGCTTCTAAACAATTACAAAACACTTTAGGGGATATTCAATATAAAGGTATCTCTGAATTCTCTAATAATGGTGTGACACTTTTCTTCATCGTCAAAGTTAAAGAAGCGGATGTCTATCAAACTCAAAGAGAGATGAATAAAGTCTTAATGCAATTATTAAAGAAAAACAACATCTCCTTGGCGTACCAGAATGTTGTCATCCATAACGTGAATGAGAAATAAAAAAGAGCATTATGCTCTTACAACCGCTATTTGGTGAAGCATGTTGTTCATATCTTCTGGTGAAGGATGATTCTTGTCATCCAACCAGTTCATCAGAACATTAAATAATCCTCCCGCCATAAAATAGGCGAATATAGGATTATTTTTTTGGTCCATCAAATAATCGGATTGTAGATTTGCGACGATATATCTCGCATAACTATTTAATAAATCTAGTAGGAGATATTCTCTTTTAGCTAACTTTAAGATAGTGATTTGTCTTCTATATCTCTCAAAATATTTGAACATTTCAAGAGTAAATTCTTGGATAGTGAGATTTGGCCCTTTCTTGGAGATCTCGCCATAGAATTCTTCAAATCTCTCATCACAGTAGTCTACAAAGATATCATCTTTTTGATTGTAGTAACGATAAAAAGACATACGAGAGACATTTGCTCTTTGACAAATTTCTTTGACGGATATGCTTTCATAATCCTTTTTGAGCATTAAGGCATATAGGGCAAAAGTGATATAGTTTTTAGCTTTGTTTCTCTTCTTTGTGTCTTTCATTTATGGTTATTATATAAAAACTAATTTCTTGTGACAAGTGTAAC
>JAEEGL012492840.1_pt1 | contig 17107 bp, 13 predicted proteins | sample 9134231 | NCBI WGS metagenome assembly JAEEGL01 (sample SAMN16246548, study PRJNA631951) | gut metagenome | biome: gut microbiome; feature: rumen; material: fiber-attached | host: Bos | place: Iran: Karaj | collected 2018-10
AAGGTCTTCAAACGTAAAATCAGTCATACCGCGGGCTCCTTTCCGGCTTCCCCAAGCGTGAGCAGCCGCCACAGGCTCGGGATCGTCACCTCGTGGCTGCCGCAGATATAAAGCCCCGTGCCGCCCAGCGAAACGGGCCGGTTGATGATGTTTTTGCGGGGCCGGTAGTAGTATTCGTACGTATCCTTGCCCACGTCCGATTTGTAATCGCCCAGCGGGATGATATCAAAATTGGCGGTGGTGATGTGCCGGAGCGCGTGCCCCTGGTTGCGGGCGATGGAAAGCGCCTTCAGGAATACCTCCGCGCCGGTCACGGCGGAGCCGACGTTCATGTGCACGCCGGCGTCGTCCAGCGCCGCGACGGCATGGCAGAAATACGCGAAATCGCGGCCGCTGGCCTGCCCGATCGCGCCGAAATCCGCCGCAGGGTGCTGGTGGATGATATCGGTGCCGATGGTAACGTGGTAGGTGACCGGAACGCCCATTTTGTACGCGCGGTAAAACACGCAGTTTTCGCGGTACGGGAACCGTTCGGGGTGCGCCTCCACGTAGGCCGCGAGGCTCTGGCCATAGCCGAGCCCCCGCTTTGCGCCGTCTTTGATCGCCTCGTTCATCCAGGCGCCGGTCTCCTCCCACATGCCGAAGCTGCCGTCCTCGATGGCGGTGGGCACGTGCTCGCTGGTGCCGCCGAGGTACGCGAGCTCAAAATCGTGGATGCTGCCCGCGCCGTTGGAGGCGAGGTGCGAAACGAAGCCCTGCTCCATCAGCGCGATCAGGTAGTTGGAAAGCCCGCACTTGACGACGTGCGCGCCGTAAAACAGCGTGACCTTCTGCCCGGCGGCCTTTGCCGCGAGCAGCTTTTGCGCCAGCAGCTCCAGCTCCGGCGAGGTGAACAGCGCGTCCCGCGTTACGTCCGGCACGCGCAGGTTTTCTATGGTGACGAGATTGTGCCGCCCCGCGGCGGAATAGGTTTTTGTTTTTGTAAAATCGATGGCTTCGGGCTGGAACACGGCGCGCCTCCTTTTAACCGCGGTCGGCCTCCCGCTGCAGGCGGAAGGCGACGGAGCGCTTTAAGTACTCCAAAAATTCCGGATCGCTGCACATGGCCTTGCCCGGGGAATCCGAAAGCTTCGCCACCGGGCGGCCGTTGACGTACTGCAGCTTGATAACGATGTTCAGCGCCGGCACGCAGGTATCGTTGGTGCAGAACGTGCCGATGCCGAAGGACACGCGCGCGCGGTCCTTAAAATAATCGTAAAGCGCCTGCGCGCGGTCGAAATCGAGGCTGTCCGAAAACAGCAGCTGCTTTGAAAGCGGGTCCGCGCCGTATCTGCGGTAGTGGGCGATGATCTTTTCGCCCCACGCGTAGGGATCGCCGCTGTCGTGCCGGACGCCGGTATAGTTGTTTACCATGGCGCGGTTGAAATCGAGCAGGAACAGGTCGGTGGTGACGGTATCGGTAAGGGCGGTGCCGTTGTCGCCCCGGTTTTCGTCGTACCAGTCCTCCATCGCGTAGTGGTTGGTGTACGCCAGCGGGATGGAATCGATGCCCTGATACATCTGCACGAATTCGTGCGCGTAGGTGCCGATGGGCGGCACGCTGTACTTCATGGCAAGATACACGTTGGAGGTGCCCACGCAGTTTTTTGTTTCGGTGATGAAGCGGCGCACCGCCTCCTCCTGCCACGCGCGCGAAAGCCGCCTGCGGCAGCCGAATTCCGCGAATTTGAACGTATAGGTCCCGTTTCTGAACGCTTCGATCTTTGCGTCCAGCCGCTCGCGGGCGCTTTGCAGCAGCACGGAATAATCGTACGCCATGCGGAAGTAGACCTCGTTTACGATCTCAAGCAGATAGATCTCGAACTGCATCGCGGAGAACAGAGGGCCGTCCACGACGATCGAAAGCTCCCCGCCGGGCAAGAGCTTTACCGTGACGTAATCGCGGATGGGCCGCCACAGCCGCAGGAATTCCACGTAGTCGTTTTTTATGAACCGGATGCCGCGCAGGTAACCGAGCTCCTCCGGCGTAAAGGTCAGCGTGCAGAGGTGGTCCACCTGCGCGTTGATCTCCGCGGCCATCTCCGGCGTGAACGTTACGCCCGGCGTGCGGCATTTGAAATGATATTGGCCGCACAGATCGGTGTGTTTGTGAAAGATCACCTGGTCCATGTTGAATTTATACAGGTCGGTATCCAAAAGCGATACCACGATGGGCTCCAGCAGCATAAGGGCGCCGCCTCCTTCGTTTTTTTGCCGCCCGGAAGGCGGCGTCTTACCTATATATTATGGTTTAAAACATAAAATTGTCAAGCGTGCTTGCGGCGCGCGGGATTAAATATAATTGTATCGCGTTTATCGCAAAATGTAAATATGATATATTTCGCCTGCGGCAAAATATGATAAAAAACCTGCGGTCGGCATTTTTACCGGGAACCGCAGGTTTTATTTTTACGCCGAAGCCGCAGGGCTTCGGTCCGGCCGCCCCACGGGAGCGATTTACAGCAACTCCTCCAGCTCGGCGAGGAAGGCGTTGGCGCTCTCTTCCGTATACAGCGCCTGCGTCAGGACTTTTACCAGCGAAACGGCGGTGTTGATCGCATCCTCGGCATCCTTTTCCGTTACGCCGTCGCGGGTATTATAATCCAAAGATAAAAACTCCAGATATGCCGCTCTCGCAAGCGCCATATTGAAATTCCCTTTCCAGACCAACCATTCGATATCCTCGTTTTTCTCATTCGCTTTGAGCATCGCCTCCACACCGGGTTTGATGTTGTCGGAGAACGCCTTGCCTACGACGGCCGCCTCATTCAGCCAATATTCGGGGGCCTTGCTGTCGCGGACCGCATTTAACAGTCCGGCTTTTGCGTCCACCAGAAAGCGTAACGCTTCATCGGCAAGCAAATCGTCAAAATAACGCTTTGCGTTGTCGTTCAGGATCAGCCCGGTTTTGTCCGCGGCCGCGTCGGCGGCCGTGTCGGCGTCTTTGCCGCCGTCTTTGGTTTCGTCCTTTTTGCCGCAGGAGGCGAAGGCCGCCAGTATAAGCAGCGCCAGCAGCAGCGCAACCGCTTTTTTAAGATGTTTCATGGTAATGCTCCTTTTTATGTTTTATTCCAAACGGGACGGGCCCGTCCGTTTTCCGTCGGCGCAATCCGGCGCGCGGCTTCTTGGGTTCCCGGCAATTATAACACAGCCCGACGCGCAAAGTCGTATGCCGACGGCATAACCGGCGCGAATGCGCGCGTTTTTCATTTTTATACCGCGAAAAAAGCCGGATCGGCTTGCAAAAAAGCGCGGCGTCTTACCTATATATTATGGTTTAAAACATAAAATTGTCAAGCGTGCTTGCGGCGCGCGGCACGGTTTTTTTGCGCGGCGGGGTGACAAACCGGGAAAAACATGCTATACTGTTTCCATACGCGCCGGCGCGGGGAGCGCCGCGGCAATCACCTTTTACGGAGGAACGTATGGAACGGTACAAACGGCTTACGCTGCTGCATTCCAACGATATGCACGGCGATTTTCTGGCGGAGGACGGCAGCGGCACGCCCGTGGGCGGCGTAGCGATGCTTTCCGGCTACATCAACAAGGTGCGCGAGACCGAACCCAACGTGCTGTACTGCATCGCCGGGGATATGTTCCGCGGCAGCGTGATCGATTCGGAATACCGGGGCTATTCCACCATAGAGATCATGAACATGCTTGCGCCGGACGTGGTGACGCTGGGCAACCACGAGACCGATTACGGCATAGCCCACCTGCTGTTTCTGGAGAAGTGCGCGCGGTTTCCCATCATCAACGCCAACCTGCACGTAAAAACCAACGGCGCAAGGCTGTTCCGCCCGCACGTGATACTGAACGCGGGCGGCATAAAGGTGCTGTTTATAGGCATCCTCACCGAGGACGTGATCGCCCAGACCAAAAAAGAAGAGCTGATCGGCTCCGTGGTGGACGTGGCCGAGGCCGCCGCCGAGGTGGGGCGGATATGCAACGCCTACAACGCCGTGGACGTGGACCTCACCGTGCTGCTGACGCACATCGGCTTTGAGGAGGATAAAAAGCTGGCGGCGCGGCTGGACCCCGCATGGGGCGTGGACATCATCGTGGGCGGGCACTCGCATACGCTTTTAACCGCGCCGGCGGAGGTAAACGGCATTCAGATCGTGCAGGCGGGCACCGGCACGGACCAGATCGGCCGCTTCGACCTTACCGTGGATACGCGGGAGAACCGTTTGGCGGATTGGCGCTGGGAGTGCGTGCCCATCAACGCGGATACCTGCCCCGCGGATAAGGACATAGAACGCCTGATCGCCCGCTACAAGGATTCCACGGATAAAAAGTACGGCCGCGTGATCACGCGCTTCAGCCGCCGGCTGGAGCATCCCTCCCGCACGCAGGAGACCGCCTTGGGCGACCTGTTTGCGGACGCCCTGCGCGAGAGCACCGGGATCGACGTGATGCTGCTGAGCTCCGGCAGCCTGCGCGTCCCCGCGCTGGGGCCCATCGTGATGCTGCAGGACCTCAACGAGGCTTTTCCGTTTGACGACGCGCTGTATATGCTCCGCGTGACCGGCGCGCAGCTCAGGCGCATGCTGCTGTATATGCTGCGCGACGAGGTGTGGCAGGGGGTGCACTGCGAATTCTACCAGTTTTCCGAGGGGCTGCGGGCCGTATACATAAAAGAGGAGCACGCGTTTGCCTCGCTTACGCTGCACGGCGCGCCGATCGCCGATACGCAGATGCTCACCGTGGGGCTGCAGCAGTACCACTATATGAATTTTGAAGACATTTTTCACGTGCCGATGGCGGAGATCGCGCGCAACGGGGCGCCGCGCGTGGCGGCCACCTCCTGCCGGGACGTGATAGAGGAATACCTCTCCGCGCACCAGCACCCGGACCGGCGCGCCGGGGACCGCCTGCGGATATTGGAGCGCCGCGCGGACGCGCGCTGAACGGTGAGACGGACGGGGCGGACGCATCCGGGCCCTTCGGGGGGTCGGATGCGCTTTTTTGTGCAGGAAAAAGCACGGAATACGTTTTTGCTATTGCAATCCGCCGACGCATTTTGTATACTGAAAGAGGATTTTGTTCAAAATCACAAATCAGTCCGATGAAGCAGTCGGACGTCGGAAACAGAGGGAGGATTTTATATGGTCAAACGGATGATCTGTGTTGTTCTCGCAGTGTGCTTATGCTTTTCCGTAACGCCCCCGGCGGACGCCGCGGAGGATCCCGACGCCGCAGGCGAGCCGCTTGCCGTGGACGCATCGTGGAGCGTGCTGCTCCCCGCGGAGCCGACGGCGTACGAGACCTTTGCGGCCGAAAAGCTGCAAACGGAGCTTTCCGGGGTGTTCGGAGCCGAGATCGCCGTTACGGACGCCGCCGACGCCAATTACATCGCCCTCGGCGCGGCAAGCCGGGCGGACGTCTCGGACGTTGCCGTAAACGGCTACCGCATTCAGGTCATCGACGGCTGCATCCACATTTCGGGCACGGGCGAGCGCGGCCTGCAGATAGGCGCGTACCGGTTTTTGGAGGAATTCTGCGGCAGAAAGGTATATACGAAGGATATCACCGTGCTGCCGGAGGCGGAGACCGTTTACGTCCCCGCGGATACCGATATCGTATACGAGCCGTTTTTTGAGTATACCGATACCGACTGGATCAGCCCGTGCGACACGGAATATTCGATGGCGAACGGACTGAACGGCGGCACCTATCGCAATCTTCCGGAGGAAATGGGCGGCACCGTGAATTATCTGGGCGGCTTCTGCCATACGATCGGCGGTCTGTGCGAAACGCAGGCGCATAAGGATACGAATCCCGAGCAGCTCGCGCTGCACGACGGCGAACGCACCGTGGACCAGCCCTGCCTTACGGAGCCGGAGGTGCTGCGCATCGCCACGAAAAACGTGCTGGCGATCCTTGAGGAAAAATACGATCCCGCCGCCTCGGTACAGATCGTTTCCGTTACGCAGAACGATAACTACCATTACTGCGAGTGCGGGCGATGCAAGGCCTTTGAGGCCGCGCACGGCGGCGTGCAGAGCGCCACGATGATCAACTTTGTAAACCAGATTGCGGACGCGGTGAAGGAGGCGGGTTACGAGAACGCCGCCATCGATACCTTCGCCTACCAGTATACGCGCAAGGCGCCCACCGGCATCGTCCCGCGCGATAACGTGATCGTGCGGCTGTGCACCATCGAATGCTGCTTCCGCCATACGCTGGACGACCCGACATGCGAGCGCAACACGGAGCTCATGAAGGACCTTTCGGACTGGAATGAGATCTGCGACCGCATTTACGTTTGGGATTACACCACCAACTACTCGAACACCTGCATCGTATTCCCCGATTTCTGCGTGATCCAGCGCAATATGCAGGTGTTTTACGAAAACAGCGTGCGCGGCGTTTACGAAGAAGGCAACTACTATATGCGCAGCTGCGACGCCGAGTTCGGCGAGCTGCGCTCGTATATGATCTCCAAGTGTCTGCAGGACCCCTACTGCGACCTTGACAGCGAGGTGGACGGCTTCCTTGCCGCGTATTACGGCCCCGGCTGGGAGGCGATCAAAGAGATCCTCGCGCTGCATACGAAATACACCGGCGAAAGCGACGAGGCGCACCTCGGCATCGGCGAGGGCCCCGCTGCCTGCTTCCGCTTCAACGATAAACAGGTAGCGCAGATCGACGCGCTCTGGGAGACCGCGAAGGACGCCGCCGAAACCGAGGACGAGCTTTCGCATCTGGAGCGCTCCGAGCTGGGCTGGCGCTTTTGGAAGGCCAGCCTGAACAAGGGCGAGTTTTCGCTGCTGAACCCGAACCGCTATAAGGAAAAGCAAAAGCTGTTCGACGATATGCAGGCCTTCGGCATTACGATGCTCAACGAGGGCGGAAGCGGCGACTACCTCGACTGCATCTGCGTAAAATACGCGCCCGTAAACGAATGGAATATGTACGAATCGGACGAGCCCCCCGCGCAGGCGCGCGCGTTCTTCGGAAGGATACTGGAGTTCTTTACGCCGCTGCTTGCCGCCTTCGGCCTGTATTACAGAATCTTCCGCGCACTGAACCGGTACGATCCCGCCGCGAACGGATAACCGCCGACGGCCGCCCGCGGGCGGCCGCAACGCTGTAAATATACGGATAGGAGAACAACCATGAAACTGAAACGGCTTCTTTGTATTCTGCTTACGCTCACGCTGCTGTTTACGGCGGCGGCACCCGTTTTTGCGGCGGCAGCCGAAACGGGCGGCACACAGGCCGAAGAAAGCTTCGGCGAACGGTTCAGGTCCTTTTTTACCGGGCTGTTCGACCGTATCTCCGGGTTCTTCAACCGGATAAAAGCATTTTTTACGGTAAAGAGGGAGCAGGTAAAACGCACCATGGGACAAAACGCCATACACATGCTGAAATCGGTCACCGATACCATCGGCGACAGCTTTATCATCACCACCGAGGACGGTAAGGTCATCGTGATCGACGGCGGCCACAAAACCGAAACGGAATATTTTTTACAGTACCTGAAGGCCGTTACCGGGCAGCGCGTGCCGCATATCGACGCGTGGTTCCTTTCGCACCCGCACGACGACCACTGCGAGGTGTTTTTGGAGGTCGTTGAAAACCGCCGCCGCGAGGTCACCTTTGACAGGGTTTACGCCAACTTCCCGGAGGCTTCGTTCTACGAGGGGCACGACGAATGGGCGGTTACCGTCATTACGGAATACAACCGCCTGCTGCCGCTGTTTGCGGAGAAGGCCGCAAGCCTTGCCGAGGGCGACGTTTTTAACGTGGGCGCGGCGGGATTCACCGTGTTTTACACCTTTAACCCCGCGTGGACGAACTGCAACGAGGCTTCGACGATCATGCGCATGGACCTTGCCGGTACAAGCGTGATGTTCAACGGGGACGCGGGTGAAAACGCCGGCAATTACGTCGTTGAAAAATACGGCGCGGACGGCGCGCTGAAATGCGATTACTGCAAAATGGCGCACCACGGGCAGGACGGCGTAGGCAAAAACTTTTACGCGGCCGTCGCGCCGGAGGTCTGCCTGTGGCCCACGCCCACGTGGGTATACGAGAATACCGGCGGCAACCTGAAAACCTTTGAGACGCGCGCGTGGGTGGAAGAGCTCGGCGTGCAGAAGGAATACAAATCGTTTGAGGGCACGCAGGTGATCGGCATGAAGCCGCGCATCGTCACCACGACGGACGTATTCGAGGAAGGCTACGACGCGTTCCGCGCCGCCGACCGCCTTGCCGCGATCGGATACGAGGGGCTGGATATGGGCCTTGATTACTGGGTTTTCGACGGCTCCCCGTTCCTTGGGGACGGTTATCTCGACTGGGCGCGGGCGCTGCGCGCGCACGCGGAAGAGCTCGGCGTGAGCTACACCCACGCGCACGCCCCCGGCGACGCGGGCACGGAAGAGTGGATCGGCAGGTCCATCGAGACGGCCGCCGCCCTCGGCGCGCGGTATCTTGTGGTGCACCCGGTATGGAAAGATAAAAACGGAAACGAAATAAAAACGAAACTGAAGTTTTTGCAGGTGAACGCCGAAGCGATCGAAAAATGGCTGCCCACGGCGGAACGGTACGGCGTGGTACTGCTTTCCGAAAACGTGCTGTGGGGCCCCTCCGCGGACCCGCGCGCAATCGCGGACCTCGTAAAGAAGGTGGATTCCGATTGGTTCGGCTGGTGCTACGATACCGGTCACGCGCACTGCTGCGGCTACGGCCCCGACGTGCTTAAAAAATGCGCCGTTACGCCTGCGTCCGTGCATCTGCAGGACAACAACGGCGGCGGCGACGAACACCTGATCCCCGGCGACGGCACGGTCGACTGGCCGCGGACGCTCAAAGCGCTGCGGGACGCCGGGTATCTGGGCGACTGCGTGATGGAGGCCCACCACCAGAGCCTTGAGGCGCCCGACGGGCAGCGGGACGCCATCCTGCGCCGGTTGATGGACGTATCGCAGGGGCTGCGCGCCGAATTACGGTAACTTAACAGACGATGAAAAAGGCAAAATGGATTTGGTATCCCGGGGAATTTGAAATATACCACCACATGCTGCTCTCCTTCCGGCGGCAGGAGAAGGGCTGCGACTATCCCTGCGTATGGCACGTAAGCCGTCCCGAGGTGAACGTGCGCTTCCGCAAGCGTTTTACGGCGGCGCGGGACGGCGTTTTTACCGCCGTTACCCGCGGCAGGGGCATGGTGCGCCTCGGCGGCAGGCTGTATCCTGTAAACGAGCCGATCTCCGTAAAGGCCGGTACTTACGATATTTCGGCGGAGCTGTTCGATATAAACGCGTTCCCCGCCCTGTTCATCGATTCCGACGTGCTTAAAACGGACGAAAGCTGGCTTACCGATCCCTTCGACGCAGCGCCCGTGCCCGCCGCCTGCGAACCCGCTTTTTATTCCGCGGCGGACGACCCCGCCGTGTTCCCCTTCGCGTACCGCGAGCTCTCCCCCGCCGCGGCGGAGCCGATTAAAAACGGCGTGCTGTACGATTACGGGCAGGAGCAGTTCGGCCCGGTACGGGTGACCGTCCCGGCAAACGCGGAGATCACGCTGGTGTACGGCGAAAGCCGCGCCGAGGCGCTGGACCCCGAAAACGCCGTTATACGCGAAACGCTCACCGCGGCGGATGCTCCCGAGCGCCCCGCGCGGGCCTTCCGTTACATCGCCGTGCTGGGCGAACAGGCGGCGCAGGCGCGTCTGGAGGCACGGCTGGAATACCTGCCGATCGAAGACAAAGCCTCGTTTTCATCCGATGAACCGGGGCTCGGCGATATATGGGCGCTGTGCGCGCGCACCTTTCACCTGAACACGCGCGAGTTCTTTTTGGACGGCATCAAGCGCGACCGCTGGGTATGGTCCGGCGACGCGTATCAGAGCTTTATGATCGCGCGGTACTTATATAACGATCCCTCGGTAACGGAGCGCACGATCCGGGCGCTTCTGGGCAAGCCGCCCTACCGGCTGCACGTGAACACCATCGTAGATTATTCGGCGTTTCTGCTCATCTCCCTTTGGGAGCACTGCGAGGCCACGGGCCGCGTTCCGTTTGTAAGAACCGTATGGGAGAATATAAAGGACCTGTACGCCTTTATGTCGTCCCGGTGGGACGCGCATACGGGCTACGCGGTACAGCGCGAGGGCGACTGGATCTTTGTGGACTGTGGCGTACTGGATAAGGACGGCCCCGTATGCTTCGAGCAGATCGTGCTGTGGAAGGCCCACCTCGCGATGGCGGGCCTCGCCGCCGCGCTGGGCGAGCCCACACGCATCTATACCGAATGCGCCGAGGCGCTCAGGCGGAACATTCTGCGCGACTTCTGGGACGCGGAAAAGGGCGCGTTTATCGACAGCTTTACCTCCGGCAGGCGCTTCGTTACGCGGCAGACCAATATTTTCGCGCTGCTGTACGGGCTTGTGGACGGCGAAAAGAAGCAGAGCGTGATCAGAAACGCGCTGCTGAACCCGGAGCTGCCAGCGATCACCACGCCGTACTTCAAGCTTTACGAACTGCTCGCGCTGTGCGAGACCGGTCATGTGACCGCCGCGCAGGACTATATCTCCTCGTATTGGGGCGGCATGCTGCGGGAGGGCGCCACCTCCGTATGGGAGGCCTACGACCCGACGCAGACCGGCGCGGAGCATTACGCGATGTACGGCTCCCCTTACGGCAAATCCCTTTGCCACGCCTGGGGCAGCGGCCCCATCCTGCTGCTGTGCCGGTACGTGGCGGGCGTAAAACAGACCGGGCCGGACGGCGCCTTCCGCGTCGCGCCCGCCCCCGGGCGCTATACGTCCTTTGAGGCGACGGTACCCGTGGGGAAAGGCGACGTATGCGTCCGCTATCAGGCGCCCGCATGCACCGTGCAGGCGAGCGTGCCCGGCGGGGTATTCTTTGACGGCAAAACCGAGACCCCGCTGACCGCGGGCAGAACGTACACGTTTATACTGTAAATAACCGAATCCTGTAAAAGAGGCGTTCAACCATGAAAAAGCTTTACGCTTCGGCCCTGCGCTCCCCCGGCGGCAACGAAAAAACGGAGGAACTCAAGGCGCTGTTCGCCCGGGTGCGGCAGCTTTCGCCCGCGGTCGTTTTTTTGCCGGAGCGCGATCCCTTCCCGGAGGACGGGCGCATCAAAGCGATCCGGTTTACCGGCCTGCCTTACGAGGGCAGGAAAAACACGGTGTTCGCATATATCGGTTTTCCCGAAACCGCCGCGCCGGATGCTCCCGTGCCGGGCATGGTGCTGGTGCACGGCGGCGGGGGCCACGCCTACGCCGAGTGGGTGCGGTACTGGGCGGACCGCGGCTTCGCCGCGATCTCGTTCGACGGCTACGGACAGACCTACATCGGCGCGGACAACACCTACGAGGCCGCGCTCGACTATTGGAAGCCCGACCCCGCCGCGCACTACCCCTGCGACGCCTTCGCTTCCGTCGGCAAACCCTTTGCGGAGCAGGGCTTTACCTATTACGCGGCGGACGTACTGCTGGCAAACAGCGTGCTGCGCGCGGATGAGCGCGTAAACGGCGCGCAGATCGGCCTTACGGGAATCTCGTGGGGCGGCATTGCCGCCGCGACGGCCGTATGCTACGACGGCCGTTTTGCTTTTGCCGCGCCGGTGTACGGCAGCGGCTTTATGGATTCCACCGCAACGGACCGGGGCGCGTACTTCCGCAACAGCGACATCGCGCGCGTATGGGACGCGCGCTTCCTGTTGGGTGAAGTGAACGTTCCGGTGCGCTTTTTCAACAGCGACTGCGACCCGTTTTTCGACGCGCTTGCCACCACCGCCTCCGCGGCGGCCGCCCCCTGCGGCTCGCTGACGCTGCTGCACGGATTTACCCACGGGCAGAACGAGGGGGCGGCGATCCCGGAGCTGCTGCGGTTTGCCGAGGAACAGACCGGCCGGGGCAAACGCAATATTTCCATTGACCGGATATCGGAGACCGCGGAGGGCGCGGAGCTGCGCTTTTCGCTGCCGGACGACGTAAAAACCGCCGAGGCCTGCGTTTATTACAAAACCGAAGGCCTTGTTTATAACGATGAATATTTGCTTGAGGCGTGGAAGCGCGCGGAGGGAAAAACCGAAAACGGCGCGGCGCGGGTACGCATCCCGGCCGAAGCGCGGCTGTTCTACTTCTGCGTGGCGGGCAAAGCCCGCGGAACCGGGCAGACGCTGTGCGCGACCACCGGCGTTTACACGCGCGATACGTGGGCCGCTGCGGAAACACGCTGATATTATTTGAAAGGAGCGATCAAATGGACGCGCAGGACAGAATGATGCGCAGAAAGTGGGGCGTATTCAACCACTATCTGTATTACAGCGAAAAGGGCTATACCGATTTCCGCTGCGCGGACCCCGCCGAAGCCCGCCTGATGGCGGCGGAGTGGAACGAAATGGTAAACGCCTTTGACGTGCATAAGCTGGCGCGGACGCTGCACGAGATGGGCGCCGGTTACTATATGGTTACCGTGATGCAGGGCACGCGGTTCCTGCTTGCGCCGAACGAAACGTATTCGCGGATCACCGGGATCGCCCCCGGCGAGGCCTGCTGCACGCGCGACCTGATACGGGACCTCGCGACGGCGCTGCGGGAATACGACATCGACCTGTATCTTTACTACACCGGCGACGGCCCCCACTTCGATAAAACGGCGGGGCCCGCCATGGGGCTTTACGAGGATTACGAGGCCGGGCTGCACGGCAAAGCGGACCGGCGTTTTGTGGAGAACTGGGCTTCCGTTTTGGAGGAATACGCCGTGCGGTACGGCGATCTTGTAAAGGGCTGGTGGGTGGACGGTTGCTACGAAAGCCTCGGCTACAACAACGAACTGCTCTCCGTCTACTGCAACGCGATTAAAAAGGGCAACCCGGAAGCGCTCGCCGCCTTCAACAGCGGAACGGCCTCCTTCGTGCACCCGGACGGCGACGACACCCCGGTAAAATGGTACGAAAACGAGGATTTCACCTGCGGCGAAGATAACGACTTCACCTACGTGTTCAAAACCCGCTTTACCGACGGCGCGCAGAACCACCTGCTGATCCCGCTGGGCGACTACCGGGACGGCAACGTCTGCGCGGGCTGGCGCAATACCGGCGTGCGTCGCAGTAAGGAATACGTGGCCGATTACATACGGAAAAACAACGCCGCCGGCGCGGTGATCACCGTGGATATTTTTGTGGACTGCCGCGGGAACTTCGACCCCGCGCAGGTGGAGGCGCTGCGTTACGTGGGCGCAAAAGTGAAAGAGGAAAAAGACTTATGAAGGAGCTGAACCTTTCCGGGCGCGGCCGGAAGGTGACGACATCTACGGTAAAATGGCAAAAGAAGCCAATAACAGCAAAACCGGTGTAATCGTTATATTTTGCACCCCTATATGTTTCCATTTTTGCAACCTTTATATTTGAACTAAAGATTATGATTTTAACAAACAAGGCTTAGTTGTTAATTCGAAATTTAAGTGTTATTTGATTGATGGTTTGTTAGTATGTTGCGGAAATGACACTAAGTACACTTAAGTAAAAGGAAATGAAATGGCTTAATAACAAATCACATTAGATGGATTGAATTTCAAAAGTATTTATGCTAAAGTATAAATATTCATTCTACATTAATTAAGGAGCATTGGATATGAAAAAACTAGCATTGATTGCTGTGATTGTACTATCGAGTTTATTATTCGTTTCGTGTAACTCACAATATGATAAGGACGCAAAGAAAACACTTGAAAATAAGGAATCTGCGGCTGATATAGAGAAGCAGAAAAATGAAGAAAACTTGAAAGACGATACTAAAGATTCTCTCACGATTTCTGAAGCTCAAATTGCGTATGAAAATAAAGAGTATTCTCAAGTTGTAAAGCTTTTGTCAACAATATCCGACGGAAAAACAAACGAGATATATTCGCAGTCGATAGCGAATGCCATAGATGCTTTTGTTGCGACATCGGATATTGAAGATATGAACAAGATTATAGCTATCGATGCAGAAGCCGAGGAACAACTGTGTCATAAAATTATGGATGGGTGTAACCAATTAGATTACCAGTATTATAAATTGCTTGATATTCTGACAGAATCCTTATCTGACTCTGAATCAAAAAATAGTCTCATTGAATTCAAGCAAAACAATCGACTCAATCGTGCCAAAGCCTTCATGATTGGTGATTGGGAGTGGCAGAAAGATGCTGAAAAAAACACGAAAGTGAAAAACAGATTGGTGGGAGATGAACTCTTAGGAATTGTTACACAGGTTGGGGCAAATGAGGCAAAATATCAAATTGCACTAAATGATATTTACTGGAAGGACTTTATCTTTATTGATGAAACTAGTTTTACATGCTATAATCTCACAAAAATGACCACTGGAAATGTCGTTGATGTAACTGCGGTTGGTGTGATTGACTATGAAAATGAGACTATTAATCTACATTTAACAGCACCAGCACCATTTTTTATGGTTGATGCAGACAGGACATGGAAAAAAGTAAATGATCAGTGAACTGAACCTTTCCGGGCACGACCGGATGAAAGCCTTTCCCAAACTGATAAAATCCGGCGCGGTCTCCCGTTACTGCGGGGAAAGCACGCCGTTTGTACGGCGCGGCAGGCTGCTGCTGCTTGAAAACCTCTGGGACGGGGACGCGCCCCGCGCCCTGATCCGCGATTATTTTACGGGCGAAGCGCTCGCCCTCACCGGCGGCGACGGGACGCGCTTTTATTCCGCCTACTGCGAAAACGACCGCGTATACGTATTCGCAACAAAGGATAACGCCGTTTACCGCTATGTATCCGACGACCTCAAAACCTGGGAGAAGCAGGCGGCGCTGGCGTTCCCGGAGAACTTCGAGCTGTTCAACACCTCCGTCTGCAAAGGGCCGGACCGCTGTATGATCGCCGTGGAATGCGCGTGGCGGGGCCAGTCCCGCGGGGACGAGGAAAACCGCGTGAACAACCCGTACATCGGCGTTTACTACACCGAATTTTTCGCGTTTTCTTACGATCTGGAGCGGTGGGAGCTGCTGCCCTTCGATACCGCCTATACGCCCGCCCGCTACTGCGCCTGCCCCGCGCTGCGGTACTGCGAGGGGTATTACTATATGATCTGTCTGGAAGCGCTCCCGCTGGGGCGCTACGCGCCGTACATTTACCGCACCCGGGATTTTGAGACCTGGGAGATCGGCCTGTACAACCCCATCCTGATGCCAAGCGAGGAGGACCGCCGCGTAAAACCGGGCGTACAGATCCCTTCCGACCTTGCCGAAGCCAACGCCTCCCACGTGGACGTGAACAATTCCGACGTGGACCTGTGCGAATACGGCGGCAAAACCTACGTGGTATACTGCGCCGGGCACCAGGCGCAGGCCAAGGGCATGAGCGGCCTTACCTGCGAAGCCGTTTATAACGGCACGATGAAGGAATTCCTGCAGGCGTATTTTGAGTAAAGCGCCGCGCCGCCGAAGTTCATTTAAAAGGAACGATCCCAAGCCGAAAAAGAATCGGTTTGGGATCGGTTTTTTACAATCGGAACGCGGAGTGCTTCCGTTCGGTTTTACGCTTTCCAGAGGCTGTGCAGGTTGCAGTAGGCGTAAACGGCCTCCACCTCGTCGCCCTCGCAGATGCGGAAGCAGACCTTCGGCGCGTCGCCGGGGTGCAGCGCCTTGCGCTGGTTGCCCGCTTTGGTCTGCAGCGATACCCATTCGATGTAGTGCTCCGGGAGCATCGGGTGCTCGGTTGAGCCTACGGTCACCTTAACGACGGTGCCTTCCACCTCCACAACGGGCACGTGCTTTTCCACGGAGGCGTCCGTGGACGAGGGGACGATCTCCTGCATCGGTTCGCCGCAGCAGATCACCGGCACGCCGGTCTTTTTTACGATGGCGATGATCTGCCCGCAGTGCGCGCAGCGGTAAAACTTCATTTCCATAATGTATCCTCCTTTATTATTGTTTTTGCCGTTTTTATTATAGCAGACGCCGCCGCTTTTGGCAAGGGCTCCGCCGTTTTTCTGTGCTGCCGCCGCAAAAAAAAGAACCTTGAAATGCGGCGGCGTTTATGGGATAATGAACAAAAGCGTGATCTGCGGAGGGATACGATGGAGCGGACCGAAATGCTGAACGCCTTTTACGGCGAGACCGACGAGGACAGCCGTTTGCAGAGAAGCCGGCAGGGGCAGCTGGAATACTTTATTACGATGCATTTTATACACCGGTTTTTAAAACCCGGGGACCGCGTGCTGGAGATCGGCGCCGGGACCGGGCGTTATTCCGTTGCGCTGGCGGCGGAGGGATACCGGGTGGACGCCGTTGAGCTTGTGGAAAGCAACCTGAACGTATTAAAAGAAAAAGCCGCTGGCCTTGCGAATATCGGGGCGTACCGGGGGGACGCGCTCGACCTCGGCAGGTTCCGGGACGGCGCGTTCGACGTCACGCTGCTGTTCGGGCCCATGTACCATCTGTACGACGAAGCGGACCGGCACAGGGCGCTGGACGAGGCGCTGCGCGTTACAAAGCCGGGCGGAACGCTGCTGGCGGCGTTTTTATCCGCGCACGCGATCATCTGCACGAACTACCTGTACCGGGGGCATCCCGCGGCGGAGGGGCTGCGGGAGAATTTTGACCGCGATTACAACGTAAAGCATTTTAAGGAGCAGCTGTTTACGGGCTACGACGTTTGCGAATTTGAGGCCCTGTTTGCCGATAAAGGAGTCGCGCACGTGACCACCGCAGCGGCGGACAACGTGCTTGAGATCGCGGAGCGCCGGGAGGACTTTTTTATGACCGACGATGATTTTAAGGCCTTTGCGGATTATCAGCTGCACGTATGCGAAAAACGGGAGCTGCTGGGCAGTTCCAGCCATCTGCTGTATATCTGCAAAAAGCAACGGTAGACGCCGCGGGACCGGAATACGAACCGCTGCGGACGGCGGACGGCTGCGTATTTTTATCCATCAGGGCAGGGGGACCGTCCCCCTGTCTTTTTTTGGATCTTCACGAAAACCTGGGGGATTCACAATAAAAGCTTTCGGTCCGGCCTTTCTCGAAAGGCTGGCGAGGTCCGGGGGCAGCGCCCACGGTCGCCC
>JAEEGL013464819.1_pt1 | contig 17107 bp, 13 predicted proteins | sample 9134231 | NCBI WGS metagenome assembly JAEEGL01 (sample SAMN16246548, study PRJNA631951) | gut metagenome | biome: gut microbiome; feature: rumen; material: fiber-attached | host: Bos | place: Iran: Karaj | collected 2018-10
AACGTATTGAAGCCGCGGCGGTTATTCAGCAGAATCGACTGCCCGCCGTTTTCCATGTTGTCCCTTAGCGCCTGATAGAGCCGCGGACTGATAAGACCGTCCTTTATGTCCATCTGCGAAATATCTATCTTCTCCACATCGGGCAGAATGGCGTTGCCATACCGCTGTGTAAGCACTTGGTAGTCATAACGTCCGCTGTCCGTTGCGTTGTAGTATGTTTCTATCGAAGGCGTCGCCGAGGCAAGCACAAGCAGCGCCTTATTGTACCCGCAGCGGAAACGCGCCGCGTCGCGTGCGTGAAACCGCGGGGAATTTTCTGACTTGTAGGTATACTCCTGTTCCTCGTCGATAATCACAAGTCCCAGCCGCTTAAATGGCGCGAATATAGCCGAACGGGTTCCGAGAGCTATCTGAGCCTCGCCGTCGCGCACGCGCTTCCATTCGTCCATACGCTGTGCAAGCGAAAGCCCGCTGTGGAACACAGCTACCCTCTCGCCGTAACGCTCGTGAAACCTGCCGAGAGTCTGTGACGTCAGGGCAATTTCAGGAACCATTACAATAACGCCCTTGCCGTCGCCCAGCACCTCGTCGATAAGCCTGAGGAATACCGAGGTCTTGCCGCTGCCCGTAACGCCGAAGAGAAGCGACACATGGAATTTGTCCTCACAGTACAGCTTGTAAAGATTCTCAAATGCAAGCTGCTGCTGCGCCGAAAGCGTGACCGCGCCGCATCTGTAATTGCCGCTGCCCGCTCCGGAATACGGATTGCGGTATATTTCCTCCTCAAAGTAGCTTATGACTCCCTTTTTTGCGAGAAGATCCACGACTCCCTGCGATATTCCGGTAAAGTAGCATATCTCCCTTACGGAAGCCGTCCGGACGTCGCTGAGAAGATTTACTATCTCGCGCTGCTTCTCTGTAAGTCTGTCTCCGGCGCGCTTCTCCCAATCAGGTGAAAGAGCCGCCATTTTGATAGTAGCGTCCTTGATATTACGAACGGCGTCGTCAGTGCGCTCCAGAAGACCCTTTTCCACCAGCTTGTCAGGAATTGTGGAATTTTCCGGCAGGTTCATCACCTCGGTAATGTGCTTTTTCTCCAGCACAAGACCCTTGTTTGAAACGAACATCTCAAGAATTTTTCGCTGCTGCGGAGTAATGTCGCTCCGTTGCATCAATGTCAGCTCGTCCAGACCGTCAACTGCGCGGTATGATGTTACAATCCGAACATTTATGCCTGATGGCAGCATTACCTTTGCCGCCTCGTAATATGTGCAGTAATAATTGTCACGGAACCACCGCGCCATGAGCAGCATTTCCTCTGACATAACAGGCGTTTCGTCGAGCAAGGCGGATATTGGCTTGATCTTGCTGAAATCCGCCGTCCGGCTCAACTCGAATATTACTCCCTGCCGTTTGCGGTTGCCTCTGCCGAACGGAACCAGCACACGGCAGCCAGCCGCGGCGAGTCCGTCGTATTCGACAGGTATCAGGTAATCGAAAAGCTTGTCAAAATGATAAGCGGTGTTCTCCACCGCCACCTTAGCGTAGGTTCTCGGTGAATAGTTCAAAGCGTTCACCGCCTTCCTCTCGGGACTCGGCGTACTTCCTTATTCCTCTTCGCCGTCGGCAGGTGACTGCTCTTCATCGTCTGAATCAATAGTGTAATTTATGCTCTTCACCGGAAAATCATGAGGGTGGAAAACCTCTTCCTCCGGCTCGATATGCTCTATTGTCGCCCTGCCGTCGAGCAGCCGGTCGATAACCATATTCACCGGCTTGCGGTAAAGCACGTCGTTGTTGGATTCCGCCTCGTCCGCAATCTCTCTCGCCTTCTTGCTGATAGCGTTGACAAGCGAATATCTGCTGTCGGACATCTCAAAAATATCGTCAATCGTTCTTTTCTTCTTCTCCATAAGTTACAAGCACCTCATCGATTTTGTATTCTATATGTCTGCGGCTGTTAAGCTCCGCCCTTATAATGCAGAGAAGGTCGTCAGCCGACTCCTCAATTATTTCATTCACAAGAATGTAGTCGTACCAATGGGCTTCGGGAATTTCGTCCCTGCCCTTTGCAAGGCGGTATTTGATTTTTTCCTCGCTGTCGCGTCCCCTGCTTCTCAGGCGGTATTCAAGTTCCTGGAAAGAAGGAGGCAGAATGTAGACCGTAACCGCGTCGGGATACTGCCGCAGAACCTGCTTTGCGCCGTTTACGTCAATTTCAAGTATGACGCTGCTGCCGGAATTCAGCCATTCCTCAAGCTTATCCTTGGGAGTGCCGTAGTATTCTCCGGCATAGCTGTTGTACTCGGCGAGATTGCTGCGGGCTATGTTCTTCTCAAATTCTTCCTTTGAAACATAAAAGTATGTCTCGCCCTCTTTTTCGCCCTTTCCTATGCCTCGTGTGGTCATAGAAATCGAGAGCTGCACGTCAATCCGCGCATCATCGGCTTTTGCGAGTGCGCGGCTCACTACCGTACCCTTTCCGGACGCGGATGGTCCGGAAACTATTATTATTATTCCCTTGTTTCTGGCTTCACTCATCAGAATTCTTTTCCTCGCCTTCTTCAAAATTATCAGACTCGCTGTCCTCGCGGTCATCTATCCTGCCGGCTATGTGCTTAGGCTGTATCGCTGAAAGGATAATATGATCGCTGTCGGTAATGATAACCGCCTTGGTGCGCCTCCCGAATGTGGCGTCAATAGCGGTTCCGTGTTCCTTAGCGTCCTGAACCATGCGCTTTATCGGCGCGGAATCGGGACTGACTATGGCTATTATATGACTGACGGCAACCATATTGCCGTAGCCTACATTTATCAGCTTCATGATTCGCCTCCAGAGCCTGTGCGCTACTCTATATTCTGTATCTGCTCGCGGATCTTTTCGATCTCGGCTTTTATCTCCACAACCATATGCGCAACGTCGGAATTCTGGCATTTGGAGCCGATGGTATTTGCCTCGCGGTTCATTTCCTGCACTATGAAATCCAGCTTGCGTCCGACAGCCTCGCCGGAATCAAGCATTTTTCCCATCTGGTCGAAATGGCTTCTCAGCCGCACTGTTTCCTCGTCCACGGCAATTTTATCCGCAAATATAGCCGTCTCCGTGAGAAGACGCTGCTCGTCAACCGAAGCGTCCCCCAAAAGCTCTTCTATCTTAGCCCTGAGACGCGCCTTGTAATTTTCAAGAGTCTGGGGAGAAAGCTGCTCGATTCTTTCCACAACGCCGAGAATATGCTCCATCCGGTTCATAACGTCGTCCCTGAGCTTAACGCCCTCTGTCTCGCGCATGCTGACGAAATGCCCCACAGCCTCGTCGAGAACGCCGGAAAGGTCGTTCCATATCTCGTCCTCGTCCTGCTCGGCGCGTTTCACGGTGAAAATATCGCTGTATCTCGCCACGCTTGAAACGGTAATATCGTCGGTAAGACCAAATTCTGCGCCAAGCTCGTGGAGAGCCTTTATGTATCCCTCCGCAAGCGACCTGTTGAGTATCACCTGAGCCGCCGTTTCATCGACGGTCAGAATGGTAACGTAAACGTCAATCTTGCCGCGTGACACGCGCTCCTTGACAAAATTTCTTATTTTATCCTCCACGAATGAATATCCGCGGGAAGTTCTCACAGAAAAATCAAAATACTTGTGATTCACAGACCGTATTTCCACCGAAATATCTCTTCCGTGAAGCGTAGCCTGAGCGTGACCGTAGCCCGTCATGCTTCTTACCATGCGTTTCGCCCTTTCATGTCAATAATGTTTAATCATATCGCTTTTTCACTCTTCCGTCCAGAAGCATGCGGACAAATTCCGTGTCACGCTTCTGCCACGGCTGACGCTGTATCGCGTCATTCCGGCGGCATATGACCTCAGGGTATTCCCACACCGGTTCAAAGCCCTTGTCTATCTCGCTCTGGGTCATGCAAGTGTCCACCGTCCGCTCCTCAACGTCGCAGAAATAGAAATAGGAATGGCAGACATACTTCACGCCCTTGTTGAAAACATCCTGTCTTATCTCCAGTATTTCCCCTATAGGCACGATGGATTCCGGAATTATCAGAAGTCCCGTTTCCTCCCGCACCTCGCGTTCCAGAGTTACAGCGTGACTCTCGCCGCCCTCAACTCCGCCGCCGGGGATTTTGTACTCCCCAATGCCGCTGAGCTGCATTGACATTCTGCCGTCGCGCAGAATTACCGCCCTCACCGTGTGCTTCTCAAAAACCGGCATATCGTCGGTATAGTCCTCAAGATCCATAGTCAGCAGTCTTTTCAATGTACATGCCTCCCGGTTTGCTTATTGGAATTTTTTTGAGTAAACGCGTTAAATAATTAAGAGTAAAGGAATTATAAAAAATATCATCTGTTTCGCGGCGAACGCTCGGAACGGTCACGTCCTCTTGATGAGGAAAGTCCTCCGTAGCCGTCGTCCACATTTCGCTCCACATTGGCGCTGAATCTGCCGAAAATCGTATCCTCGTCGTTGTCAAATTTCGGAGCAGCCGGCGGCTGTCGCCTTGCGGGACGGTTAGATGTGAAAAGCGCCGGATAACTGCCCTCGTCCGATAAAGGATCCGTCTTTCCGGAAGCGTTCTGCGTTCTTCCGGCAGAGTTGAAAATGCTGCTGAAATCGGACTCTCCGGAATTACGCGTACCCACGGAGGAACCGCCGAACAAGTCCGGAAGCCCGTCTCCGGCAGTCTTGCTGACAGGAACTGCGGTCAGATAGTCGTCGTCCCCGCCGACGGTATAATCAACGCCCGGCTTTGAATAAAAGGAACCGCCGGATTCCTGTTCGCCATTATAGTCGTAATAATCATCTTCCGCCTGCGTTCCCGCGTCCGTATCGTCGTAATCATTGTAATCCTCGTCAGATTCGCCGTAATACTCCTCTTCCCTGTCCTTTTTTGCCGAACGGGGGCTTATGCCGTATTTTTTCATGCAAAATACATTGCCCGCAGCCATACCGGCGCTGAAAATCACAATCGCACCGATAATTACCGAAACGACCTTTCCGACGCCGCCGCCGACCACGCCGCCTTCCGAACGGTTGACGAGGTTGACGCCGTCTCCGCCCACCACGAACTGCGACGACTCTTCCTCTGAAGAAGTGTCGGAATTGTTTACGTCCTGATTGATTCGGATAATTTCCACGGTCTTGTCATAAATAGGAGTCCATGTGATATTCTTGCCTCTCTTGTTGTAGGCGTGATGAACGGTCGCTTTGATCTTTGTGGTTGTGTCCGGAGCGTCGTCCAGCACGATGAAATGTATCGGAATGACCTCCTTGTTGCCTATAGGAGTCTGGGTGTTTGTACCCGTCGGGTCGGTATAATTGAGAGTAAGCTGACCTCTCGAACCAACCACGCGGTAGCCGTTCTGATTGACAGGCGCGGCAAGCCTCAGAAGGTCTTCGTCGTATTCGATATTGATAAGCATTTCGACATAGCCGTTGTCGCTTTTGGTGAGAATTTCAAGATTTATCTCGCAATCGCTGCCATTGGTGACGGTATCGTCGGGCGGCACGATTGTAACGTCGAGATCGACAGCCGCAAACGCCGTTATGCCGGAAAAGCACATAAAGCATGTACTGAGCATAACGACAGCAAGCAGCACTTTGCTCATACGCTTTGTAAAATAATGTTTCTTCAAATTTATGTTCCCCCAAAATGAACTCACAATCGCAAACCAATTGAGGTAAATGAAAAAAAGCATAGCGCAGCGCAAAACAGGCGCAAAGTCCCTCGCCGCAACGCGCTGCAAAATAAAACGGGGTCGGGCGATGGAATCGGGCTTTCCGTCTGCATTCGCCCAACCACGTTTTTATACTCTGGCGCGTTCCGTTCGCTAACCGGTTACTACGCGCTTTCTTTATTTAATTCTTCTGAAAATTCATTTACCTCGTTCAACAAAGATTCTTTCTGACAACCTCTGCAAGCTCATCTGCAATACGAAGTATCTGCTGCTCGTCCTCACCCTCAGTCATAACGCGGATAAGCGGCTCCGTACCCGATTCGCGCACAATAACCCTGCCGGTCGAACCAAGCTCTCCCTCGGCGTTCTCTATAGCCTCAGTGAGCGGCTGACAGCTCTTCCAGTTCTTTTTGCCCTCCGGAGTGACTTTAATATTAATCATCGTCTGAGGATAAGGCTTTACAAGATCGGTAAACTCGCTGAATTTCTTTCCGCTGCGTTTAAGGAGACCGCATATCTGAACGGCAGTAAGCTGTCCGTCGCCGGTAGTGCAGTGGTCGAGGAAAATAACGTGCCCCGACTGTTCACCGCCGAGATTGTAACCGTTTTTGAGCATTTCCTCCAGAACGTACCTGTCTCCCACCTTCGCGGCGACGAATGTCATCTGACAGTCGCGGCAGTATTTGTGGAATCCCATATTTGTCAGAATTGTGCCGACTACCGCGTTGCCCTTCAACGTGCCGCGCTCCTTCATATCCTCGGCTGTCAGGGCGAGGATATAGTCGCCGTCCACCAGATCGCCGTTGTTGTCCACGGCAAGGCATCTGTCCGCGTCGCCGTCAAACGCAAAGCCCGCGTCATATCCGCCGTCCTTAACGGTCTTTCTGAGATTGCCGATATGCGTCGAGCCGCAGTTTTCGTTGATATTCACGCCGTCGGGCTTATCGTAAAAAATATCAAAATCAGCGCCGAGACGTGTAAAGAGCTTCTCAGCCGTTGCGGAAGAGCTGCCGTTGGCGCAGTCAAGAGCGATACGCAGACCGTCGAGCTTTACGTCTATCGTAGAAGCGACATGCTCCACATACTCGTCGATAGCGTCGGATTTCACCGTCACGCGACCGACGTCGCCGCCTGTCGGAACGGGAATTTCCTGCGCGTTGTCCAGTACGATAGCCTCTATCTTGGCTTCCTCCGCGTCGGGCAGCTTGTAGCCTGTTGAAGCGAATATTTTAATTCCGTTGTACTCGCAAGGATTGTGCGACGCCGAGATCATAATTCCCGCGTCCGCCTTGTGTGACGTGACCATGAAGGCAACCGCCGGAGTCGGCACTACGCCGAGCAGCACAACGTCCGCTCCCACCGAGCAAAGACCCGCTATCAGAGCGCCCTCAAGCATGGCTCCGGAAGCGCGTGTGTCCTTGCCTATCATTACGACGGGACGTCTTCCGCCGTTGTCCTCCGTAAGCACCAATGCCGCGGCGCGTCCTATCTGCATAGCAAGCTCGCATGTAAGCTCAGAATTCGCAACGCCTCTCGCGCCGTCGGTTCCGAATAATCTTCCCATATTATTAACAACCTCCGAAAAAGATCTTTGACAGGATAGCTGATATACCCGTTATCCATTGATTATTTTATTATTATAACATATATAAATCAAATCGGCAAGTAGTGAGTCCAATATTTCAAAAAATTTTATAATCAACCCCGCATTAATTTGTAAATAAAAGATAACAGTTCTGTAACATATGAACTTTTTAATAATTAATATGATATAATAAAATTCTATAAGAGTGTTATCGGCATTTGCCGGAAACAGAGCATATGTTTCCTGCGGTGTTTACTGTTAAAAACAATCAATTCAATTTGTTGTGCTTTTTACGGTATGGCGACACAAATTTAGGCACATTTAGCGATTGAATTTAACGCTGCCTTTTGATATAATATTCTAATAACAAGCAATCCGGAGATGAAGTCCATTTGTCGAGAATTCAGAATGCCAAACGAATCGTCATAAAAGTGGGGACCTCCACCCTTACATATGAAAACGGAAAGCCCAATATACGCAGCATCGATCATCTCTGCCGCGTGATAAGCGATCTCTGTAACAGCGGCAGGGAAATAGTCCTTGTCACTTCAGGCGCTATGGGCGTGGGCGTAGGTAAAATGGGATTGGAGCAGCGTCCGACTGATACCGCGGGACGACAGGCGATGGCAGCAGTCGGCCAGTGCGAGCTGATGTTCCTCTACGACAAGATATTCGCCGAATACGGCATGAAGACCGCTCAGGTGCTTCTGACGCGGTACGATGTGGAGAACGAATACCATAAGCAGAACGTCATAGACTGCATGTCGGCTCTGCTGAATATGTCGATAATTCCCATAGTCAATGAAAACGACACAGTGGCAATCGACGAGCTTACCGGCAGCAATATCGGCGACAACGACAACCTTTCGGCAATCGTCGCCAAGCTGGTAGGCGCGCAGTCGCTTGTGCTGATAACAGACATCGACGGCTTATACGACCGCAATCCCCGCGAGGATGACTCCGCCGTACAGATTCCCGTGGTGCTGGAAATCACCGACGCGCTGAAAGAAATGGCAGGAGGCTCCGGCTCCAAAAGGGGCACAGGCGGTATGGTGACAAAGCTTCAGGCAGCCGAATACGCCTGCGCAGCAGGAATAGACACCTACATCGTCAGCAGCGACGCAAATAATCTCTACGCTCTCACAGACGGTAAAGTAGTCGGCACGCATTTTGTAAGCGCCCGCAAGCCCGTATAGGCAGTCCGGACTGAATAAAAACAAGCGGACGGGAAGATATATTTACAGCGCCGAAGGCGCTCCGCAACTCCACACTATAATATAAATTAAAAAGGAGCTGGCATATTGGACACCGAAAAGATGGGATCCGCAGCCAAAGCGGCCGAAAGAATTCTCGGCGTGGCTGACACAAATACCAAAAACAACGCGCTTGAGGCAATGGCTTCAGCGCTTGAATCCGATGCAGACAAGATAATATCAGCCAATGAGACCGACCTTGAAAACGGCAGAAAAAACGGCATGAAGGAAAGCCTTCTCGACCGTCTGCGTCTTACGCGTGAACGCATAGCAGGAATGGCGGACGGAATACGTCAGGTGGCGGCTCTGTCTGACCCCGTGGGAGAGATAATCGAAGGCAGCGTCAGACCCAACGGCATGAAGATACGGCGTGTCCGTGTACCGCTGGGCGTTGTGGGAATAATATTCGAGTCACGCCCCAACGTGACCTCAGACGCGGCGGCGCTTTGCCTGAAATCCGGAAACGCCTGCATTCTTCGCGGCGGCAAGGAAGCCATAAATTCCAACATGGCAATAGCGGATACGCTCAGACAGGCAGTTGTCTCGGCGGGTCTGCCAGCCGACTGCATTCAGCTTGTTTCCGATACGTCACGCGAGAGCGCAAATCAGATGATGCGTATGAATCAGTACCTCGATGTGCTGATTCCGAGGGGCGGCGCGGGACTTATCCGAGCAGTGGTTGAAAATTCCACCGTTCCCGTTATAGAAACCGGCGTTGGCAACTGCCACGTATTCGTTGATAAAACGGCGGATATCGGAATGGCGGCGGATATCATCTACAACGCCAAGACCTCGCGTCCAAGCGTATGTAACGCCATTGAGACAATACTCGTTCATAAGGATATCGCCGAAAAAGCGCTGCCGGTCATCAAGGCGCGTCTTGATGAAAAGAATGTAGAGCTTCGCGGCTGCGAAATAACACGAGCCATACTCGGCGACAGCGTGATCCCCGCCACAGACGAGGATTACGCCACAGAATTTCTTGATTATATACTGGCATGTCGGGTGGTCGATTCGCTCGACGACGCCATAGAACATATCTCAAGGTATTCCACAGGACACAGTGAGTGCATAGTTACGTCCGATTATTTCAGCGCGGAGAAATTCACATCGTCCGTTGACAGCGCGGCGGTATACGTCAATTGCTCCACACGCTTCACCGACGGCGGAGAATTCGGACTTGGCGCGGAAATCGGCATATCCACTCAGAAGCTCCACGCCCGCGGACCTATGGGAATACGACAGCTCACCAGCTCCAAATTCATCATTCAGGGAGACGGACAAGTCAGATAATTCAAGGGGGGAATGAATCTAAGTGGCAAGCAACAAACACAGCAGCAATAATCAGCCCCGCCGCAAAAGAAACAAAAAGCCTGTAAAGCGCTACAGTGAGGAATACAGCAACCGTCCGAATCCGTACACCGGCTATTCAGCGGACGGCAATTACCACCCCGAGGCAAAGAAGCGCAAGGTAGGAGACACATTGTCCCCCCGAGCCAGGGAAGCGGAAGAGGAACGCATAGCAGCCATGAACGCTGCAATGACCGAAGCGGCATGGGGACCCGCTCCATACGCCTCACAGCCAATGCAACAGCCAATGCAGCAACCGATGCCGCAGCCTATGCCGCAGCCTATGCCGCAACCAATGCCGCAACCGATGTCGCAGCCTATGCCGCAACCAATGCCGCAACCGATGCCGCAGCCGGCACGTCAGCAGGGATTCACTCCGCCTACAGTCGCCGTACCCGCGCCAAAATGGGCTGTCTCAAACAATCTGACACGTCAGCAGTTGGCAGCGCAGGAGGAAGCTCAAGCCTCAACGGTTCCGGAGGAAAACGATCCGCCCGCGGCAGGAGAAACGCAAACGCAGACAGTCACGCCGAAAAAAAGCGGCAGCCATAGAAAAAGAAATCATCCAAGCCGCGAAGAGAGCAACCGCGAAAGAGCGTCAAAGACAGAAGCCAGACGCGCCGCGGTGGACAAAATCGCAATGGGCGTAGCGGCTCACTCCGTATCGGAACAGATGATAGATGATATAGCCTCCGTTTCCGACGCGATAGAAAGCATGCCCGCATATAATCAAAAGCCCCAAGAAAACGGCATAAACTGGGAAGAATTCTATGACGCCGCATTTCCTCCAAAATCGCACGCCAAATCAAACGAGAACGCAAAAGGCGGCTCGAAAAAAGCCAAAACGCCCAAGAAGCGCATGGACTTCAAAGACGACATTCCAGCCGACGAACCGATGACGGTCAAGCCTGTAATGTTGGGAGATGACGAGCTTCTTCCCTATGACAGGATAACTCTCGAAAATCAGCGCGAGGAAGCCGAAGCCAAGGCGGAAATAAAGAATACTCCGGAAACAAAACCCGCTGTTGCCGACACAAAAGCCGCGCAGCTTGCGGCTGAGGTCAAGACAGAGGAAGAAAATCCCGCGCATGACCCGTTCGACTTTCTACCGGAAATGCAGGAGCAAACCTCCGATACCGAAGTGCTTGATTCCGTAGAAGACACACTCAGCAGCATTTCAGAGGTGGTAAGCACCGTTTCCATCGAAGAGATACTCGCGGCAGTGGAGCGGCAGAGGCGCGACAGCGTTTCCACCGCCGACGCTGTAAAAACCGGAGCGGAAATCTCAACGGAAGCCGCATTTTCGCTTGATACGGCGGCAGACGACGACTGGCATGAAATCATTCCGTCACGCGAAACGTACACGGAACAGAAAGAGGAAACCGACAAGGACGAAGGTGCTTCTCTGCTTTCAAGCCGCCTTATGCAGTCGTATATGGACGCGGAAGAGCAGACCGATGATAATACCAGCGAGCCTCCGGAGCTTGAAAACATAGAAACCGTCGATCTCAATCAATTCCTCAGGAATACCGAATCCAAGCCCGAAGAAGCCGATGAAATAGCGGAGCCGGTTTTGTCATTTGAGAAGCGGGAAGAACCTCAGCCTGAATTTGTTCCCGAAGTAATCATAGATTCAGCCGAACTCGAAAAAGAAACGCCCGTCGAACCGACAGCGGAAAATCCTGTCGAAGAGGAACCCGCCGCGCCGGAACAGCCAGAGGAATTACCCGAAGCTCCCGAACCGGAAGAACCGGAAGCTCCTCAACCGGAAGCTCCTCAACCGGAAGCTCCTCAACCGGAAGCTCCTCAACCGGAAGCTCCTCAACCGGAAGCTCCCCAACCGGAAGCTCCCCAACCTACCGAAGCGCCTGAAACCTCTGAAACTCCGGTTAATGTCTTTGTAGAGGAAGTAGCCGAAAAACCGGACGTGGAAATCATCATCGCCGATCTGGAGGACGAAATTTTTGCTGAGGAACGCCTTATAGGTCCCGAAAGCAAGCCGGAAGAAGAAACCAAGTCCGAGACAGGCATTGAAATAGAGGACAAAATAGAAAAAATTGCCGAAGCCGCAGAGGTTGCCGAGGTATTCCGTCAGGAAAACGAGGACGTCTCTCCGGAGGAGGCACAAACGGCGCAGCCAGACATATTCAGCGTAAGCATAGATGATGTAACTGTTACGCCAGAGGTCAGAACCGCGCAGGAAGAAGAGATAAGAGAATACACGCCGCGTGAAAAAACACGCGAGTCCGACGAAAATCTCTTTGAATCGGTGCTGATCGTAGATGAAAACCCGTCGATTATAGACAAAGAAGCAAGCTCGGCACAGGACGACACTCTGTTTTTACATCTTAAAGAATCATCAGAAAATCCCACGGCGGTATTCAAGCTTCCCGAAGGACCGATAGTGTTCCCGACGGACATTGACGACGCAGAATTTCAGGAGCAGTGGCTCGATGAAGATGAGGACGGTGACGATATGGCATCACGCAATAAGCGAACCCGCCGGAGAATATCCGCGTTTATCGGAGCGGTGGCATTGCTATTCGCCTTAATGATACTATTCAGCGCGGTCAAAACAGTTGTTTCCGGATTTAACAGCATTGGCAGCACGAGTGAGAAGAAAACCGAATACACTGAATTCATTTCGCCCGTTGTAGTAAATGATCCTATGCCGTTTGAATCGGTGGAAAAAGCGGACAACAACATGCTTCTCAAAAGCTCCATCTGGCAGGCGTTGCGTAAGTTGGACGAAACCGAGGGCTACGAGCATGTTTCAGACGCTACAAACAAGATAGTGCTTCCCGCCGAAAACGTTGAGGACGCGGCAAAAGAGCTGTTCGGCAATGACGTAAAGCTGAATATGAACGTCCTGAGCGAGTATGACGGCAGCGCGCTGTACTATTACGACAGCATTTACAAGACGTTCCACATTACGCGGAGCGGAATAACAGGTCCGTCAGCGGTCATAACCAAGATAGCACAGAAGAGTGATTACATATCGCTGGTTGTCGGATATGTTCAGCCGGAGGAAATGTCGCTAACGTCTTCGGAAAGCTCTGAGACGGAATGCTATAAATTCATGGAATATGTCCTTGCTCTCAATTCCGACGGAAGCTACTACATCTCAAGCATCAGAAATTACGTTGAGGAATAATAATAAAAACCGGCATGGCTTATCAAAATCCGCTGTGTCGGTTTTTTCAAAAAAAAATTAATTAATCCGCCAACCTTTTTGACATCTATAAAGTTATAATTTATGAAAAGGGCATAAAAGCCATAATAAACAAAATAAAAAAGGAGCGAGTTCAATTATGTTAAAATCAAAAAGACACAACATTCCGAAAATGATAGCAGCGTCAGCGCTTATTATCGCGCTTATGACGTCATGCGGAGCCTCCGGAAGCGCTGCTAAATCCTCCGACGAATACGCCGTTGAATATTCCAAGGAATATTCATACGACAGCAAGCTTTACGATGAAAGCGACGACTTCGTGGAAGAATCCGTATCAGGTAATGCCGCGCAATCCGGCGACAAAACCGAATACGAGGATAAGATAATACGTTCAGCCAATATTATCATTGAATCCGACGACGCTCAGAAATGCTACGAAACCCTGTCTGCATACGCAAAACAGAACGGCGGCAGGGAAATAAGCGTAAGCAAATCCACCGATACCTACGGGAATTACGACTATATAAGCATCGACGCAGAGCTTAAAATCAATCCCGAAAAACTGGACGACTTTATCAAGCTTGCCGAAAAGAACGATAAGGTGACAAGCTCTGAGGTTACAACAAACGACGTAACGCAGGAATACTACGACATCAAGATTCGCCTTGAAACAAAAAAGGAAGCCCTTAAAAATTACTATAAGCTTCTCAAGGAAGCCAAGACTATCCAGGAATCACTTGAGGTGCAACGCTACATTACTGATCTCACAGCCGAAATCGAGTCAATGGAGGGCATGCTGAAATATTACGATTCCAAGGTAGATCTTTCCTCGATACATCTTTCCATTCGTCAGCAGGTCAAGCTTCATGTAGGCGCTGAGGACGATTTTGAATGGGATTCCCTCAGCTTCGGAGACTTCATAACGCTTATCAAGAACGGCTTCCTCAGCGTGGTGAATTTCCTTTGGTCGCTGCTGCTCTGGATAATCATTATCATTGCCGCAATCTCTCCCATACTTCTTATCGCGGGAATAATATTCTTCATTATACGCCGTCACCGCAAAAAGCACCCCAAAAAGCCTAAGGCGTCCAAAACAGTGAATACAGTACCGAATTATATGCCGACTTATTACCCGACTATGCCCGCGCAGACTCCGCCACAGAATCAGGCGGTTCCCCCCGCTGCTAAGGAACCGGAGAAGAAATGATTTACAGCATTATAAGAATAATTCTTGCTCTGGCGGGAGCCGCCGTTGTGTTCGTCATGCTGTCCTACAGCGATGACGAGCGGAAATATATGGCGCGTTCTTCCGCCGGAAGCCAAAAAGCGTGGTTGGGAGCCGCCGCGACATTCGCCGCAGCCGTGACCGTCCTCCATCTGATTCCCGTGGAAAATTTTATAACCGGTTTTTCAAAGCCCGAGGACGCCTTTCTTTACAATCACACAGGTGAAATTCTCGAAATAGACGAGCACGGAAGCTGCGCGTTTGTCATCGTCTCAACAGGTGACGAAAAGATAACCACACATGTGCTTTCCACTGACAAAAAAGGCAGGTGGAAGTTAGAAACAATCTACAACCGCCGCCGTGACGTCACAACATTCAATTACTGCATAATAGAACGTCTTTATGTCCCCGGCACAAACGACTGCTTCGTTATAATCTCCCACAACACCGAGGGCAATATATCCGACGTTCCCACAGGCGTGTTTGACAGCCGCAACACTGAATTTGCCGCTGTCGAATATCCCGACCGCGTACCGTTCTATTACGGCTTCGTCAAAGACATGTCCGACGACTACACTCTCCACATCGACGGCAATGTTGCCATAGGCGCGGAATGATTTAAGCATAACAAAATAATGCCGGTTCCGGAATAATCATGGTAAATTCCAATGACAATCCGGAACCGGCATATTTTTATTTTATCGAAACGTTATTAAAATCAAAGTCCGGGAACATACTTTGAAAAAGCATCGACATATCTTGAACCGAATTCAACCGACTGAATATCCTTGAAGCGGATCTTTGCGTGTTGATCCTGCCAGATACCATCCGTGTCAAAGTATTTATTCGAGCTTTTCATAAGGAAATTCCACTGCTCATCAATACTTCACAGGCTTATTGGTGAGATACTTCTTGACCATGAGAGCCACCTTGAAGATAATGGCATGGTCGAATTCGCGCAGGTCAAGACCTGTGAGCTTCTTGATCTTTTCCAGACGATAGACAAGGGTATTTCTATGAACGAAGAGCTTGCGGGACGTCTCGGAGACATTCAGATTGTTCTCAAAGAACTTCTGGATAGTAAAGAGAGTTTCCTGATCAAGGGATTCGATGGAGCCCTTCTTGAATACCTCTTTGAGGAACATCTCGCACAGCGTATCAGGCAGCTGATAAATAAGTCTGGCAATGCCCAAATTCTCATAAGAAACAATTGTCTTTTCAGTATCGAATATCTTGCCGATTTCGAGAGCCATCTGCGCCTCCTTGAATGAAGCGCCGAGATCCTTGATGCCGGAGACCTGAGTGCCGATACCTACGATGCAATGAGTATAGAATTCGCTGGAGAGAGTGTCAACAATTGAACGCGCAAGCTGCTCAAGATTCTTCAGGTCAATGCCCTGATGAGTCTCTTTGATAATTGCGATTTCGCGCTCGTTAATGCTGATGACGAAATCCTTGTTCTTATCGGGGAACAAATTCTGTATAATATCAAACGTAGCCACGTCAGGCTTGGAAACTGTGCGGACAAGCAGACAGACGCGGTTAACGTCGGTATTGAAGTGCAGCTCACGCGCCTTGAGATAGATATCGCCCGGGAGAATGTTGTCAAGAATAAGGTTCTTGATGAAATTATTGCGGTCAAACTTCTCGTCATAGTACTGCTTGATAATAACAAGCGAGCTTGCGAGAATCGCGGCGTACTTCGCGGCCTGTTCGTCCGTACCCTCGACGAAAACGGCGGTCTCGGCAGTTGGCTGCGAGCCGAACGGACGGTAGCTGTACCCGTTGTGAACGAAGCCTTCGCCCTGACCTATCTGCTCCACCGGAACATCAGTAGTAGACTTGCCGACCTTGCTCAGATCGCTGCATGCGAGAATGGTTCCGGACGATTCAAGCACACCTATAGTTCTGTCGATGGTGTCTCTCATCTGATGGACGACTGTCTGATATAATCTGTTAGGCATTTTAAAACTCCTCACTTCCTGTAATCGGATGTAAAATACAAATCGGTTAAAAATATACGTTTCGTCAGAAACTTTTACTACATATACATTTTACACAAAAGTCCGGAATAATTCAAGTCTTTTATTTAAAGTTTTAAAAATTCTTAGTTTTTCAACAAAATATGTCGTTTATGTGTGCAATTCAACTAAAAAAATTTTACCATATATAAAATAAAAGACAGCATACAGTTTTGACGAACAATACTGTATGCTGTCGGTAAATTCAATTAATTGCGATCAATATATAATCAGATTCTCAAAACCAACTTATCAAGTTAACAACGTAAGCTTATCAGTTCACAATAGCAAGCTCGGTTTCCTTGTCGAAGATGTGAATCTTGCTGTTGACCAGAGCAACCTTAACGTGATCGCCAGCCTTTGTCTTGGATGTAGGAGCAACACGGGCGGTTACATTGGAGCCGAGAGCGTTGAGATACAGGAATGTCTCATTGCCCATAAGTTCTGTAACTTCGACGTCTGCTTCTATGCAGCTGTCAACATATCTCTCGATATATTCAGGCTCATCGTGTACGTGTTCAGGACGAACGCCGAGAACGACTTCCTTGCCGATGTATTCCTCAAGCTGACCCTTGCTGTTCTTGGAGATCGGGAGCTTGATTGCATAGTTTCCGAAGAGAGCGTAAACATGGTCGCCTCTCTTTTCGAGCTTGACGTCGATGAAGTTCATCTGAGGAGAGCCGATAAAGCCGGCAACGAACATATTGCAGGGCTTGTCATACAGGAACTGAGGAGTATTGACCTGCTGGATAATACCGTCCTTCATAACAACGATCTTATCGCCCAGAGTCATAGCTTCTGTCTGGTCATGGGTAA
>JAEEGL014669071.1_pt1 | contig 17106 bp, 15 predicted proteins | sample 9134231 | NCBI WGS metagenome assembly JAEEGL01 (sample SAMN16246548, study PRJNA631951) | gut metagenome | biome: gut microbiome; feature: rumen; material: fiber-attached | host: Bos | place: Iran: Karaj | collected 2018-10
AATGAAAATAATCTATTTGATTTAAATGTCATGGGTTTACTAAATCATGATGATTTAGATAATATTAAAAAGTTGGATAATGTAGATGATGCGGAATTAAAATTATCAATAACTGCTACAACAGATAAAGATAAAACACTATTATTAAATTGTATTGAATCAAATAATATTTCAAAGTTTCATGTTTATAAAGGAGAAAAATTTGATTCAAATAAATCTGGTATTTGGCTAGATAACTTCTATGCAATAGAAAATAATATTAAAGTAGGAGATGAAATCCTAGTAAAATATGAATCAATGGAATTACACGAAAAAGTATTAGGATTAATAAATGTACCAGATCACTTGTATGATGTAAGAGATGAATCAGAATTATATCCTGATAGAACACAATTTGGTTTTGCTTATATGTCTGTAAATGAAATAACAGAAGATTATATAAAATCATTAGTACTGAAAGAAGCAAATATAACCGATGAAAATATATTTAATATGGTTATGCCAGATTTTAATTACAAAGAATATATTCCATATAATAATATTATGGTGGATGTAAATAAAAAGAATAATGTTACAAATGTAAAAAATGATATAGAAGATAATATAGAAAATGCTAAAGCAATCATTAAAGCAGAAGATACATCTTCATATATTGCTTATCAAGGTGAAATAGATGAAGGGAAAACTTATGTTGGAGTCTTCTCCGGAATATTTTTATTCATTGCTATGTTATCTGTAATTACTACTATGACTAGAGTAGTAAAAAAGCAAAGAACACAAATTGGTACATTAAAGGCCCTAGGATTTAGTAATAGAAAAGTATTATTACATTATATTGGTTATGGCTTTTGGATTAGTCTGTTCGCAGCTATCATTGGTCTATTACTTGGATATTATGCTATAGGAACCATATTTATGAATCTACAAATGGAGTTCTTTGAAATACCAAATGGTTATCCATCTATGGCAACAAAAAGCTATTTAGTAGCTATTATTGTAATAGTAATAGTTGCACTAATTACATACCTAACTGGAAGAAGTATATTGAAAGAAAATCCAGCGCAGACACTTAGAACAGAAATTCCAAAGATAAAATGGAAAACACTAAATATTACTAAAAAAGGATTATTTAAAAAATTAAAATTTGAATCTATTTGGAATATTAGAGATATTTTAAGAAATAAAATGAGAACTTTTATGGGACTTGCTGGTGTAGTAGGTTGCTGTATGTTAATAGTATGTGCTTTAGGTATGTTAGATTCTATGAATTTCTTTGTAAAACTACAATTTGAAGATCTATATAATTTTGATTATAAATTAAATTTAAAAGAAAATATTTCTAACAGTGAATTAAAAATATTAACAGATAAATATGGTAAGCATACATCTAAAAGTTTAGGAATAGAAATAAAAGATAAAGACGGTAATAGAGAAGCTAATAATATTTTAGTAACAGATGCTTCTAACTATTTAAGATTTGTAGATAATAAAAACAGAATAAAAGATAAACCAAATGATAATGGAATTTATGTTACATATAAATTAGCAGAAACTTATGGATATGAAATAGGTGATAAAGTTACATGGCATATCTATGGTGATAATAAATATTACACATCAAAAATAATAGGATTTAATAAAGATCCTCAAAATCAAAATATATCTATAACTAGAAAATATTTAGAATCTTTAGGTATTACATATCAACCAGATGCACTATATACTAATAAAAATCTAAGTAAGATTAAAGAAATAAAAAATGTAGAGACAATACAAGATATAGACAGTTTAAAAGAAGGTATGGAAGGGATGCTTCACGTGATGAAGACTATGTTAATACTCATTATTTCTATAGCAATTCTTCTAGGAGGAATAATTATCTATAATTTAGGAATATTATCTTATACAGAAAAACAATATCAATTCGCAACTTTAAAAGTATTAGGATTTAAAGATAATCAAATAAAAAATATATTTACAAAACAAAATAATTGGATTGCGTTTTTTTCAATAATAATAGGATTACCATTAGGTTTTTATTTAACAGATTGGTTATTTAAAACAGCTATTGAAGAACATTATGATTTTTGTGCCTTTATAACTACAAGGACATATATTATTTCTGCTATAGGAACATTTATTGTATCATTCCTAGTATCAAGATTCTTAGCTAGGAAAATAAAAAATATAGATATGGTAACAAGCCTAAAAGGAAATGAATAATTAAGACTAGAGAAATCTAGCCTTTTTTGATATAATAAGTATGTATCTTAGGAGGAATATAATGAAAAAAACAATAGTTTTAGTAATTTGTTCTTTAGCAATATTAACAGGATGTATAAATAATTCTGATAATATAAATAAAAACAAAATAAATAACAACAATGAAGTAGAGGAGAAAGATGTAAGAGTGAATGAAATAAAAGTAACTATTAATAATAATATTTATAAACTAAATTTAGAAAAGAATAAAACTGTCGAAGAGTTTATTAACATTTTACCAAAAGAATTTAATATGAAAGAATTAAATGGCAATGAAAAATATATTTATTTAGATAAGTCTTTACCAACTAATTCATCTGATCCTAAAAGAATTAATGCTGGAGATGTAATGTTATTTGGCGATGATTGTTTAGTTGTATTTTATAAATCATTTGAAACAAGTTATAGTTATACTAAAATTGGTCATATAGATAATTTGCCTGATTTAGGTAAAGGAGACATTACAATAAAATTTGAAAAGTAAAATATAGTGATATATTCCAGCTAATTATATGAATTGTTGGGTTATTATTAAAAAAGAGCAAATTTTTGTTATTTGCTTCTTTTTTTGTTTGACAAAATTGTTCAAAACTATTAGTATAGAAAGCTAATTAGACACAAAGTTTAAAATATAAATAGGAGGGATTAGGTTGAAGAGATTTTTAAGGATTTTTGTCGTATTTGTAGCTTTTATATTTATGTTTAGTTTTATTACTGTTAAAGCTGAAGAAACAGATACTAATGTTACTAATGAAACTCAAACACAAATTGATAATGAATCAGAAGAACCAACAAATGAAGAAGATAATCTTAATCATAGAGCTGCTGTTGTAATCAACAAGCTAGATGATAATGGTAATTATTTACCAGGTGCTGTACTTCAAATTCTTGATGCTGATGGATTAGTAGTTGATGAATGGACAAGTACTGATGATAGCTACGTTATTCTATTACCTGAAGGAACTTATACATTACATGAAGTTTCTGCACCAGAAGGTTATATTAAAGCTGAAGATAAGACTATTGTTGTTGAAGTAAAAGGTGTAGACCTTGATGCTGGTGTTGATTATTCTGAAACACCTTGTTGGCATTATGGTGGAACTCCACTATACTATGTTAATTTTGAAGGTCAAAAAGAAGAAGTATATTGTATAAATCAAGATTGGGAGACTCCAGATGAAAACTCTAATTATGATGGAAATATTTTAAATCCTACAGATATTAGAGAATATATGTATCAAACAGTAAAAATTGATGCTGAAGGAAATACTGAAAAAATAGATGTTTCTGATCAAAGTTTAACATCAGAAGAGTTATATAATAAGATTTTAGATATTATATATCATCGTCAATTAGCAAGTGATTTGTTCAGTGATTTAACTGAAGCTGAAATTAGATATATTACTGAAAATGCTCTTAAGAATTATACAAATGCTGGTTTAACAAGAGTACAAGGTGGAATATATAATATAAATAATTTACCAGAAGGAGTTACTGAATATTGGTACAATAGTAAGAGAGGTTATTATCAATACTTATATACTCATTTTAGAAGCTTTGTTTATCTTCCGGATGCACCACTTGGAGAAAACATATATAAGACTGTTGTTGGTGACGGAGATGCTTTTGGTACTTTAGCTAGACATTGGAATGATGCAGGTACAAATAGTAATCCTGGACATAATGCTAAGAGTAATCAAGAAGTAAGAGATAAAATTGCTAGATATTATGAATTATATCAATACTTAATTAGTAATCAAGATCATCATCCTGAGGGAATGTTATTATATATTTTCTCTACAAATAATCAATCACCTAAAAGTTCTGGAAATAACTTTGATGATGGAGCTTATCAAAATTTATTAGGTGTTAGATGGGCTAATCCAGATGAAAATATAATTGAAGTGAATCTAGTTAATAAAGCTGAAATAGTTCCACCAATAACTGGAATTAGTAATAATAATTCAAATAGTATTCAATTATTAATCTTACTATTCAGTGTATTAGGAATTAGTTTAAGTTTAAAGAAAAGATTAAGTTAAGACTTAATCTTTTTTTATGATATAATATATAAATATGAAAGGATGTGACAATATGATTTTAAATATTAGTGGTAGAACAGATATAGTTGCATTCTATTCAGATTGGTTAATGAACAGATTAGAAGAAGGTTTTGTTGATGTTAGAAATCCATTTAACTCTAAACTAGTAAGTAGAATAATGTTGGAAGATGTAGAATTGTTATTCTTTTGTACTAAAAATCCCATACCAATTTTAGATAAGTTAAAAGATATTAAAAAGAAAGTTTATTTTCATGTCACTTTAACTCCATATAAGAAAGATATAGAACCCAATTTACCAGATAAGAAAGATATTGTTGAATCTATTAAAAAATTATCTAGTATTATTAGTAAAGATAACTTAGTAATAAGATATGACCCTATATTTATAAGTGATAAATACGATTTAGAATATCATATAAAAGCTTTTGATAAAGTATGTAATTTATTAGATGGTTATGTAAAGAAAATTTTAATTTCTTTTATAGATGATTATAAAAATGTTAGAAATAATTATAAGACATTAAAATATAAAAAACTTACTGATGAAGATTATAAAGTAATAGGAACATCATTTAGTGAAAGTGCTAAAAAACATAATATGGTTGTACATACATGTGCTGAAGAGAATAACTTAGTTCAATATGGATTTATTAAAGATGAATGTATGTCAAAAGAATTAGCCTTTAAATTAACAGGTAAAATATATAAAAAATGGAATGCTAGAAAAAAAGTACCATGTAATTGTATAGAAATGGCTGATATTGGAGTATATAATTCTTGTAAACATTTCTGTAAGTATTGTTATGCTAATTATGATGAAAAAGAAGTAAATAATAATTATAATAATCATAATCCTAAGTCTTCGTTATTAATAGGAGAATTACAAGATGATGATGTTGTTAAAGTTAGAAAAAGCAATTAAATATATAAAAAATAGACTAGAGAAATCTAGTCTTTTATTATATAATACTGATAGTGATTTGTATGAAAGTGAAATGTCCAGCGAAAATTAATTTATTTTTAAATGTATTAGGATTACATGGTTCTATGCATGAATTATTATTAATAAATCAAACTATTGATTTATATGATGAGATTGAAATGCTTGTTACTAATGATAATTCTATAGTTATAGAATCAGATGATAATATACCTTTAGATGAGTCTAATAGTATTTATAAGGCTGCTAAACTATTTAAAGAAACTTATAATATTACTGATGGTTTTGTTTTTAAAGTGAAAAAGAATATTCCTATCGAATCAGGACTTGGTGGCGAAAGTACTGATGCAGCTGGTACTATTCTATTATTAGATAAGTATTATAATCTTAATCATAGTACTAAAGAATTAGCTGAATTAGGATTTAAAATCGGTTCAGATGTTCCTTTTTTTATTAATTCTGGTTTTATGGAAGTAACTTCAACTGGTGATGTTGTATCTAAACCATCAATAGAGAATCCTTTTAAATGGTATATTATTATTAAACCAAATTTTGGTTTAAGTACTAAAGAAATGTATCATAAGATTGATAGTTTCCCATTTGTAAAAAAATCTATTAATGAATTACCATATAATGATTTTATGAAAGTAGTACCTGATGAAATTATTAAAATAAGAGATTATCTTAATAAACTTAACCTATCTAATCATACATTATCTGGATCTGGTTCGGCATATTATATAGCATTTGATAAGAAAGATGTATTATTATATGAAAGAATAAAAGAACACTTCAATGAATATAAAGTTCTATTAGTAGAAAATTGTAAAGGTTTTATTATCCAAAAGAACAGTTAATTTTAATAAACTAGATACAATGATTATTCTAGTTTCTTTATGTTATAATATAGTAGGTGAAGAATATGAATGAATTTATGAAAGTAGCTATTGAATTATCAGAAGAAAATTTAAAAACTAAAAATGGTGGACCATTTGGAGCTTGTGTAGTTAAAGAAGGTAAAATTGTAGGTAAAGGATCTAATCATGTTATTGGTAATAATGATCCAACTGCTCATGCTGAAGTAATGGCTATAAGAGATGCCTGTAAAAACTTAAATACCTATGATTTAAGTGATTGTGAAATATATACTACGAGCTATCCTTGTCCAATGTGTTTATCTGCTATTATATGGTCTAATATAAAGAAAGTATATTATGGTAATACTAGAGAAGATGCAGATGAAATTGGTTTTAGAGATGAAGATATGTATGAATGCATTCAAAACTCTCATAATCCTGATAAATACAGCAGAATATTAAAATTAGAATGTATTGATCGAGAAGAAACAATAAAGACATTTGAAGCTTATAAAGAAGAAAAAGATAAGGTAGAATATTAAAATATGGAAAATAAAAATATAATAAAGAAATATTTAGAAGAAAACAATTATAATTTTAATGATAAATCTAATGGTATAAATATAGATACTAATAATAATGAAGTTCTTATTAAAGGTAATACTAATGATTTAATAGAGTTGGCTGATTATATTTTAAGTATTGCTTTATCTCAAAATAATAATGATCATATTCATTTAGATGATTTAACTATAATAGATAATAATTCTAAAATAAAAGAATTAATAATAGAAAAAGATAATAACTAGAGTAATCTAGTTTTTTATTATGCTATAATAATGTTGAAAGAAGATGAGATTATGAATATAAAGTTGTTATTACAAGCGATATTTAAATTTTTACTTGGATTAATACTAGTAATTTTACTATTATTTATTCCAGCTGGAACTATTAATTATTTTAATGGTTGGCTATTTATATCATTATTATTTATACCAATGTTTGTTGCCGGAATTATTTTATTATTTAAAAATCCAGAATTACTTAAGAGTAGATTAAATGCTAAAGAAGAGGAAAGAGAACAAAAAGAAGTAGTGCTATATAGTGGAATTATGTTTTTAGTTGGCTTCATAATTGCTGGATTAAACTATCGATATCATTGGATTATTTTACCTAATATTGTAGTAATTATCTCTTCCATTATCTTTTTAATAGCTTATTTATTGTATGCAATAGTTTTAAAAGAAAATACTTATTTATCAAGAACAATAGAAGTACAAAAGAATCAAAAAGTTGTAGATACTGGAATGTATAGTATAGTAAGACATCCAATGTATTCCATAACTATTATTTTGTTTTTGATGATGCCATTAATATTAAATTCAATTATTTCTTTGTTAATATTTTTAATATATCCATTTATAATTATTAAAAGAATAAACAATGAAGAAAAAGTACTGGCTAAAGATTTAAAAGGGTATAAAGAATATCAAAAAAAAGTAAAATATAAGTTAATTCCTTATATTTGGTAAAGGAGGATATATGAAAACAATATATTTAATTAGACATTCTTCACCATTTATAGAATTTAATAATTATAAAGATTATCAAAATGTAGATTGGAATGAATATAATAAGAATATGATTTTATCAGTAGAAGGAGAAGAAAATGCTAAAAAACTTTGTAATATAGATTGCTTACTAAATATAGATGCTGTATATGCAAGTAATTCTTTTAGAGCAATTGGAACAGCTAAATATATAGCAGAAGCTAATAATCTTAATATAACTATTGATGATCGTATAAATGAAAGGAATATGGGTATTAATAAGATAAGTGATTTACCAGAAGATTATAATTCTAAATCTCTAATTGATAAGAATTATAAATTAGATAGGGGAGAATCACTTAATGAATTAGATCAAAGAGTAGAAGAATTCATGAATGAAATATTAGAAAGTTCTGATCGTAATATTGCTTTATTTATACAGGGAATGTTACTTTTATCTTTTCTTCAAAATATTTCAGACATTAATTTAGATAATGATAGATTAAGAGTAATATATAATAATAAATTAATATATGATAATAAGATGACTACTCCTATGATTTTTAAAATAACATATGATAATAATAAAGTAATAGATATTAATAATATAACAATATAGGAAGAGGTATTATGCTTGAATATATAGATAAACGTATAAAACTAGAAGATGGCTATGAAATAAGAGAGTATTCTTCTATTTATGGACCTATAAGAGGATTAATACATAATGATGGAATACAGTCCCTTGTTTTTACTAAGAAAGTTAATAGAAATAATTTATATAGTGCACATATGATTTTTTATGATTTACCAGTAGATATCTATAATAAAGGCAAAGATTATTTAGTATTAGGTGCTGGTGCTTTATCTTATCCTAGATATTATATATGTAATTATAAAGATAAAAATATGGATGTTATTGAAATAAATAAAAAAGTAATTGATATTAATAAGGAATATTTTTATTTAGATGAATTAATAGAAGAATTTGATCCTAATGAAGAAAGATTCCATATAATTATAGATGATGCCTTAAATTATATAGGAAATTGTAATAAGAAATATGATTATATCTTAATTGATTTATTTGATGGAGAAAATCCATTTACTGATATTTATAAAGAGAAAAATTTTAATAATATTATTAGAATATTAAGTGATAAAGGAATTGTTGTTATAAATTATATTATTAATAAAGGACAAAAAGATAATCTAAAATTATTAAAAAAAGCAATAAGTAAGTTTGAACACTATAAAATTGTGTCAAATAAGAATTATTTTGATTATGATACTATTACTGGTAATATTATTGTTTTATTAGCAAATCGTCCTTTAGAAATACCTAAAATAGGAGAAAAATATAAATATAAAGAATTATCTATTAATGATTTAGAATAAAAAGTTTGATATAATTAGAGTTGAGGATAGGTGATACTATGAAAATATTATGTTTAGGTCATGTAACATATGATACTACTATTCCAGTAGAAGGTTATCCAGAAGAGAATGAAAAGTATCATATTAATAATAAAATAGAATGTGGAGGAGGCCCTGCCTCTAATGCTGGATATTTATTAGCTTCTTGGGGAGAAGAAGTATATATTGGTGGTGTTGTAGGACAAGATTTTCAAGGTTTAGCAACTAAAAAAGAGTTTGAAGAAATTGGTGCAAATACTAAATATTTAGAAATAAATCCTGAAGTAGGTACTGATAGTAGTTATATTATTGCTAATACTAATAATGGATCTCGTACTATTTTAACTTCTACATCAGGAAGAAAAGAACACCCATTAACTATTGATATTGATGAAGAATTTGATTATTTAGTTTTTGATGGTGATGAACCTAATATGGCTAAGAAAGTAATGGAAAGAAATAAAGATGCTATTAGTGTCTTGGATGCTGGTAATTTAAGAGAAGGAACTGTAGAATTATCATATTTAGTTGATTATTTAGTATGTTCTCATGATTATGCAGAAGACTATACTAATATGCGTATGAATTATGATGATATGGATTCTATTATTAAAATATATGAAAAAATGAAAGAAAGTTATAATAATAAAATAATTATTACATTGGAATCTAAAGGTTGTTTTTATGAAGAAAATGGAGAATATAAGATAGTACCAAGTATTAAAATAAATCCTGTAGATTCAACTGGTGCTGGAGATATCTTTCATGGAGCATTTACTTACTTTTTGGCAAATGGCTATCCATTAAAAGATGTATTAAGACTTGCTAATATAACTGGAGCTCTATCAGTAGAAAAGCTTGGAAGTCGTTATAGTATGGCAAAAAAAGAAGAAGTATTAGAAAGAGCTAAATTAGAACAAAATGCTTGATTTATATAAGAATTTACCACATTTAGATCTTCATGGATATGACCGGGAATATGCAAGAATTGCTATAAATGACTTTATTGATGATAATTTAAAAACTAAAAATTATAAAATAATTATTATTCATGGAAGAGGTACAGGAATTTTAAAGAAAACCACTCAAATGACACTAAAAAATAATAAAAAAGTAGAAGAATATAAAATTGACAATTTCAACGATGGACAAACTGTTGTAAAACTGAAAAAAGGCTTTGACATATAAGCCTTTTTGTGTTATTATAGAGAGCACATGTGTCAAGAGAGGGGAGTTCGAGATTATGTACACAGAAGAATATGAACGTAGAGGGTTTCCATTTAGAGATTTTCTATTAAAACTTATTCTAATAATCATATTTGTATTTTTACTAGTATGGTTATTACCAAAATTCATTTCTCCAAATACAGTAGTCAAGAATAATGGTAATTGTAGTGGCGCTACTAATGGAGAAGTGTGTGATAATTCAGGCATTAAAGCCTTAACATCACAAATCTTTTCAGATAACTTAGAAAAGATGAAAGAAGCTGCAATCAATTACTATACAGATGAAAGATTACCTCAAGAAGTAGGTCAATCTGATACCATGACTTTAAGTGACATGATTGGTAAACATCTTATCACTCCATTAATTGATAAGAATAATAAAGCCGTTGATGTTAATAAAAGTTATGTAAAAATTACTAAGATGGATGACGAGTACATCTTAAAAGTAAATATTAAAGATAGCGAGAAAGAAGATTATATCTTAGTTCATTTAGGTTGCTATAATTACTGTGATTCTTATCTTTGTGAAAAGCAAGGAACTAAAGCTGTAAAGGCTTCATCTTCTGAACCAACAGCTAATGTACCTATCAAAGGATCTAAAGGTGGATTCCCAGTAGTAACTCCAGTAAAACCTGAAGTTAAGCATTATTGTGAATACTATAATGGTAAATATTATGGTAAGAATGGTTATGAAGTAAATCAAACTACTTATAAAGATGAGTGTGTAGTTACTCCACCACAACCACAAACATATAAATGTACTATTATAGATGGTAGATATTATGATTCAACAGGTATCATTGTATCTCGTCAAGAATTTGAAAGACAATGTATGCCAGAAGAATTACATTACTGTGTATACTATAATGGAAAATATTATGGTAAAGACGGAAAAGTAGTTACTAAAGATGAATATAAGACACAATGTCAACAAGAAGATAAACATTATTGTGTATACTATGATGGAAAATATTATGGTAAAGATGGAGATGTTGTATCTGAAGATAAATTCAGAGAAGACTGTATGCCATCAGATGAACATTACTGTGTATTCTACAATGGAAAATATTATGGTAAAGATGGAGACGTTGTAGATGAAGCTGAATACAAGAAACAATGTATGCCAGAAGAAAAACATTATTGTGTATACTATGATGGAAAATATTATGGTAAAGATGGAGACGTTGTTGATGCTGATGAATACAAGAAACAATGTCAATCTCCAGATATTGAATATATCTATGAATATAAGAAAGTAACTGGAACTAAATTCTCAGCTTGGACTGATTGGTCAAGTTGGAATAAAACAAGTTGTGATACTAAAGAAGTAAATTGTAGTGATAATGATGTTACTTGTTTAGCTAAGACACAACTATATCAAAGAAAAGAAAAAATAGGAACTTGGAAGAAACCTTATATTAAATATAGAGATGTTGTTAAACAAACAGGATCTTATCAAGAAAAGGCTTGTTCTAATTATGATTATGTAGTAATTAATAAGACAACTTATGCAACTACAACAACTATTACACATCATTATTCTGCAATTGATACAATTACTAGAACAACTAGACAAACAGTTGGTGGTTGGACATATAACGGTCGTGCTGCTTATTCTAATCCACCAAGTGATTCTGCTGGAAGACATTATAAGTTTGTAGGTGCTGACTTTAGTTATTGTAATGATACTTGTACATCACTTCCTAAGTATTACTATGATTCATATAGTTATACAGGTGGTGGTATGTCATCAGTAACATCAACTAAGACAGCTCCAGGAGAAAGTTATGATACAACTTCTACTTCTACAACAACTACTACTGAACAAACAGCTACTGCTAAGTGTGGAAGCTATACTTATAAGACAATACCAATTTATGGAACAGTAAGAGTAAGTGATGTTGTAAGACGTGAAGAACCATTATATGGTACAGTATGTTATATGAGTACTAAGTCAAGAAATATTACTGATCATGGTAAGATTTATTACAAATGGAGTTCTTATAATAATCAAGAATTAATTTCCGCAGGTTATGAAATGACTGGAAATAAGAAAGCTAAAAATAAATAGTCGGGGTGGTGAATAGAATGGAAAAGAAAATTGCAAATGTAGTATTTTATAAATTCTACGGTGAACAAGGAATTATGCAACAAGCTTGTATCTTCTATGAAGATGGTTCTGTAAAGAATTGCATGTATGAAGAAGGATTAGAAGCTGCAGAAACAATCGCTGCCGAAGAAGGTTCTACTAAAGAAACATTCAAACAATTAATTAATAAGAATAGAATCTATGTTTTATCTGGAAAAGAATTTGAACGTAGATTCCAAGAATTCTTAATTAAGAAGGAAGAACCAGCAAAAGTTTATATTAAGAATAGTATTGATGAAGCTTTAGCAAATACTTCATTAAATGAATTACCAATGGTAAGAAATGAAGCAAATGTTATACCTTTAGAAAATATTATTACTATAAACAATTCAAAAGAAGAAGTTAAAGAAGAAACTAAAGAAGATAAAGTAGACGAAAAAGAAGAAAAAGTAATACCTGTAGTTATTCCAAGTGTTACTAACGAAATTGAAGAAGATATCGATGAACCTGTAATAACTGACGGTGAAGAAATAATTATGCCTTCTCCATTAACAGAGGCTAATAATATTATAGAAGAAGATAACGATATCGAAATTCCTGAAAATAATAAAGATGTTGAATTAAATGAAGATAAAGTTGAGTATACAAATACTAAACCAACTAGAAAGATAGTAATTCCAGCTATTGGAATTTATCCAGAAGAAGAAATAGAAATTCCTGATACTACTATAGCTAAAGCAGCTGATAAAGTAGAATACTTTGAAGATGATAGAGATATTGATGCTCCAGAAGTAGAAGAGGAAGAAGAATTATCTCAAGAAGTAAAAGAAGGATTTGTAAAACGTGGTTTAAGAAAACTTAAAAATGGAACTAAAAAGCATTGGAAGAAAATAACTGCTGTAGTAGCTGCTGTTGCTTTAGCATTTGGATTATATTCTTGTGCTAAACATAACACTAGAGATGGAGAAATCATTGGAAATAATATTGGTATTCATTCATTATTAGGAAATAATGATGATCAAAAGAATGCTGAATCTTTCAATGGTCCAGTAAATGATAAAGGTGTTAATGAAGCTGTTTCTAATGATAACTTTGATGGTTATACATATGAACAATTATTAGAAGTTACTCAAAATAAGACTCAAAAAGATGAAATGAAACGTATTCATGATACATTAAGAGCTTATAACGATGTATTTGCTAATGCTTGGATTGAAGATGGTAAAGACGTAAAAGCAGCATTAAGCTTTGAAGAAATGATTGCTTTAAGTCAAGCTTATAATCAATTTAGTCCTACTGAAATTAAAGCAATATTTAACGGATATGGAATTCGTGCTTATGATTTAGAAAATGCTTATAAGAATGGAACTCTACAATTAATGGCAGCTCATGTTATTGAATCTCGTGAGCATCCAGTTGATATGAGTGGAATAATCATTTCTGATGAAGGAAAAGAATTCTATGCTAAATATCATGAATTATTCTTAAGAGCCAAAGAAGCTACAGGAGACGATAAAGTAGCAGCTGTAGAAGCCTTCTATAGTGAATTACATAAAGACTTCCCTATAAGTGACGAAATACGTGAAGAAGGTATCTCACATGCTGATGGAAGAGCTCAACTTGAAGCTTATAAATTATCAGTAGTACCAATGGTAGCTGCTGGAGAAATTATGTGGCAAAACCTAGAAGTTGATCATACACTTAAAGGTGGAGTTACTGAATATTTCTTAGATTTTGCAGATTTTGAAGGATTATCTAAAGAAGATATATTAGATATGGCTACTAGAAATGGTAACGGTGTTGTATATGGTGATTTAGATTACTTCAACGATTTGGGATTATGTAACTTTGCTGAAGAACAATTTGATATTGTACAACAAGTAACAATGTCAGGATGTGCTAACGAAGATGATAAGAATCCATTATATGAACAATATCGTGCTGCAATTATCGATGAATTTACTAAAGAAGGAAACTATGTAATTGATGATGCTCATAGAGATCTTTCAAGATTAGATAGATTCCAAGAAATAGTTAACTGGCATTTTGGTTTAACTGACGAAGGATATTATACTGGTCAAGTTATTGAGCATACAGAAACTTGGACAGAGAAACGTACTTGGACAAAAACTGAAAAACATACAACTTATAGAACTGAGACTACTAGAGAACATAGAGAAATGCCTCAAGATGAAAAAGATAAAATCGATAGAGAAATAGAAAAAGAAAATCAAAAAGAAAAAGAAAAAGCTGAAAAAGAAGCAGAAAAAGAAAGACAAAAAATGCAAGATGAAGAAGACAAGAAGACTGAAGAAAACAAACAAAAAGTTGAAGAAGAAAATAAAGACATGCAAGATAAGATTGATGAAGCTAATGACAAGATTGAACATGGTGGAACAGTAAATGAAGATGACTTTGGAGATCATGATGTAGACTTTGATGATCAACATTCTGATAAAGATGGTAATTTAGATGACTCAGTAAAAGACATTACAACTGATCCTACAGGTAGCGATCAAGATTTACCAGATCCAAATAAAACAGGAGAAGAATTCGATAAGAAAGCTCCAACTACTACAAATGATCCAGAAGAAGATTATGATGTAATAGTTGAAGAAACTAATCCAAAAACTTCTACTGATACTGAGAAACCAAAAGAAGAGCCTAAGCAAGAAGCTCCAAAACAAGAAGAACCTAAACAAGAGGCGCCAAAAGAAGAGCCTAAACAAGAAGCTCCTAAACAAGAGGCACCAAAAGAAGAGCCAAAGCAAGAAGCTCCAAAAGAAGAACCTAAACATGATCCTGTTGAAGATCAAGAAATAGAGGAACATGAAGGTGAAGTAACTGAAGATGATCTTAAGACTTCTTCAATATCAAATGAAGAAAAAGCTAATAGAATCGTAGAAGCTATGGCTAATCAAAAATCTGAAGATTCTGCTAAAGTTTTAACAAAAGCTTAAAAGAAAGAGTAAAGTTTTACTCTTTTTTTTGTTATACTAAATAGTTATTCATAAAATAAACAACAAAAGTTTGACAAATTTCGTAAATTATGCTATAATGTAGTCACTATGAAGGTATAGAGGGCCTTGATATAGTAATTCAATTTAATCAATCGGGGGGTTGAATAATATGAAGACAAATTTTATATTCGAGTATTTAGATGAAAATGATTTCCGTAAAAAAGAAAGATCTGTTAGAAAGTATAATATGTTAGCTTATAAGAGATTAACGTTTACATATTATCCTGAATTACGTAAGGGTAAATTTTTAGGAGAAGAAGTATCTAAAAATGATAAAGATAAGACTATTAGTTATGAACTTAAATTACCAACTGATGAGTTATTTGCTAAAGTTCATGGTGAAATAATCTTACATTATACTGTCTATACTGAAAAGGGAATTATTCTTTTAACTAACATTACACCTGAAGGTATTTTAGATGAAGGTCATCGTGCTGAATTATCTACTTATAAAGGTGTCATGATTTCTAAAACTAATCCAGAAAAAGATATGTTTAAGATTAATTTATTAAATAAATTAGGTAAATAAAAGATATAGTAAAATATATCTTTTTTTTATATATTCTATTGCAAACAAAGGGAGTTTATGGTATTATTAAATAGCACGGACCCTTAGCTCAGTTGGTTAGAGCACGCGGCTCATAACCGTGCGGTCATAGGTTCGAGTCCTATAGGGTCCACCATTCGCGAGTATGGCGGAATTGGCAGACGCGCTAGACTTAGGATCTAGTGTCTTAGACGTGCAGGTTCAACTCCTGTTACTCGCACCATATGAAATAACTTGGATATTATATCCAAGTTTTTTTATTGTCTAACTTGTTAATATTAACTATATATGCTATCATTAATATGATAGAGGTGATGTTGATATGGATAGATCAATTAGTAATTTTTTACAAGTATTTGCTGATTCTAAATCTATGAATTTAAATGTAGATGAAATTAATAGATTAACTGCTGCTCGTAAAGAATTTATAAAAAAAGCAAGTGAAGCAAGTCTAGATGATAGAGTAGCTATAGCTAAATCAATATTAAGAAAGTATAAATTAGACAGCATAGAAATACTAAATATAGATTTTAAAGATTATAAAAGTGATATTGATAAATTTGTAAAAGAGAATTTAAAAAATAAAGATATCGATGAAAGAGCCATTCAAGAAGCTCAAGACTTTTCTCTTAGAGTTTTGAATGCCGACATAGAAGAATTTTCTAGATTTATTGATTATCTTAATGAATTAGCTAATGTTGATACTAATAATATTACTAAAGAAGTAGAAGATACTCATCAATTACAAATAGATAGTATTATTGGCTTTGATATGTATGATAATTACTTAGTTCATGGATCAGTATATGATAATACATCTACAGTAACAAATGCTTTATATGATATGTCTATTTATCTTACTGATTATTCAAAAGATGATATTACTGCTAATTTGCCTCTAATTAAAGATTACTATGATGAATTAATAAATATTGGGGACTTCATTAGAAAATCAGCAGATTTGACAGTCTCTCAAGAAGAATTAGATAGTAAATATAATGAAGCTTTAGAAAAACATGATAATTATGTTAATGATATTGAAGAATATAATTCATTATTTTTCCATAATAAGCTAGTTAACAGAATGTTTAAGAAGGATCGTAAAAAAGAAATACCAGAAGCTCTTCTAAAGATG
>JAEEGL015093272.1_pt1 | contig 17106 bp, 13 predicted proteins | sample 9134231 | NCBI WGS metagenome assembly JAEEGL01 (sample SAMN16246548, study PRJNA631951) | gut metagenome | biome: gut microbiome; feature: rumen; material: fiber-attached | host: Bos | place: Iran: Karaj | collected 2018-10
CTTTCTCATTGTGAAAGATGTTTATAATAATATTTGTTCATTTGACTCCTTAAGTTAAAAATGTTTTGTTTAATTAATTTTAATTAAAGAGCTCAAATGAGCTTTTTTTATTTATGTGGGCACTTTGGGGTATACTTAGCCAGATATTTTTAGATTTTATTTACTTTTTATGCAACATTATTCATTTTTTGTATAATTAAAAAGTTAACTTTAGGAGATCTTATCATCTAGATAAGATCTTTTTTTTTAGCCATAGGAGTAAAAAAATATGTTTGTAATGAATGAAAAAATTCTTCAATATGTAAAAATGATATCAGATGAAAAAAAGATTCCTCAAGATACAGTAATGGATGCTTTAAAAGGAGCGATAATTAAAGCTTATGAAAAAGTTTACCCTGAGGAAGTTTTATCAATAGATATTGATATAGATAAAAATATTTTCTCAGTAAATAAGGTTTTTAATATTGTTGAAAAATCAGATGATTTAAATGATTATGTTGAAATGACTGTAGAAGATGCAAATGATTACTACAAAAAAAATAAAATTGATAAAAAAGCAAAAATAGGCGATGTTTTGCTTCAAGAACTTGATTTTAGTACATTATCAAAAAAAGCTGTTGATCAGATTATTCAAATTTTTAAGCAAACAATAACAATTAAAGGGAATATAGAAATTTTTAATAAATGAAAAGATCATATAGGCGAAAATATTTATGCCGAGATTGAAAAAAATGATAAACATGGTATTTATGTTCATATTGAGAATGAAGAATATGGATATATGTCATTAAAAGATGCTATCCCAAATGAAAAATTGTTACCTGGGCATAAATATTACTTTAATATAAAAAGTGTTAAACAGCAGTCTTCTGGTTGGCCAATTATTCTTTCACGTACAAATGAAGGACTAATTAAGAATTTATTAAAAAATAACATCCCTGAAATCCAAGAAGGGATAGTTGATATTGTTGATGTTGCTAGAGTACCAGGATTCAAAACAAAGATTGCTGTAATTTCACATCAACCTGGTGTAGACCCATGTGGCACAATCATTGGTCCTCATGGAACAAGAATTTTTCCAATAACAAAATTGATTAATAGAGAAAAAATTGAAGTAGTTGAACATTCTGATGATATTCAAAAATACATAATAGATGTATGTTCACCTGCTGCAATTAGTGGATATAAAATTTTAAAAAAACGTGAAAATGATAATGATTTGCTTCGTTTGATACTTATTATAGATGCTTCCCAATTACCACTATTATTAGGTAAAAAAGGCTCAAACATTAGGATTATAAGTAAGCTTTTAAAAGCTGATATTGATGTAATGACAATTGAAGATGCTAGACATGATAATATTGAATATACTTCAGTTGAAGTAAAGAGTTCAAGACAAAGAACATTTGACCGTATCCTTAGTAATAATAAGTCAAAAAATGTTTCTGATTTAATAGCACAATTTGATAGTTCATCTGGTTATAAAAAGGTTATGGATGATTTGAAATCAAATAATATTTTAATTAAGACCAAAAAAGAAAAACCAATTGAACTTAAAGCTGAAAATAAGAATAAGAATGAAACCGTTTCCGATGAGTCTAGTAAAAATAATGAAGATGCATTAAAAAAATCTTCATCACATCAACAATCTATTTCAGATATAGTTGGCAATTTACGTGTTGATAATAATGAGAATATAAATAAATTGGATTTGGAATTAGAACAAAATGTTGTTGGCAATAATAAATATCATAAGAAACCAAAAAAATCATTTAAAAACAAGAAACATAATGATAATTTTTCACAAGAAAAATCTAAAGAAGATTCTATATTAAATGAAATTAGTGGCTCAAATGCTGAAGAAATGATAAAGGATTTGGTTAAGGAAAATGAATCACGTCAAGATGAAGAACAAGAGAGTGATGATGACTACGGATATAATGATAATATGTAATTTTCTAAATTACTAATTTTGTCTTATTTAAGATATGAAAAAGAAAAGTTTTAAAAATAAAAAAAATGATGTTAGAACCAATATCGATTTAAAATCGCAATTTAAATCAACTGAAACTGGTGTCAAAAATGGTGTTTTTATTTTTACTGATTTATTGACAGTGGATCAATTATCAAAAAAATTAAATAAATCATCATCAGATATTCTTAAATATTTCTTTTTAAAAGGAAAAGTCAAGAATTTAAATTCTTTATTAACAGAAGATGAAATTGGTGAAGTTTGTTTTGAATACAATATTGATTTTGAAAAGAAAATTAATATTGATGAAACAAATATTTTAGATAATTTAAAAGTTGTTGACGACCCAAAAAAATTGAAAGTTCGCCCCCCAATAGTTACAATAATGGGTCATGTTGATCATGGAAAAACTACATTACTTGATTTTATTAGGAAATCACATGTTGCTAAATCTGAAGCTGGAGGAATTACCCAAGCAATTGGAGCATACCAAATTAATTTTAATGGTAAAAAAATTACTTTTATAGATACGCCTGGTCATGCTGCATTTACTGAAATGCGTGCAAGAGGAGCAAACATTACTGATATTGTTGTTATTGTAATATCAGCAGATGATGGAATAATGCCCCAAACAATAGAAGCTATTAATCATGCGAAAGCAGCAAAAGCTCCAATAATTGTTTTTATTAATAAATGTGATAAACCTAATGTAAAAACTGATGATATATTAAGCAAATTGACTGATCATAATTTAACCCCAGAAGAATGAGGTGGAGATACAATAACAATTAAAGGAAGTGCATTGACAGGTTTGAATGTTAATAAATTATTAGACTCTATTATTCTTCTTGGTGAAATTTTGGAATTAAAAGCTAACCCAGATAGGTTGGGTATGGGAGTAGTTATAGAGTCAAATTTAGATAAAGGACTTGGACCAGTTGCGACAATAATTGTTAAAAATGGAACTGTTGTTAAAGGCGATTTTATAATAGCAGGTGAAAATTTTGGGAAAATTAGAGCAATATTTGATGAAAATAATAATCAATTGCAATCTATACTTCCTTCACAACCTGCAAGAATTATAGGTTTAAATGGAGTCCCAGAAACTGGTGATAAATTTGTAATTTCAAATAATGATGCAGAAATTAAAAATATTGCTGAAAAAATTCATTTACATAGAATGAAAGCAAAAAAGAATGAGAAACGTGGATTACTTATAGCTGATGAAAAAAGTAGTAATAAAAAATTATTTGTGATTATTAAAACAGATGTAAATGGAATGTTAGAGGCTATATCAGCAATGTTAAGTAAAATTAAGGTTGAAGGTGTTGATTTAGTTATTTTACATGGCTCGACAGGAGAAATAACTAAATCAGATGTTGAATTAGCAAAAGCATCTAATTCAATTATTATAGGTTTTAACATAAAACCATCAAAGGATGTAAAAAATTTAGCAAATAACCAACATGTAAACATTTACTTTTATGATGTAATTTATCACTTAAATGATGACATTCAAAAAATAATGAAAGGGAAATTAGGTCCTACATATATTGATGAAGATATTGGTGAAGCGAAGGTTCAACAAATATGGAAGCATTCTAAAATTGGTAATATTTTAGGTTGTTTAGTAATAAATGGAGAGGTTAATAGGAATTGTAATGTACGTGTAATCCGTGATGGCGCAGTTATTGCAAAAAGTAAAATTAGTTCACTTAAACATATTAAAGAAGATATAGCAAAAGCAAAACAAGGTAGTGAATGTGGCATCACATTAGCTAGTTATCAAGACTTAAAAATTGGTGATATCATTCAGTGTTATAAGGTAATTGAAAAGAATGAAATTTAAGAAGAATAATTATCGTTTAAAGCAGCTTGAATCAACAATGATAAATGCATTGAATTATTGCTTGAAATATGATATTGATGATCCATATTTTAAAAAATATGTTTCTTTTACGTATGTTAAATTAAGTAATGATAAATCATATTTAGATGTATTTGTTGATACATTTATTAGAAGCAATATTGATGAAGTAGTTAATAATTTGAATAAAGTGAAAAATATATTCAAACTTACATTATCTAGAAAATTAGACTTATACAAAATTCCAGAAATTCGTTTTTTTTGCGATAAATCAATAGATAATGCTATTCACATAAATGCATTAATTGATGATGTTATTAAGCAATAAAATATACAAAATATATATAATTATTTGAAATATTCAATTTATTTTTATACTGAATTAACAAAAATTATGGATGATCAAAATAAAGATACTCAAAATAATCAAAATGAGTTAAAAATTGAAAATACTACACCTATTAATAGTAATTCTGCATCTAGCAATGAACAGGGATATGAAATTAACAAAAATTTAGGTTCATTTTCTTCTTATGATCCAAAAAAAGATGTGAATAATAATTTCGCTGATGATGTTATTGTTAGTGAATCATCTAATAAACTTGGTTCAATGCAAGAATCTGATAAAAAAATTAATTTTGAAAAGTTTTCAAAAAAGAAAAAAAGTTATTTTAATTTTAAAATAGCATCAAATAGTTTTTTTGTAAAAATTGATTCTTGATTAAGGAACAATAGAATTTTATTAAGAATTTGATTGATTATTATTGGAGTTATTCTATTTATTTTGTCTTTTTCTATAACATTCCCAATTGTTATAAGTATTGATATGTCTAATGCAGGAATATCAAGTTATTTTAATTTTAGTGGTTTTCGCAATATTGCAATTTCAAGTAACATAATGAATTATATTGCATTAGGATTTATTTCAATTCCATTATTTTATTTATTTATTACAGTTTTAGTAGGAATAAATGGTGTATATCGTTCCAGACAGTTTCATTTTATTTTTTGAATTTGTTTAGCTATTGCATTTTTATTAATGGTTATTTCAACTTGTTTTGGTATATATATTGTTCACTCATTTAATTCATTTCACGTACCAGTCTAATTTCATAAAATAAAAAAACCCATCATTTAAGATGAGTTTTTTTATGTAATGTAAGCCATGTTCTGTTAGTGTTTCCACTGTCAATTATTTATCTACTCAAATAAATTTGAGTCATATTTGATATTCATTTCTATCAAATACATTCCCTTACCATAATTTAGGTTTCTTACTTTAGGAGTTTACCAACGTTTCACTTTAATAATTTCTTATCAAAATCGTCACTGTGGCACTTTATGAATTTTTTGACATGATTTATGTTATAAATTTTAGCCAAAAATTTCGTCGTCACTTTTTTAAGTGCTAGGTTTTATTTTTTAAACCTACTAAAACACTACTTTCATCGCAGAAAGTGTAAGCATGGACTTTCCTCTATATATATTTGCATATATACAGCAATTGACGCTTACTTAGAAATTATAAAATTTCCCTCTAGTAATAAAAAAAATATTATTTTTTTAGGTTTTTAGTATATACTTTGTAGTAAAGTGGGTGAAAGTGGAGCATGCTGTTAGGAACATATTTTCATTCTTTAGATGATAAGAATCGTTTAATTTTGCCAGCGAAAATTGTAGGCAAATTAAAAGAAGATGTCGTTGTAAGTAAAGGGTTTGAGGGATGTTTAGAGTTAAGAACATCTAAAAACTTTGAATTATATGTTGAGAAATTAATGCGTCTTTCTCAAAATAAAAAAGAATCCCGTATATTAATTAGGCAATTATTAGCCAATGCTATAGATTTAAAAATAGATAAAACTAATAGAATTTTAATTCCAAGTAACTTACTGAAGGAATCAAATATTGTTGATGAAGTAACAATTATTGGCGTAGGTAATAAATTAGAGTTATGGGATAGCAAAAAATATAAAAAATTTAAACTTGAAACTGATTCCACATACGATTTGATAGCTGAAAAAATTGATGATAGTAACAATGAATAATTTGCACACACCTGTATTAGTTAATGAAGTAATTAATTATTTGAACATAAACCCAAGTGGGGTTTATGTTGATTCAACTGCTGGGATGGGTGGACATTCAGAAAAGATTGTTAATCAATTAACTACGGGGAAATTAATATGCATTGATAATGATAAGTTTGCAATTGATATATTAAAAAAGAAATTTAGTAATGATAAACGAATAGTCATAATTCATTCAAATTTTTCTACTATAAAACAAATATTATCTAGTTTGAATATAAAAAATGTGGATGGGATATTAGCTGATTTAGGTGTTAGTAGTCCAATGTTTGATGACAAATATAGAGGTTTTAGTTATAAGTTCGATTCAAAATTGGATATGCGTATAGATAAAACCCAAAAATTAGATGCATGGTTTGTTGTGAATAAATATAGTTTATCTAAGCTGATTGATGTTTTTAAAAAATATGGTGAAGATAATGAATCAAAAAAAGTAGCGATTGCAATAGTTGAGGCAAGAAAGAATAATGATATAAATACAACTTTAGAATTAGTAGATATTATCAAATCGGCTATAAATAAACGAAAGTTGCATATGAAAAAACATCCAGCCCGTGTTTATTTTCAAGCTATAAGAATTGAAGTTAATAATGAATTGGAGTGTTTAAAAACTTTCATCAATGATGGACTTGAGAAGTTAAGTTTAAATGGAATTTTAGCAGTAATTTCATATCATTCATTGGAAGATAGAATAGTAAAAACACTTTTTCATAAAGCTTCAACAAATAAATTGCCTGTTGAAATTCCTGTAATAAATGAAAATATAAATTTTGCATTAGTTAATAAAAAGCCAATAACTCCATCACTTAATGAAATTAGATCCAACAATAGAAGTAGAAGTGCAAAGCTTAGATGCATTAAACGGATTTCGATGAAAGGAGCATTTTAATGTACAACTTAAAAGAAGTTATCGGAGTAATCTCTTTTGAAATTAAAGCAATAAAAGTGCTTGTTGTTGATGATTGTTTAACAGATGAAAAAAAATGCTTATATTTTAACAAAATTGAAAAAAATGTATTTGAAAAAATTTCTTTTAAAAATTTGAGTGAAATTAAAAATTTATTAAATAAAGAATTGGTTAATGTTGATAAATTTATTGGTGTCAGAGTAAAAAGATACATTTTATGTATTCCTAGTATGAGGGAAATGATGGAAAACAGCAAAAAAGGAAAAGATGGTGCTTATTATGAATTTATTAACAAGATTAAATTCTTATTTGATGAATTGGATACTTCATTAATAGATATTATTCCTTTGTCAAAACCATTTATAAATCTATTTGAAGCCGGAACTAACAATAATTTGTTAATTGAGGTAAATGAAGAATGAGTGAAATTGACTGAATATAAAGATGAAAAATCAGTGCTTACATCAAATTGTATAGATTTTGGTACTAATAATTTAATTTCTTATATTTCTGAAAAATTACAAATCCAGAATAAAAATGTTATTTTGAATTTAGTAAAGAATTTTAAGTATTTTAATAATATCGAATCAAATCCCCCTATTATCAATTATCATAATGATTCATTTCTGAAATTGATGCAACTTGACTTAGACAGTTTTAAAAGATTCATAGTTAATTTAATTAGTCTTCAATTAAATAAAATTTCATTGCAAATAATTGATAAGAATTTCAACCAAATAATACTCACTTGTTCAAATGAATTTTTTTCTTTCTATGAATATGCGATTAATAAAAATTTACTTGTTTTAAATAATAAATTGATTTTTTTAAAGAAAGAATGCATTTTTGGATTGGAAGAGGAAAATTTAACTGAAATGTTGATGGCAATTAATTATGTTTTAAAAAAGAAAAGAAACAGAATATGGAGCATTGACCCATATTTCAGTGAAGAATTGAATAATAAACAATTGCGAAATAAGCTATTGTTAAAATTAGGAATTATTAGCACTAATTTATCTGCGAAATTAGGAAGCCAAAAATGAGAGTAATTTATGGCAGATTTGATTAATAAAATATTAAGCAAAAAAATTGAATTGCATGAAGAATCAAAATTCTCAAGCAATTTAGATCAAATTGATGCTAATTTTGGTAGATTTAATATAAGTATCATGGGAATTGGTGGTGCAGGTTGTAATGCTATATCACACATGATAAAAACTGAAAAATGGGATGACAATGTTAAATTTTGGGCAATAAATACTGACATTGGTGCTCTAAGAAAAATTAATCGATTATGCAATACTTTGTTAATTGGTATTGATGAATGTAAAGGTGGCGGGAGTGGTGGAAATCCAAAAATTGGAGAGATGTCTGCAGAGTCAGCAGAAAAAGAATTAATTAATTCATTAACTGGTACCAATTTATTATTTTTAGTTTCTGGCATGGGGAAAGGAACTGGTTCAGGTTCAACACCTATAATAGCAAAAATTGCAAAATCAATGAATATACCAACAATTTCAATTTTGAATATGCCATCAGTAACGGCTGAAGGAAGAAATATATATGATGTTGCTACACAGAGCTACAAAAAAATTATTGAAAAAGTTGATTCTGTTTGTGTTATAAATAATGACAATATAATTAACAATTCTAGTATTGATATCTCATTAGTAACTGCTTTTTATAATGCAAATGATGAAATTAAAAATATAGTAAGCAGTATTGTGAAAATGATAAATACTACTACAACAATCAATATTGATTTTAATGATATTGTGAATTTTTTTAAATCTACTAAATATTTCACATTTTTGCCTATAGTTTTGCCTAATAGCAAGTATAATACGCAAAATTTGTATGAAAAAATTAATGAAACAATAGCTAATAGTTATTGTGACATAAACATTAATAATGCACAAAGCATTGTCGCTAACATTGATGTTAGCAATAACGCATCATACAAGATTTTAAAGGACATAAAACGAATTTTTGTTAAATTGTCTCATAATATTAATTTGTGATCAATTAATGGAATAAATTATCATGATAATAACGATGAAAATATCTATTTAAACATTCTTGTCGCTTCTAAAGAAGGTAAAAATGAATATTTAAATTTAAATGAACTTAATGATATTGAAAATGATTTAGTTAACAATCAGTTTATTTCAAAAATTAAAAATGATAATGCTAATCTAAAAGAAAAAGAACAAAAAAATAATGATGGTATTGAGACAATTAATTTTTTGAATGATCAAAAAATAGAAAATAATGAAAATTTGCACAATGTGTTAGATTCAAATCAATGTATCGAATATATAACAAGTGCCATAAAAGATACAATTGGGAATAAAAATGAAAATTCTTCATCAAATCCTAATTAACTTATAAAAATAAATTAATTGATTTCTAATGTTTAAAGTCTATTGTTAAATTTTATTTCAATAAAGGTAATGTATATAAAATTGCCTCAATTGTAGGAGCAATAGTATCAATGTAAAATGTTTCATTTATAGTATGGCAATTACGAATTTGTGCACCAACACTAGTTAGAATAATGTTAGGATTAATTTCTTTGAAATATGAAATTTCTAATCCTCCATGAGTATAAGTAATTTTTGAGGCAGTGCCATATTTTGTAAATCCATCAATTAAAGTGGCTCTTAATGTATTTTTTTCTTCAGGTTCGAAAGGAGGTGCATTTCCGAATAAGTTATAATGATCAGGTCCTAAGTAATCATCAGATAATTTTTTATTTTCATTTTCAAAATCTGTAAGTACATTTCTGTAACATGAACGAGAGGCTGTACCAAACTTGAATGTGTATAAGTTAGTTTCATTGTTAATTGATAAATTTATAGGGCCTACATTTGCACTTATGGATGGCATTTTATCAGGAATTAAATAATCTTTAACCCCAAATCAAAATTTAGACATCATAGTAATTAATTTTGATGAAATGTCAAGTCCTAGCCCCTTAGTTTCAATATTTTCATTAGCATTGCATTCAATCTTGATTGCATTAAAATCTTCAGCTGTATATTTTCCTTTTAAATCGTTTATTACAGTCTGAATTTGTGCATTAATTTTATCTTTGTTAACATTTGTGGCAAATAGGAATTTAGCATCACGTGGAATTGTATTAACTACGTTTGCACTTGTGCTAGCAGAAATCAATTGGATTTTTGAATTTTCTTTATTATTAAATTCATTTAATACATCTAATACTGCCTTAATAGCATTTGCATGATGAGAAATGTCATCTCCGGAGTGTCCACCTCTAAACCCTGAAGCTGAAATTGTAAATTGATTTGTTAATGCACTATCAATTTCCACTGGTTTTGCATTACCACTTGCATCTTTATCATTAAATTGATATCAAAAGTATCGAAGCCCGCCGGAAGATTTAATCAATTCTCCTAAAGATTCATTATCAATATTAAGAAGATATTTGCAATCGCTTAAAACATCATATTTTTCACTTGAATCCTTTTTCATACCCAAGTTTGCTGCACCAATTAGTCCATCTTCTTCATCAGCAGTAAATAACACTTTAATAGGTCCATGGTTAATTGATTTATCTTCAATAAGTGATAAGATAATCGACATTCCTATCCCATCATCAGCGCCAAGTGAAGTTTTATGGTCCTTAGAGTGAATTATCGAGGCATTTGTCTCTTCTTCAATATCAAATTCTGGTACTATTGGTGTGGTTTTTGCTTCTTCTAAACTTATTCCATCAATAACCATATCCATATGCCCTTGTAAAGCAACTTTTGGAAAGTTTTCATAACCTTTACTTGCAGGAATATCAAATCAAATATTTCCATAGTAGTTTTTGTATTTTGCGTCTCAATCAGTTTGGGCAGTAGATTTTAGATAATCATCACGATGAACAGTAATACCATATTTTTCTTCAATATATTCAGTTAAATGTTTGTTTAATGGTCCAAATCAATATGTTGGATGTGGATATGCACAAACATCATTAAAAAAGTGAATAATTGTTTTTGATGATAATTCTCTTGCCTTATTTGGAATTAGGTCTTTTTCATTGTTACTGCAACTTGCCAATGTTAAAATAGGTGTTGCTGCTAAACCTATTCATGAAGTTGCTAGTAAAATTTTAAAAGCAATCTTATTTCTTTTCATTGTTTTATCCTCCACTATCTATATGATGTAATGATAATAAATTATATTATTTTATAAATTGTATTTTTGGTTTATTTGTAATTTTGATCTTTAGTATTTAGGTATATAGTAAATTATTTTTATGATATCAAATTTTGCTAAGTTATTAATATTGTATGTCCTAAATTTAAAATTGAAATTGAATAGTCTGGTTACAAAGATACAATCGAGACTATTAGAAAAACAAAGTTTTTTGGTGGTTTAATTGAGTTAATTAATTATGATATTTCTTTTCTTAATTTGTTAATGTCATGATATATAATAAGAAAGTGGAAAGGAAAATATGAAAACAAAATTAGAGAATGGAATTCATGTTTTTAGTGAAATTGGTCAACTAAAGAAAGTTTTAGTAAAAAGACCAGGACGAGAGTTAAGCTTTATATCTCCTTCTAATTGTAATGAATTATTGTTTTCAGCTATTTTGGATTGAAAACAAGCAGCTAAAGAGCATGATGAATTTTGTAAAATTTTAACACAAAATGGAGTTGAAGTAGTTTATATTGAGGATTTATTACTTGAAACATGAAATAGTATTTCTGAAAAAGAACAAGATTTATTTATCAGAAAATTTATTAGTGAATCGAATGTTAAAGATAAAAAATTGCATATAAAGTTATTTCAATATTTGAAAAGCAGAAGTGCATATGGTTTATTTGATGCAATGATTTCTGGGATAACTACATTTGATCTTCAATTGAGTTTAGAAAAAGATGTGCTAGTCACTCAACCTATGCCAAATTTTTATTTCACAAGAGATACTTTTTCTTCTGTTGGGAATGGTGTTGTGATAAGTTCAATGAAATATCCAATCCGTAAGAGAGAAACATTATTTACATGATTTATTTTTACATATCATCCACTATATAAGCATACTACACAATATCTAGATCGTAACAATGAATCTTATATTGAAGGTGGAGATATTTTCCCATACAATACTGATACTCTTGTTGTTGGTGTGTCTGATAGAACAAAAATTGAGTCAATTAAAAATTTAGCTAAGCAATTATATAGATCTAAAGAGAATAAATTTAAGAGAATTGTTGCAATATATGTACCTCATAAATGAAATTTAATGCATTTAGACACATGACTAACTATGGTTGATTATGATAAATTTTTATATTCACCTAATGTTACTACAAATTTAAAATTTTGAAAAATTGATTTAACTTCACCAAAACTATCAATAGATAGTTATGATTCAAATTTAGAGTCATTACTTGAATCAATTATTGGCAAATTGCCAATTATGATTCCAGTTGCTGGCGCTTATTCACAATTAGCTATTGATGTGGAAACGCAATTTGATGCAACAAATTTTCTAGTTATCAAACCAGGACTTGTTGTCGGATATAGTAGAAACTATTATACTATTGAGGCTTTAAGGAAAGCTGGAGTAGAAGTACTTACATTTAATGGTAATCAATTATCATTAGGAATGGGATCATCTCGATGTATGTCCATGCCACTAATTCGTGATGATGTTGAAATAATAAATAGAAAAGGAGAAAAATAATTATGGCATTTAATTTAAGACAACGTGATTTACTGAAAATGTTAGATTTCACGACTGATGAAATCAACTATTTAATTGATTTATCAATTGAATTAAAAAAACAAAGACAAAGTGGTTTAGTTCAAAACTATTTAAAAAACAAAAACATTGTTATTATGTTTCAAAAAACTTCAACTAGAACCCGTTGTAGTTTTGAAGTAGCAGCAAGGGAATTAGGAATGGGAGTAACATTTTTAGATTCTGGTTCAAGTCAATTTGGAAAGAAAGAATCAATTGCTGATACGGCAAAGGTTTTATCTAGATATTATGATGGTATTGAATTCCGTGGTTTTGCACAGAAAGATGTAGAAGAACTTGCAAAATATGCTTCAGTTCCAGTATGGAATGGTTTGACTAATGAATCACATCCAACACAAATGATAGCTGATATGATGACTATTAAAGAGAATTTTGGCTATTTAAAAGGTTTAAAATTGGTTTATTGTGGTGATGCTAGATTTAATATGGCTAATTCATTAATGGTAACTTGTGCAAAATTAGGAATGCACTTCATCGGTTGTGCACCAAAGAAATTTTGGGCTAGCAACGATCTAATCAAAAGGTGTAAAGAAATTTGTATTCAAACTGGTGGCTCAGTTGAATTTAGTGAAAACAAAATGAATGCAACTAGAAAAGCAAATGTTGTTTATACAGATGTTTGAGTATCAATGGGTGAACCAGAATCCGCATGAGAAGAAAGGCTAAAAGTAATGTGTCCATTCCAAGTTGATATGGAAACTATGAGAAATGCAGAAAAATCAAATGATAAAGGTGTCATATTTATGCATTGTTTACCTGCATATCATGGTTTAGATACTGAAGTTGGGAAATGAGTTGCTAAGAAATTTGGTAAGAAATATCCAAAAGTTAAAAATGGTGAAGTTGAAGTAACTGACAAGGTAGTAAATTCTAAATATTCTAGATGCTTTGATGAGGCAGAAAATAGAATGCATTCTATTAAAGCAATTATGTTAGCTACAATTGGAGCATAATATGGCAAAAATCGCTATCGCTTTAGGTGGAAACGCTTTAGGAAATGATCCTAAAAGTGAAAAAGAAGCAGTATTATTACCTGCTAAACAAATAGTTAATCTTATTAAAAAAGGACATGATGTCATTGTTGGCCATGGTAATGGACCACAAGTTGGTGTAATTTATAATGCATTTAATAAAGCAAATGGAGTTGATAGTTCAATTCCACTAATGCCTTTTGCTGAATCAGTTGCTATGAGTGAAGGCTACATCGGGTATCATATTGAAGTTGCTTTAGCTAATGAGTTAAAAAGAGCAAATATTTCTAAAAATGTAATATGTGTTTTAACTCAAACTCTAGTAGATAAAAATGACAAAGCATTTTCTAATCCTACTAAACCAGTTGGAGTAACATATAAAACTTTAGAAGAAGCAAAAAAAATGTCTGATGATGGTTCAAAGTTTGTTGAGATTCCAACCAAAGGTTTTAGAAAAGTTGTTCCAAGTCCAAAACCAATTAATTTCTTGTCAATTGAAACGATTAAAAATTTATTCAACAAAAAAGAGTTAGTTATTGTAGGAGGTGGAGGTGGGATCCCTACAATAGTTGATGAAAATGGCAATTATCAAGGTGTTGATGGAGTAATAGATAAGGATTATGTTATGAGTAAAATAGCTGCTCTTGTTGACGCGAATATTCTTGTAATCTTAACAAATGTCGAGAATGTTTATGTAAATTTTAATAAACCAAATCAAAAATGTCTTGGTAAAGTAACTATCTCTGAACTTGACAAATACATTGCTGAAAATCAATTTTCTGCAGGAAGTATGTTACCAAAGGTTGAAGCGGCAATTAATTTTGTTAAATCTGGTGATAATCGAAAAGCAATAATTGCTAAGTTAGAAAATTTATCAAGTGCAATAGAAGGGAAATCTGGCACTACTATAGTCGAAGGTTAAAACATAATGTCAAAACAAAATAAAACTATTGGAAATCAACAAGTTTCAATTGCTGAAGTAAAGAATAAAAAAATTGGTTTTTTTTCTGCTATTCTCTTAGTTATTGGTTCTTCAATTGGAGCTGGTGTATTTTTAAAGAATGGTGAAGTATTAACAAATGTTGGAGGAAGTTATGTATTAACAATTATTGCATGAATTTTCTCTATTATTGGCGTAATTTGCATGGGATTATCACTGGCAGAAGTTTCTTCAGCCAATATTTCAGGTAATCTTGGGGTAGTTGGATGAGTTAAAACTTTCTGTAATAAATTTTTGTATAAGGCATCAAAAAATTTTATGGCATTTATATATTTACCACTAAACTTTTTTTTGATGCCATATTATGCAATTATGATGTTTCAAGATGCATTTGGTTGGCAAACAGAATGGTTTGTTGTTGCTTTAATTTCTTTTGTATTTACTATGTGATTTTTATTTGTATCAGGAATTAGTTCTTATGCAGGGAATATTCAAAATTGGATTATTACATCTGTTAAATTTATTCCATTAGTATTTGCTGTATTTGCTGGATTTGTTGTTGCTGCTATTAATGGAAATCCGATGGGCGGAACAACACCATTACCAGATATAAAACAAACACACAAGACTTTTGTTTTGCTTTCAGGTGCTACTGGTATATTAGGAGTTATTGGTTCTGTACCTGCTATTGCATTTTCATTTGATGGATTTTATACAGCAGCAGGTATGCAATCTGAAATGAGAGAACCCCAAAAAACTCCAAAAGCATTAGTAATTGGATTATTACTAGTTGCAATTATTGATATTCTTGTTGCTATTTCATTATTAATTGGTACAGGTAATTCTAACTTAGGAAGAATTAATGGCCTAGATAACATTCCAGCATGATTAATTTCAATTATTGAAATTTTAATTGCTATTGGAGTGTTAGGAATTATTAATAGTTTTGCTATTTATAATCCAAGGTATTTTGAAGAATTAATTAAAATTGGTGATTTGCCTTGCCCTATTAAATATAAAAATAGGCTAGATTCTAATCGACCATATGTTGGATTAGTTTATTCTGGAATTATTACTGTAGCTTTCTTTATAACATTAACACTGATAGGTGCTTTTGGTTATAGTGATATTATGCATTATGCAGATGCTGAATTAACACCATTTTTTGGTGGAGAACATGTACTTGGTTATTCTGTTAATGGCAATAGATTAAATCAATTGTACTCTTTTGTTGATTTAATGGCTAATTGAACTTCAATTTTAGTTTTTTTATGTGTATTATTTCCTATGGCTGGATGTTTAATTAACAGGAAAACAAAAAAAATTGATGTGAAACCAGTTAAAGGGTTTGTTCCTACAACACTAATAAGTTTGATTATTATTGGTTTAGGTATGGTATTTGTTATTGTTTCAACATTTGCTAATATTTTTTTAACCGCAAGTTGAGCAAAAGATATTGGACAAAAAATTCCAAATGAATCAGGAAAGTTGGTTATATATACACAGGAAATGTGAAACATTGAAATGTTAGGTTCCGTTATGACTTTAGTTGTGCTTATAATTTTTTTGTGTATTTGTATTATTCCAAGTATTTTTGAAGTTAAAAAAGAGAATAATGCTAGATTAGAAAAAAAAGAATTAGCTAATTAATGCCATTTGCAAGATAAAAATTTTATCAAAATATTTTTCCTAAGTGATTTATTATTTTGATAGCATTGTTTTGATTAATGTTAAGAATTTAAAATTAAATAACTTTTATTTGTTGAATTATTTAAGTATTTTAATTAGATTTTAACTTGAAATTTGTGAGAATCAAAATCAGATATGATTAAAAGCGAGAAATATTTACAATTATATCTCCTGATACGCCTTGTTGATTTTTACCTGTTTCATCTGTAAAGTTAGCAACAGCAATAAATCTATATTCACCTCATTCAATTTCATTAGTTCATGAAACTATTCCATCAGAAATAGATATTTTTCCTCGAGCATCATCACCAGAAATAGATCAAATTACTTCTTTTGCTTCTATGAATGGTTCATTTTTTTTGTATAAAACTCATTTTTTGGTATCAGCTCCAGATTTATATTGTTTACCTTGTAGGGAAGTGCTACCACCAAATAATCAATATAGACTATTAATAGTTAATTCTATATCACCATCTGAAGTAACCTCGTATTTTTTAGATGAAGGTGTTTCAGCATAAATAGCTTTAACTTTGAATGTATATGTCCCTTTTTTTATATTATTAGTTCACTTAACAAATCCATCAGAAATTGATATTTTATCAACATCATTTCCCAAAATTGACCAAGTTATACCTTTAGTCACAGGCTTACCATCTTTTTTTAGAACTCACTGTTTTTCATCAGACCCTGGTTTGCCATTTTCACCAAATAAAGATCTACTACCACCAGTAATTGTATATGTTGCTTCTGGCGTAGGAGCTGGTGGTGTTTCACCACAACTTGCAACTGAAGTTGCAATTGAGCCTAAAGATATTATTCCTAAACTAGGAATTAATAATGTTTTGAATAACTTAGATTTTTTCATTCTTTTTAATCTCACAAGTA
>JAEEGL010076499.1_pt1 | contig 17105 bp, 13 predicted proteins | sample 9134231 | NCBI WGS metagenome assembly JAEEGL01 (sample SAMN16246548, study PRJNA631951) | gut metagenome | biome: gut microbiome; feature: rumen; material: fiber-attached | host: Bos | place: Iran: Karaj | collected 2018-10
AAGATGAGCTAAATGTTGTATTCGAGTACTATACTCAAAAAAATCAAGTAGAAAGCTTTGATGAGTATTTTAATTCAAAAGTCAAAAAACCGGAAGTAAAAGCTATAAAACCGGAAGCGCCGAAACAAGAAGACAAAAAAGAAAAAACTCCTGACGTAAAATCGCCTGTTTCTGATCCAAAATCTAAAAAAGCGGCAGAAAGCAGAAATCCAAAAGAAGAAACTAACCGCACAAAAACCAAACCGCAAAAAACACTAACACCTTCCCGCAAAAGGAAAAACGAAGAAACTATAATTTTAACAGGTACTGCATCCACGGCTACCATACAATCTGAAACTCCCACCGGAAAAGTTATTAATACAAGAATAGAAAACCTCAACATAGATAAATATAATGAAAAATACGATAGAATCGCTTCTGAAAAAATTAAAACCGATACCTCTTCAAATAAGCAAAAAATCGTTCAAAAATCTCAGCAAAGAGGTAAATTTAGAAGTGCAAAAAGGGAAACTGAGGCCGAAAGATTAAAACGTATCGCTGAAGAACGCAAGGCAAAACCAATAACAGTCTCAATTCCTGAAGAAATAACTGTAGGGGAATTAGCCATAAGGCTCAAAGCAACAGCTGCGGAAGTAATTAAAAAACTTATGATGATGGGCACAATGGCATCAATTAACGATACAATTGATTTTGATACCGCAAGTCTTGCTGCCATGGAATTCCACGCGAAAGTAGAAAAAGAAGAAACCGTAACAATAGAAGAAATGATTATAGATGACAGCGAAGATAAAGAAGAAGATTTAAAACCCAGAGCACCTGTAGTGGTAGTTATGGGGCATGTAGATCACGGAAAAACTTCGCTCTTAGACGCTATCCGCCACGCAGACGTTACGTCAACTGAGGCAGGAGGCATCACGCAACATATCGGTGCATATACAGTAACGGCAAAAGGAAAACCCATAACATTTTTAGATACTCCCGGTCACGAAGCCTTTACAACTATGCGCGCAAGAGGAGCACAGATTACGGATATAGCAGTTTTGGTGGTTGCAGCAGATGACGGCATCAAACCTCAGACTGTTGAAGCAATTAACCACGCAAAAGCAGCTAATGTTTCAATTATTGTTGCAATAAACAAGGTGGATACAGACGGCGCTAATCCCGAAAAAGTCATGCAGCAGTTAACAGAATATAACTTACTCCCCGAAGAATGGGGCGGGGATGTGCCGTGCATAAAAGTATCTGCTAAACAGAAAACCGGCATAGATGAGCTTTTGGAAATGATTTTGCTTGTTGCAGATATAAAAGAACTAAAAGCAAACCCAAATAGAAACGCAAAAGGAGCCGTAATAGAAGCCAAACTTGATAAAGGTCGCGGACCTGTTGCTACCCTCCTTATCCAAAACGGAACCCTGAAAACGGGCGATATAGTGGTTGCCGGCACAGCGGTTGGTAAAGTACGCGCAATGACAAACGATAAGGGCGAAAAAGTTAAAGAAGCTGGCCCTTCAATCCCTGTTGCAATTACCGGGCTTGATACCGTCCCTACCGGAGGAGATACAGTTAATGCTGTTTCCAATGAAAAACTTGCACGGCAGCGTGTTGAACAGCGGCTCAACAATCAAAAAGAAGCCCAGTTTAACAGCCAAACAAAAGTAACGCTCGATAATCTATTCGATCAGATGCAAATAGGAGATATAAAAGAGCTAAAAATTATAGTTAAAGGTGATGTTCAAGGCTCGGTAGAGGCAGTTAAACAATCCCTTGAAAAAATTTCAAATCCTGAAGTAAGAGTCAAAGTAATTCATGGCGCAGTAGGTGCAATAAATGAATCCGATGTGATGCTTGCAAATGCTTCTAACGCCATAATAGTTGGATTTAATGTAAGACCTGAACCCAATGCATATGAAACTGCAAAAAGAGTTGGCGTAGATGTACGGCTTTACAGAATCATATATGAATGCATAGAAGAAATTACTTCCGCAATGAAAGGAATGCTGGCACCTAAATATCGAGAAGTGGAACTAGGTAGAGCCGAATGCCGCGAAGTATATAAAATTTCAAGTATCGGAACAATAGCAGGATGCTATATTTTATCCGGTAAAGTTACGAGGAATTCAAAAATTAGAGTTGTACGTGACGGAATTGTTATATGCGAAGATGAAATATCCTCCCTTAAACGGTTCAAAGACGACGCAAAAGAAGTTGCGCAAGGTTTTGAATGCGGTATAGGGTTAAATAGTTTTAACGACATTAAAACAGGAGATATTTTTGAAGCGTTTATAATGGAAGAATACCGCGAAGATTAAGGAGAATAAATTATGGCAACGCATAGGGCAAATCACCGCACTGAAGATATAAAAAGAGGAATTATAAGCATAATACCAAAACTCAAAGATCCAAGATTAAAAGAAGGCCTGATAAGCGTGGTTACCGCAGATGTTTCGAGCGACGGCGGCAGTTGCCATATTTTTATAAGTTCCATTGAAGGCATTGATCATTCAGCCAAAGCATGCGAAATATTAAACGGTGCGTCTGGATTTATACGCAAAAAACTCGGGAGTAAATTAAAGCTAAGATACGTACCCAATTTAGTGTTTTCCCCAACCGATACCATAGAATACGCTTTTGAAATGTCCAAAAAAATAGAAACTCTTATGAACCCACAAAAGCGTGGGGGAACAGACGAAATAAACGTAAAAAATTCGCTTAAAGATTTCACTTTTAATAACGAATCAGAAAATTAAAATAATAAGTCCGTCAACTGATTTTAAAAATTTATCATCCCTGTTTGTTTTCTATAGGTGGTAAAAGTATAAAAACAAAGCGGTGAATAAAAATGCTATCATTACTAAATATATCAAATATAATAAAAAGTAAGGATTATTTTTATATTTTAACTCATATGTATCCCGACGGAGACGCCTTGGGCTCTTCCTTTGCTCTTTGCAGGGCCATACAAAAAATGGGCAAACATGCAAAAGTTCTTTGTAATGACCCAGTACCTGAAAAATTTAAATACATGCAAGAATATATAAAAGAAGAAAATTTTAATCCTGAGTATATTATCGCGCTCGATCTTGCCGATACCTCTCTACTGGGTGAAAACTTGGAAAAGTATAAAAATAAAATAAATCTTTGCATTGATCACCATATATCAAACAAAAAATATGCACCTTTGTTTTTTATCGATAGCACCGCCGCTGCAACGTGCGAAATAATTTATAGATTGTTTTTAGAAATTAATATAACTTTAACTAAAGAAATTGCTTCTTGTTTGTATACCGGAATTGCAACAGATACCGGATGTTTCCAATATTCAAACACAACCTATACCACTCATTTTATAGCCGGAAAATTAATACAGTTGGGCGCACCTACGGATGTAATAAACAAACACTTATTTATTACAAAATCAAGAAAAAAACTTGAACTTGAAAAGGTTATAACCGGAAATCTTGAGTATTTTTATGAAGGTAAATGTGCAGTTACACATATCACGCAGCAGGAAATGAAACTCCTAGGAGTAAATGACGGCAATCTTGAAGGCATTGCCTCCATACCAATAAGAATTGAAGGAGTTGAGATCGGAATCACCATAAAAGAAATAGATCATCAAAAACATAAGGTTTCTGTAAGAACTTTAGAAAATATAGACGCCAATGAATTTTGCAAATATTTTCGCGGCGGTGGACACACAAGAGCCGGCGGATTTCACATAGACGGCAAAACAGAAGATGTAAAGAGTAAAATACTAAATCATGTAAAGAAAATACTAGAAAAAAATGATCAAAAAGGCTAAAAATGAACGGGATACTAATCATAAATAAACCGGAAGGCTACACTTCCTTTGACGTAATTGCCGTGCTTCGAAAAAAACTTGGGCAAAGAAAAATCGGTCATATGGGCACCCTTGACCCTATGGCCACGGGAGTTTTGCCAATTCTTTTGGGAGAAACGGCAAAATTTCAAATATACTGCCAGGAAAATGATAAAAAATATGTAGTAAATATGCATCTTGGAACAACTACAGATACACTTGATATAACGGGAAAAGTAATATCAAATATAGAATCAAACATAACAAAAGGGGAATTCAAAAAAGTTTTAAATAGTTTTAAGGGCGATATTTTGCAAGTTCCGCCTATGTTTTCGGCGATTAAAATAGATGGGCAAAAACTTTGCGATCTTGCGCGAAAAGGCCTTGAAATTGAACGCCAAGCACGCAAAATTAAGATCAAAAAGCTAAATATTCTAAGCTTTGATAAAAGAAATCAAAGTGCCATTTTGGAAGTTCTTTGCTCAAAAGGGACATACATACGCTCACTGTGCTCCGATATAGGAGAAAAACTCGGATGCGGCGCAGTTATGACGGCGCTTGAAAGAACTTTATCTAATGGATTTAATATATTGCAAAGCGTATCACTAGATAAAATAAAAACACTCTCACCTGAAGATATAATTAAAAACCATTTATTACCAACCGATAGTCTTTTTAAAAATCTAAAACAAACAACAATAAGCCATGCGCAAGCTAAAAGATTTCAAAATGGCGGAAATCTCTCGTTACAAAGGCTCCCAGATACAATAGATTTCAAAGATGCGGAAATAATAAAAGTTTATTCTGATCAATCATTTGTAGGGCTCGGGAAAATCTATACGGAGAAAAACGAACTCAAAATTTTAAAATGCCAAGTAAACACATAAAAAAGGGGTGAACTATGAAAATATATGATAATCTTTCAGAAATAAATCCAAACGAAACCGCTGTGGCCCTTGGGTATTTTGACGGACTCCATTTAGGGCACCAAAAAGTAATAAACAAAGCGGTATCTTTAAAAAATAAGGGGCTCTCCCCCACCGTATTTACCTTTTTACAAAATCCAAAAATGGTAATATCTAAAAAGAAGCCTTTAGAATTAACGGACATACAAAATAAAAAAGCCCTTATTCAAAAAATGGGAATCGAAGCGCTTTATACTTTAGATTTTTTAGAAATCAGAAATTTAGAACCCGAAGATTTTGTTAAAGAAATATTATTTAAAAAATTAAATGCAAAAGCCGCAATTTGCGGATTTAATTATCACTTTGGACGTGGTGGCGTAGCTAGAGCGGAAGACCTTAAAATAATTTCCAAAAAATATGGTATCAAGACGTACATAATAAAACCCGTTCTTTATAAAAAAGAGATTATAAGCTCCACAAAAATAAGAAACGCTTTAGTAAACAAAGATTTGAAAAAAGCAAACGATATGCTCGGCATTGATTGCGGCAAAAACCAGCAAGTATAGCCATCACGTAATTTTATTAACGGTTATAACCCCTTGCTACCATAAAATATTTATTTTACTTAAAAAACATATAAGTTCTTTCAAAATAGTTTTTATACATAAAAAATGTTGACTTACTTTTTAAGTTAGTATATACTCTACCTGGAAGTTTGAAACATGCCCAAGTAGCTTAGTATAGTAGAGCGTTGTATTTGTTTTTTAATCAGAGGTGTCGGTGCGAACCCGTCCTAGGGCAAAAATTTTAATCCAAAGCGAGGTATACCCAGATGTACGAAGACAGAACCCTTACTTGCAAAGAATGCGGAAACGAATTCGTTTTCACGGCAGGTGAACAAGAATTTTACGCTGAAAAAGGTTTTACAAACGAACCTCAAAGATGTAAAACTTGTCGCGATGCTCGCAAAAATGCAAGCAAACAAAATCGCGAGATGTTCCTAGCTGAATGTGCAAGCTGCGGCCAAGAAGCCAAAGTCCCATTTAAGCCACGTGAAGATCGTCCTGTGTATTGCAGCGAATGCTTTGCAAAGATGCGTGAAGAAGAATCTCAGGATACCGCAGAATAAAATTCCGGTTTTTGAAATTCACGTACTAAAAGCTACGGTTTAATTCGTAGCTTTTTTGATTTTTGTTAATAAAAGAGTCAAAAAATGAAAAATAAAATTATACTTAGTAGCAGATTATTAAAATGTGCCGAAATGATAACTGCAGGTTGTAAAATTGCGGATATCGGTACCGACCATGCACACATTCCAATTTACCTTGCTTTAAACAAAAAAATTACTCACGCTATTGCTTCTGATTTAAGAAACGGTCCGATAGAAAACGCAAAGAAAAATATAAAACTTTATAATCTTGAAGGGGTAATAGAAACTCGAATCTCTAACGGGCTTGAAAACATCTTAGAAAACGAAATTGATGAAATAATAATAGCAGGTCTTGGCGGCAATATAATTATAGATATTTTGGAAAAAGTAAAATGGTTAAATAAACGATTTATAATTCAGCCCATGAGATACGAAAGAAAACTTCGTTCATATATGGCAAAAACAGGATATAACCTCATAAAAGAAGAAGCCGTAATATGTTCTAAAAAAATTTATACCGTTATGGAAGTTATTTTTACAGGTAAAAGATACAGTATCACACCAGAGGAAGAATATATTGGAAAAATAATACCTCAAAAAAATAATTTTGCTTCAAAAGCTTATATAAAAAAACAAATCAAAGATCTTGAAAACCAAAAAAAAGGAGCTATTGCTCAAGGTTTATACGCAAAAGAAAAATATTTTCAAAATATAATAAATAACCTATCAGATATTATAAAATAGCTGCCAGATATTACACCCGGCGCTAAGTTTTTTATCAAGATTATTTTAATTAGGAGAACGCAAAAATGGTAACCGTTAAACAAATATACGACTTTATAGATAATTTTGCACCTTTTGAAGATTCACTCAGTTTTGATAATACCGGATTGTTAATCGGCAATCCGGAAACTGAGGTTACCAAAGTTTTGTTATCCCTCGATATAACCTCAAAAGTAATTAAAGAAGCAATAGATACCGGCGCTAATCTTATGATCACTCATCACCCAGTAATATTTAATCCTGTTAGAAGCCTCCGGTTTGATGACCTTACCGCCAAAATGATAAAAAATAATATAAACGCCTTATGCGCGCATACAAATTTGGATATAGCTGCGGAAGGTGTAAATTTTCATTTAGCAAAAAAGCTAAAGCTTGCAAATTTAGAAACTCTCACCCATGAAGAAAACAAACCTATGGGATTGACTGGATTTTTAAAACAAAAAATGCTCCCAAAAGAATTTGCAGAATTTGTTAAAACTAATCTAGAATGTTTTGGGCTTAGATACACCGTTACCGACAAAAAAATCAAAAAAGTTGGTGTGTGTTCTGGAGCTGGCGGCTGTTTTGTATATAATGCAAAACAAAAAGAGTGCGACGCTTTTGTAACAGGAGAAATTAAACACAGCGATATCTTAAAGGCCAACGAACTTGAACTCATGATCGTAGATGCAGGGCATTACAAAACTGAAAATATTGTGCTAAAACCGCTTTCTTTAAAACTCCGAAATAAATTCCAAAACTTAGAATTTATTTTAAGCCAAACTTTTACTGATAATATAAGATACATCTAATACCACATTATGTTATATAATTCGATGTTTAAAGCAATTTAGATCAATTTGAAAAATTAGCCTTAGGGGTATATAATATATTGGTTTGGCAATTTTAAAATTAATGGCAATATGGAGGAAAGTTTTTGAATAATGTATATGAATCTCCATTATCAAGAAGATATGCAAGCTCAGAAATGAGCTTTATATTCTCGAGCGATAATAAATTTAGACTTTGGAGAAAATTATGGATCGCTTTAGCAGAATCCGAAAAAGAATTAGGGCTTAATATCTCTGATGAACAAATTAAAGAAATGAAAGAAAATGCCCAGAATATAAACTATACCGATGCCGAAGAAAAAGAACGAGAAACGCGGCATGACGTCATGGCACACGTATATGCTTTTGGAAAGCAATGCCCAAAAGCTGCACCAATCATTCATTTAGGCGCAACTTCTTGTTTTGTTGGCGATAATACAGATATCATAATAATGCATCAAGCGCTAAATCTTATAGAGACTAAAGTACTAGAGGCAATTCGTTTACTTTCGAAATTTGCGATTAAATATAAAAACACCCCCACCCTTGCATTCACTCATTTTCAGCCTGCTCAACCAACAACCGTAGGGAAAAGAGCAACGCTTTGGATCCAAGACCTAATGATGGATATAGATCACATTTCTTATGTCCAAAAATCCTTAAAACTTCTTGGTTGCAAAGGTACAACCGGTACGCAAGCAAGCTTTTTAGCACTTTTTGACGGTGATGGAGAAAAAGTAAAAGAACTTGAAACAAAGATAGCTAAAAAAATGGGGAATTTTGGAGTTTTTGAAGTTTCCGGTCAAACATATACCCGCAAATTGGATAGCTTAGTACTGGGCGTACTGAGTTTTATTTCGCAAAGCGCCGCAAAATTTTCAAATGATATAAGACTTTTACAGCATTTAAAAGAGATTGAAGAACCATTTGAAGAAAATCAAATAGGTTCCTCCGCTATGCCGTATAAGAGAAACCCCATGCGATGCGAACGTATTGCCGCGCTTGCAAGATTTGTAATAACCACTTCCTTAAACGCGCCCCTAACTGCTGCAGCGCAGTGGCTTGAACGTACACTCGACGATTCTGCTAACAGGCGGCTTTCTATTTCAGAATCGTTTTTAGCATTAGATGGAATACTTGACATATATATTAACGTGGTAAACGGACTTGTAGTAAATGAAAAAGTAATAGAAAAACACTTAAATGATGAAATACAGTTTATGGCAACAGAAACTATCTTAATGGAGGCAGTAAAGTCAGGCGGAAATCGTCAAATGCTTCATGAAAAAATTCGCAAATATTCCATGGAAGAATCAAACTCAATAAAAAAATTCGGCAGTAAAAATAATTTGCTTGAAAAAATATTAAATGATAAAGATTTTCATCTTTCCAGCAAGCAAATAGAAAAAATTAAAAATCCTAAAACATATATCGGCATGGCGCCTCTGCAAACAAAAGAGTACATCGAAAATACTGTTTTACCATTTCTTGAAAAAAACAAAACCGAAATCGGTAATTTTGAAGATAATCAAGTAAATGTTTAAAAGTTAAAAAATTTGGAGTGATAAAATTGATAAAAGCAATAGTTGGCGCCAATTGGGGCGACGAAGGCAAAGGAAAAATAACCGATTGCTTAGCAAGCAAGTCGGATATAGTAGTAAGATTCCAAGGCGGAAGCAATGCAGGGCATACCATAATAAACGATTATGGCAAATTTGCACTTCATCAGCTGCCTTCAGGAGTGTTTTGTAAAAATATAACAAATGTTATAGGCAACGGCGTTGCTCTTAGTGTTGAAAATTTAGAACAAGAAATAAAAATGTTAAAGGAAGCAGGTATACCATCGCCCACACTATTGATTTCTGACAGAGCTCAAATAGTTATGCCATACCACAAACTTTTTGATATCTATGAAGAGGAGCGGTTATTTTCCAAAAAATTCGGATCAACAAAATCGGGTATAGCGCCTTTTTATGCGGATAAAGCTGCAAAAATAGGAATTCAAACAAGTCAGCTTTTCGGAAATGAAAATGATCTGCGTGAAAAACTCCAGAACATATTATCAATAAAAAATACCTTACTTAAATATCTTTATAAAAAACCTGAAATTAAATTAGATGAAATTTTTGAAAAGTTAATGCATTATAAAAACGTTTTAAGGCCATATATCAAGGATACCACAGGCTTTATGTATGACGCCGTAAAGAGCGGCAAAAATATTTTGCTAGAAGGTCAGCTAGGCGCACTTAAGGATATGGATTTTGGAATATATCCAATGGTCACTTCCTCAAATACTATTGCCGGTTATGGCGCGGTTGGAGCAGGGGTTCCGCCTTATGAAATAAAGGAAATAATAACAGTTGTAAAAGCATATTCAAGCGCAGTAGGAGCCGGTGATTTCGTTACTGAAATATTTGGAGAAGAAGCAGAAAAAATGAGACGCCGCGGCGGCGATTGCGGTGAATACGGCGCAACAACCGGTCGGCCAAGACGCATGGGATGGCTTGATTTAGTAGCAACGCGTTACGGATGTAAAGTTCAAGGCGCCACATCGATTGCTTTTACTGTTCTTGATGCACTTGGGTATTTAGACGAAATCAAAGTTTGCACAGGTTATGAAATAGAAGGCCAAATTACTAAAGATTTTCCGGCACCTTATAAACTCAAGTATGCAAAACCTATATATGAAACTTTGCCGGGCTGGAAATGTGATATCTCAAATATAAAGAATTATTCGGATCTACCTCAAGAATGCAAAAATTACATAGAATTTACCGAAAATTATATAAATGTTCCCATTAAAATGATATCAAACGGACCATCAAGAAATAATATAATTTACAGGTAATAAAATTTTTGTATAATTAAATTATAAATCAATAACTCAACACATGGATTTAAGGAGTGTATAAAAAATATGTGCGGCATAGTAGGATACATCGGAACAAACGATGCTATACCATTTTTGATTCAAGGGTTATCTAAGCTTGAATACAGAGGCTACGATTCTTCCGGCGTAGCATTTAACGCTGATGGCAAAATAGAAGTAATTAAAAAACAAGGAAGATTAAAAGTTTTAGAAGATATATTAAACTCTAATCCAGAAAAAGATATCAAATTGGGAATAGGCCATACGCGCTGGGCAACACACGGCAAACCTTCTGATATAAATGCTCACCCGCATATAAGCAGCTCCGGCAAAATAGCGCTTGTTCACAACGGAATAATAGAAAACTACATAGATTTAAAAAATCAGCTAATTCAAAAAGGTACTAAATTTATTTCGGAAACAGATACTGAAGTGGCCGTGCAGCTTCTTGATTCTTTATATAACGGCGATATGTTTGAAACAATCAAAAAAGCCGTACAGATGATGCAAGGTTCTTTTGCGTTTGGAATAGTTTGTGCGGATTATCCCGAGACGCTCTTTGCCGTAAAGAAAGACAGCCCACTTATTTTAGGAATCGGAGAAAATGAAAATTATATAGCCTCGGATATTCCGGCCGTGCTTGCAAAAACTAGGAAAATTTGCAGATTAAAGGAAAAACAAATTGCCATTTTAACTGCAAATAACGTAAATCTATTTGATTTTGATGGAAATCCTGCTGAAAAGGCTATAACTACTGTTAGTTGGAGCGTATATGCTGCTGAAAAAAATAATTATGAACATTTCATGATGAAAGAAATCATAGAACAGCCAAACGTTATCTCCGCAACAATATCGCCAAGATTAAAAAACGGTAACATCGAACTCGATGGCATAAACTTTACAAAAGAATATTTAGAAAACCTACAAAAAATTTGCGTAGTCGCCTGCGGATCCGCGTACCATGTTGGGTGCGTTGCAAAGTATTTTATAGAAAAGCTTACTAAAAAACCTGTTGAAGTTGACCTTGCCTCAGAATTTAGGTACCGCTCCCCTATTATCGATAAAAAGCCTTTAGTAATTATCATAAGCCAATCCGGTGACACGGCAGATACCTTGGCAGCTTTAAGGGAAGCAAAATTTTTAGGGGCACGTGTGCTTTCAATTGTAAATGTTGTGGGAAGTTCAATTGCCAATGAATCCGATGATGTGCTTTATACTTGGGCCGGACCCGAAATTGCCGTTGCCACAACAAAAGCTTACAGCACTCAGCTTTCACTGATTTATTTATTGGCACTATATATAGGTAAGATTTTGCATACTGTAAGCGATGAAGAGTATAGCCGATTTATAGATAACGTAGAATCTTTACCCCAAAAAATTTCTGAGATATTACGCAAAGAAAACCAAATTCAGCAAATTGCAAATAAATATTATGACTTTGAAAAAATATTTTTCATCGGCCGAAATATAGACTACGCCGTTTGTATGGAAGGCTCCCTTAAATTAAAAGAAATTTCTTATATACATTCAGAAGCCTACGCCGCAGGTGAACTAAAGCACGGAACAATCTCCCTTATTGATAGTGAAACACTTGTCATAGCCGTTGCAACTTTAGACGAAATTTTTGACAAAACACTTAGCAACATAAGAGAAGTTAGGTCTCGCGGTGCAAAAGTACTCTCTATTACAACGGAAGATAAATCTGAGAAAATATCTCAAGTATCAGATGAAATTATATACATTCCTAAATCGTATAGCACAACAACACCTTCTTTATCAGTAATTCCTTTGCAATTGCTTTCTTACCATATTGCAAAATTAAGAGGTTGCGATATCGATAAACCCAGAAATTTAGCTAAATCAGTTACGGTTGAATAGTGTTCAAATAAAAAGATAGGATGTGCTTACCATAGATACCTCTCCTTCAAAAATATCAGATGAAAAGATATTGATTTTAGATTTTGGCGGTCAATATAGCCAGCTTATAGCACGCAGAGTCAGAGAACTGCACATATATTGCGAAGTAAAAAGCTATAAGACAGATCTTGCAAATATAAAGTCTGAAAATTATAAAGGCATAATATTTTCCGGCGGACCAAAAAGCGTGTATTTAGAGGATTCCCCTAGATGCAATAGGGATATTTTTGATTTAAAAATTCCGATTTTAGGAATCTGTTATGGCGCTCAGTTAATAGCTCATCTTCTGGGTGGAAAAGTGTGCAAAACGACTACGAGTGAATACGGGAACACAGAAGTTTTATTGGAATATAAAAATGATTCCTTAATTACCAAAAATCTATCCTCAAAAAGTGTTTGGTGGATGAGCCACACTGATTATATTGCAGAAGTTCCGGAAGGTTTTAAAATAACGGGTAGAAGCCAAAATTGCCCTGTTGCTTGCATGGAAAACACTAAAAAAAACTTATTCGGTGTGCAGTTCCATCCGGAAGTTAAACATTCGATTGAAGGAAACACTCTACTTAAAACGTTCTTATATGAAATTTGCAAATGTAGCGGAACATGGAAAATAGATTCGTTTGTTGAAAGTAAGGTAAATGAGCTCAAGGAACAAATAGGAGATAAAAAAGTAGTATGCGCTTTATCAGGCGGAGTTGATTCATCCGTTGCGGCAACAATTTTACACAAAGCTATAGGCGATAATTTAACTTGTATCTTCGTTGATCACGGATTGTTAAGAAAAAATGAAGCAAATGAGGTTGAATCCACTTTTAAAAATAAATTTAATATGAATCTTGTGCGTGTAGATGCCAAGAATCGTTTTTTAAAGAAGCTTAAAGGAGTGGTAGATCCTGAAACAAAAAGAAAATATATTGGCGAAGAATTCATAAAAGTTTTTGAAAAAGAAGCGCTAAAAATTGGCAAAGTAGATTATCTATGTCAGGGGACAATATATCCGGACGTTATTGAAAGCGGGACGGAAAACGCGGAAGTAATTAAAAGTCACCACAATGTCGGTGGTCTCCCAACAAATATAAATTTTTCCGGAATCATTGAGCCACTTAAAAATTTATTCAAAGATGAGGTCCGAGCCGCCGGCAAAGCGCTTGGCATCCCTGAAGAACTTGTGAATCGCCAACCATTTCCAGGGCCAGGCCTTGCAATAAGGATAATTGGTGAAGTTACAGAGCAAAAAATCAAAATAGTTCAAGAAGCAGATGAAATTTTTAGAAATGAAATTTTAAATTCAAATATTCCAGTCGTACCTGACCAATACTTTACTGTTCTCACAAATGTCAAGAGTGTTGGAGTTATGGGAGATGGAAGAAGCTATGATTATACTGTAGCTCTAAGGGCCGTAAACACCTCGGATTTTATGACGGCAACCTTTACTCCCCTCCCCTATGAAATCCTAGAGAAAGTATCTACAAGGATAGTAAATGAAGTAAAGGGCGTTAATAGGGTGGTTTACGATATAACCTCCAAACCTCCAGCAACAATCGAATGGGAATAAACAGGCAACTTATTTGTACGTTAAAATATTATGTTATGTAGGAATATATTTTCAATAAAAAATAAAAATTTAAAATAAATTCCCAAATTGCTTGACAATAAATCTAACACAAAATATTATGTAAAGGTCATAAATTTAGGTACTACCTAGAAATATAAATAAAAGGGAGATTTCTTTAATGATATTTGAAAAAATAAAATCTATTTTAAGCGAACAATTCGATATAGAAGATCCTGAGTCCATAACAATGGGAACAAATTTACGAGAAGATTTGGACGCAGATTCGTTGGATTTAGCTGATTTGCTGGCAACACTTGAGGACGAATTTGAAATAGAAGCCTCAGACGATATTATAAATTCAATTAGTACTGTTGAAGATATAGTAAACTATATCTCCGAAATTAAAAACGCACAATAATATGTTTTAAATACTGCTCTTGCAAAAACCATGCAGGAGTTTGTTGTGTTTAATTAAATTATTGACTTTAAAAAATTAAAATAATATAATTATATTGTTGTATATGGCTTATTGCTCTAAATCTTAGGGGTATAGCTCAGTTGGTAGAGCAGCGGTCTCCAAAACCGCGTGTCGAGGGTTCGAGTCCTTCTACCCCTGCCACGCTAAGTAACCATTGGTAACTCTTGTAGACGCTACCTTTGATTATTCACTATTGAGTAACGTATTGTATCAAATAATACGTTCTATTTTTTGTGTTCAGAAAACTAAGCGACGGCCGCGTGATTTTCTGCATACAAAAAGCACTGCAAAAAGCAGTGCTTTCAAATGTTATAAATTCTTTAAAACATTACAAAAGGTGAAGGGCAACAATAAGTCCTGCAAAAACTATGGAAACCATTGAAGTAAGCTTAATTAAAATATTAATAGCAGGGCCTGATGTATCTTTAAACGGATCACCAACCGTATCACCTACGACTGCTGCCTTATGACAATCCGAGCCCTTTCCGCCCAAATTTCCCGCCTCAATGTGTTTCTTCGCGTTATCCCAAGCGCCGCCAGCGTTAGACATCATAACCGCCAAAACAAAACCGGTTATAGTAGTACCAGCTAAGAATCCGGCCACACCGTTAACACCTAGAATAAGTCCAACCACTATCGGAACTATTACCGCCAAAATAGCCGGTAAAATCATAAGCTTTTGAGAAGAACGTGTACATAAATCAACACAAGTAGCGTAATCGGGTTCCGCCGAGCCCTCAAGCAAACCTTTTATCTCTTTAAACTGGCGCCTTACCTCCCTAACAATACTTTGCGCAGCTTCTCCAACTGCATTCATTGTAAGTGCAGCAAACAAAAATGGAATCATTGCACCTATAAACAATCCAACTAAAACCGGAGGATTAGTTATACTTAAGTTGAACTTAATATTCGGGGCCAAATTGGCAACTTCTGCAATGTATGCAGCAATCAAGGCAAGTGCCGTCAATGCTGCTGAACCGATTGCAAAACCTTTTCCGGTGGCAGCAGTAGTATTACCTAAAGAATCAAGAGCATCTGTACGCTCCCTTACCTCCTCACCAAGTTCCGCCATCTCAGCAATTCCGCCTGCATTATCGGCAATTGGGCCATATGCATCTGTTGCAAGAGTAATCCCCAAAGTTGAAAGCATACCAACAGCCGCAACTCCGATTCCATAAAGTCCACGGTTAAAACTAAGAAAATCGTTTACGTTTCCGCCACACGAAAAAAAGCTTACCAAGATAGCAATACCTACTATAACTACCGGCCAAACAGTGGATTTCATGCCTAGTGACAATCCACCTATAATAACAGTTGCTGAACCGGTTTCAGATGTTTTAGATAAATCCTTTGTTGGTTTGTATGTGTCGGATGTAAAATACTCTGTTGTAAACCCTATCAGCACGCCCGCAATTAATCCTGAGATTACTGCATAAAATACGCCAATATACTGAGGGAGTAAAATTTTAATCAAAAAATAAGAAGAAATCAAAATAATTCCTGCACTAATATATGTACCTAAACGAAGTGATTTTAAAAGCGTTTTTTGCGTTGCTTCTTCCTTTGTTTTAACAAAAAATGTTCCAAGTATAGAGGCAATCACCCCAAGTGCCGCCAAAAGCATAGGCACAGCCATACCCTTCATTCCAAGACCTGCACTAACAGCCAAAGCGCTTGTTGAAACTATGGAACCAACATAAGATTCATAAAGATCAGCTCCCATACCGGCAACATCGCCTACGTTATCGCCTACGTTATCAGCAATAACAGCAGGGTTTCTAGGGTCATCTTCAGGAATTCCTGCTTCCACTTTTCCGACCAAATCAGCGCCAACATCAGCAGCTTTAGTAAATATTCCTCCGCCAACTCTTGCAAATAGCGCCATGCATGAAGCGCCCATTCCGAACGTTAGCATATCGGAAGTTATATTTTGAATCATTAATGATTCGCTAGTTATAACTTCAACTGTTGTATACCAATATTTTAAGAAGAAGTACCATATAGAAAGATCCAAAAGGCCAAGTCCTACAACTACAAATCCCATAACACCGCCGGCCGAAAATGCAACACGCAAACCTTTATTAAGTCCACTTTGCGCAGCGCAAGCCGTACGGGCGTTAGCCATAGTAGCGGTTTTCATACCGATAAATCCGGAAAGAGCCGAGAAAAATCCGCCAGTTAAAAATGCAAACGGTACAAAATGATTAAGATACCCTAAAAAGGAAAGTGTAAACAAAACCGTAAATACCACTGCAAAAAATAATCCTACGCCCACATACTGCCTTTTTAAATATGCTCCCGCGCCTTTTCTTATCGACGCCGCTATTTTCGCCATTTTTTCCGTACCTTCAGAATGCTTTTTGACTTTCACGAATAAAAAGCGTGCAAAACAAATGGAAATAAGCGAAGCAAGTGCAACAAATAACATTAAATCCATGATCTTTTGAGCAAATTTTCAAAACTTCAGTTCTTGAAAATTTTAAACTCTACCTCCCTGTTTTTAAAATTATAATTATTTAAAACTAAGACCAATAATCAAAAAACATAAACAACAAAGTATTATTTTAAAAATACAAAAATCATGCCCATGTTTTAAAAAACTATATTAACAAAGGCATGATATAGAACTAAAAGCTCCTAAACCAACTCGATTTTTGCCATTTCAGCGCCATCTCCACGGCGAGGTCCCAATTTTGTTATTCTGGTATATCCGCCTTGTGTATTTGAATATTTAGGCGCTATCTCATCAAAAAGCTTTTTAGAGACATCTTCTTTTGTAATAAAAGAAAATATCATACGCTTATTATGCAAACTATTAA
>JAEEGL011112130.1_pt1 | contig 17105 bp, 9 predicted proteins | sample 9134231 | NCBI WGS metagenome assembly JAEEGL01 (sample SAMN16246548, study PRJNA631951) | gut metagenome | biome: gut microbiome; feature: rumen; material: fiber-attached | host: Bos | place: Iran: Karaj | collected 2018-10
CCTCGGCAATCCAGACAGCCTTGTGCTCGTCAATCTTCATACGGTTCTTAATCGCGATGTTCAAGTTTACGCGCGCCACATCTGCTGCCTCCTCGCGCTTTTTCCGTTCGGATTCGGCGCGCGTCACGTTGTCTGCCTTCAGCACTCCCTCTTCGTCGATGCGGGCTACGCCCTCGTTGGCGAGGTCTATCTGCTCGCGGCTGACTGTGTGGCCAATGATGGCCTCATAGATTCTGTCGCGCCGCTCATCCTTGGTGGCCTCGTAGTCTTCCAGCTCATGCTGACGTGCAGCCAGCGCCTCTTCCGCAGCTGCAAGCGCCTGGCGTGCGGCCGTGAGTTCGCCCGTTGCGCGGTCTTCGCGCATCGTGCGAATTCTCAAAAGCGGCTGGAGGGTGTAGGGCATTGGGAATTGAAGTTTAGATGTTTGGAAGTTTTGCGCAAGCGCCTTGGAAGTTTAGAGGTTTTGTGATCAAGATACGGCTTGCTTGAGTTTGGCAATGGTGTCGTCGTATTGGGGCTTCTCGTCGAGCCCCTGGCGCAGGAAGGCATTCACGGCTGCGTTCTTGGCTATCGCCTCGTCCGTTTCCGGGTCTGCGCCTTTCTTGTATTCGCCGATCTTGAGCAGCAGTTCAACCTCCGCGTATTTGGCGAGTAGCGCGCGCAGCTTTGCTGCGGCGGCCTTGTGATCCTTTGGAATGATGGCGGACTGGCAGCGCGAAATCGAGGCGAGGATGTCAATGGCGGGATAGTGATTCTGCTGCGCGAGCTTGCGCGAGAGAATGATGTGCCCATCAAGAATGGAGCGAGTCTCGTCGGCGATTGGTTCGGTCATGTCGTCGCCTTCGACGAGGACTGTGTAGAGCGCGGTGATCGACCCCTTTGACGAGTTGCCCGCGCGTTCCATAAGCTTGGGCAATTCGGAAAACACGCTAGGCGGGAAGCCACGGCGAGTGGGAGGCTCGCCGGCGGCAAGGCCGATTTCGCGCTGCGCACGCCCGAAGCGCGTGACGCTGTCCATCATCAGCAGCACCTTCATGCCGCGGTCGCGGAAGGACTCGGCGATGGCCGTCGCGACGTATGCGGCCTTCAGTCGCTCCATTGATGAGCGGTCGGAAGTGGAAATGACAAGGACGGCCCTCTTCATTCCCTCGGGGCCAAGGTCTTTTTCTATAAACTCGCGCACCTCGCGCCCGCGCTCACCGATAAGGGCGAGAACAGTCACCTCTGCCTCGGTATTGCGGATGATTGAGGCAAGCAGCGTTGACTTGCCGCCGCCGGCTGCGGCGAATATGCCCATGCGCTGGCCTTCACCACAGGTGAGCAGGCCGTCGATGGCGCGGATTCCAAGGGAGATTGGTTTGGAAATGATGCGACGATCAAGCGGCGACGGCGGTGGCGCATAGACGGGATAGTAGCCATCGGGGCGGAGCGGTCCCTTCTTTTCGGCATCGAGTGGACGGCCAAGGCCATCGAGGACGCGCCCGAGGAGATTCATGCCCACGGGAACCATCTGAACGCGACGCGTGGGAATGACCTCAGTCTCGGCGGAAATGCCGATCATAGCGCCCAGAGCCGTCAGCAGCGCGGCGTCCTTGGTGAAGCCGACAACCTCGGCCTGGACCTCGTGATCCTCCCAAGGGTTACGGAGGATGCAGACCTCGCCGATCTTGACGCCTGGGACGGAGGCCTTGATAATAGTGCCGACAACTTGGATGACCTTGCCCTTGACATCGATGGGCTGTGCGTCCTCCACTGCTCTGTTCAGCACTTCAGGAATATAATCGAATACAGTTGACATTGACAATAATTCTACCACAATTTCATTTCCTTGACAGTTCCCTGCCCCTCTGCTACAATGGTTTCATCATTTTGAAGGGTGACACCCTTCATTTAGGAAAGGCAAAACATGAGAAGAGCAAGGGTCAAGGGTGAAGGCGATGCCTTCTACCACGTAATGAGCAGATGCGCGCTGCAGCAGTTCCTGCTGACAGACGACGTGAAGGAGATGTTCCTGAAGATACTCCGACGGGCGGAGTTCTTCTCGGGCGTCAAGATAATCAATTATTGCGTAATGGACAACCATTTCCATTTGCTGCTAAAGGTGCCTAAACGAAGAGAGGTGTCCGACGACGAACTGCTCGGCCGCATAAGGGTGCTTTACGGTGAGACTAAGGCCAAGAATATCCTCACCCGCTGGGAGGTGCTCCACAAAGCCGGCAACGACTCCCTTATCCAAAGGGAGCGCGACGCCTTCCGCAAGCGGATGTATGACATATCGGAGTTCATGAAGACTTTCAAGCAGCGATTCTCCCTTTGGTATTGCACGAACCACGGCAACATCGAGGGGACTATCTGGCAAGGGCCATTCCACAGTGTACTCGTAGAGGGAAAGCATGACGCGCTGAGCGCCATTTCCACCTACATCACGCTGAACCCAGTGCGCGCGAAGATGGTCGATGACCCTGGCGACTACGCATGGAGCGGCTACGGGGCCGCTTGCGCAGGCGACGTAACCGCGAAGAGGGCCCTGCTCTCAACCTACCAGGCCAATGGGCATGTGGCGGAGAAATGGAATGCCTACGTTTCGATGCTCGAAGTGGCCATGGCCGAGTCTGGGCCATTGGAAGAAAAATCAGCAGATGACATTGGCAAGGCTGAGAAGAATGACGGGGCAGCCAAGCACGTGAAAGATGTGCGCTTCGGCAAGATCACGAAGTCACAGCTGGTAATCAAGGTGATGCACTACAGGGAGCGGGATGTCTCGCGGGGCGTGGCATTCGGCTCGAGGAAGTTCGTTGACGGGGCGATCAAAGGCGCGAGTCGCGAGGGCGAAATCCGCACCGTTTCCAAGGCATACTGCATAGGCGAGCAGAAGACGCAGCTCTATTGCGCAGGACGGCGAAGGGCGTAAAGAAAGAGGGTGAAAACAGGCATGAAAAGCGAATGGCCTTATCTAAATGAAGGGTGTCTACCTTCAATGGGTGTTGACAAATGGGGCGGGTTAGCCTAGACTTGATAGTGTACTTTTTTAGGTGAGAAATGTCTGGAACTGTTGCGGTGCTGGCTATCCAGCTTGGGTTGGTCGTTTTTCTGGCGCGGATTTTCGGAGCATGCGCGGCGCGCATTAAAGTGCCCGCCGTAATGGGGGAACTGGCAGCGGGTATTCTTTTCAGCCCCTACGCCCTAGGCGGCATTGCCCTCCCTGGCTTCCCCAATGGCCTCTTCCCTCTCGTGGCTTCTACGCCGGGAATCCCAGTAGATCCCCTGCTCTACTCCGTAGCCACACTCGGCTCCATAGCCCTGCTTTTCCAGTCCGGCCTTGAAACCGACGTGCGCACTTTCTTCCGCTACTCCGCCGCCGGAGCGGCAGTCGGCCTCGGCGGCATCGTCTGCTCATTCCTCTGCGGCGCGGCAGTCGGCCTCTATGTCCTGCACTGGTCTTTCACCGACCCGCGAACCCTCTTCCTCGGCATCCTCTGCACCGCGACGAGCGTCGGCATTTCCGCGCGAATCCTCTCCGAGCAAAACGCCATGGGCTCCCCCGAGGGCGTGACTATCATGGCCGCAGCAGTCATCGACGACGTGCTGGGCATCGTCTGCCTCGCCGTGGTGGTTGGCATTGCCGGCATGGAGCTGCGAGGCGGCAGCATGAACTGGGGGTCGATCGCCACCATCACGATCCGCAGCTTCGCCATTTGGCTAGGCGTCACGGCGCTCGGCCTCATCCTTTCCCGCCGCATCGCCAGCCTGCTGAAGCTTTTCAAGGCGCCGGCCGCCTTCCCCACCCTCGCCTTCGGCTTCGCGCTACTCGTCGCAGGCCTCTTTGAGAAGGCGGGCCTTGCCATGATCGTCGGCGCCTTTGTCATGGGGCTGTCCCTCTCCCAGACGGATGTCGCATTCCGCATCCGCACTGTCCTCCAGCCAATCAGCGCCTTCCTCGTTCCGGTTTTCTTCGTCACGATGGGCATGCTGGTGGACATCCGCGTCCTTGGCGACCCGTCCGTCCTCGGCGTGGGCATCGTCTTCGCGCTGATGGCCATCATCGGCAAGCTGGCAGGCTGCGCCATCCCCTCCCTCGCAATGGGTTTCACGCCCACCGGCGCACTGCGCATCGGCGCCGGCATGGTGCCGCGCTGCGAGGTCGTCCTGATCATCGCCGGAATCGCCGCCACGACGCTCATGAAAGACCCAGCCGGCGGCGCGACACCCGTTCCGATTTTCGACGGCCGCCTCTTCGGCATCGCCGTCATCATGCCGCTCATCACGGCCCTCACCGCCCCTCCAATGCTCGGCGCCGCGCTCCGCATTCCCAAGAAAGGCGTCCGCCGCGAGAAGCCCGAGGAGAACCGCATCGTCACCACCTTCGACTTCCGTTCCGACGCCGTCGCCGCCTTCGCCTTCAACGAAATCGTCGAGCTCCTCCAAAACGACGGCTTCGCCTGCTCGCCACTGGTGCGCGGCATCAGAATTGCGCAATTCCGCAAGGACGACATCCACTTCTCCCTCGAAGGGAAAGGCTCCAATCTTTCCTTCTCATCAAGCGCCGACGACGTGCCGCTAGTCAAAACCTGCCTCTACGAGAGCGTCGTGGAGCTCCACCGCAGCCTTTCCGAGTTGCGCCAACTCGTCGCGCCGGACGCCGTCCAGCCCAAGACCGTTGCCCTTGGCGCAGACACAACCGCCCAGCCCCGTCGCGAGCAGGGACGCGAGAGCCTATCGCTGTCGGGCTTCGTCCCGCGCGGGAACCTCATCGTCAGTCTGAAAGCCAAGGACAAGGACGGCGCCATCCGCGAACTCCTCTGCGCCATCTCCCGCGCCACGCCCCTGGCCGACCCGGAGCTCTGCTACCACGACATCCTCGAGCGCGACGCAATCGCCTCCACCTACCAGGGAAACGGCATCGCCATGCCCCACGCCCGCACCGACGGCGCGACTGCCTTCGCCGCCGCCATCGGCATCTCGTCTGAAGGCATCGATTACGGCGACAGCGAGGGCGACAACAAGGCGCGCCTGGTCATTCTCTCGGTATGCCCAAAAGACGAGCCTGGGCCCTATCTGCAATTCATCGCCCGCGTCTCACGTGCCCTGATGGACGAAAAGCGCCGCAACGCCGTCCTCTCTGCGAAGACCGTCAAAGAAGCCGCCCGCGCGCTAACTGGACAGCAGTAGTTTTGGTATAATCTTTACTCCACCTTTTAATTATCTGGAGCAATCATGACTACTGTGTGGCAGGGCTCAGAAGCCCTTTCCGATTTCCGTCTCGCAAGCCTCAGGAAGGCCATCGCAGAAGCGCTTGGCAACGGCACCGAACCGCGCATCAGCGCCTACTTCATCTACCTCCTCGACCTCAGCGCCGAAATGGACGCCGACGAGTCCGCGCGCTGCGCGGCCCTCCTTGAAGGCGCCACCCCGAACGCTCCGGCCGCCGGCGGCTTTTTCGTCACCCCGCGCAAGGGAACGATCTCCCCATGGTCCACAAAGGCCACCCAGATACTCTCCATTGCCGGATTCGCCAAGGTGCGGCGCGTTGAGCGCGGCATCCGCTACGTCGTGGCCGACGGACGCGGCGAAGAACTCTCACTCGCCGCCCTCGCACCCGCCATGAACGCCATCCACGACCGGATGACCGAAGGCGTCTATACCGACCTCTCCGACTTCTTCGACGCCCGTCCGCCAGCGCCCGGCCGCACCTTCGACGTCCTGACGCGCGGCCGCGCCGCCCTGGAGGAAGCCAACGTCTCCCTCGGCCTCGCCATGAGCGAGGACGAAATCGCCTACTTGGAAAAGGCATACAAGTCCGCCGGACGCAACCCCACCGACACGGAACTCGTCATGTTCGGGCAGGTGAACTCCGAACACTGCCGCCACAAGATCTTCAACGCCGAATGGACCATCGACGGCAAGCCCCGCGACGCCTCGCTCTTCGGCATGATCAAATCGACGCACAAGGCCCACCCCCAGGGCACGCTCGTCGCCTACAAGGACAACTCGGGCGTCGTCGAGGGCTTCGAGGCCGAGCAGTTCGTCATCGACCCCGGCACCAAGCGCTACGGCTACGAAAAGCACCAGCTCGACCTCCTCATGAAGGGCGAGACCCACACCCACCCGACGGCCATCTCCCCCTTCCCCGGCGCGGCGACGGGCGTCGGCGGCGAAATCCGCGACGAGAGCGCCACCGGATCCGGCTCCCGCTCCAAGGCGGGCCTCGCCGGCTTCATGGTCTCCAACCTCCGCATACCCGGCGCCCCCCAGCCATGGGAGAAGGCCACGGCCGACGTCCCCTTCCCCGGCCGCCTTGCCACGCCGCTCCAGATCATGCTTGAAGGCCCCATCGGCGGCGCGCGCTTCGGAAACGAGTTCGGGCGCCCGCAGCTCGCCGGATTCTTCCGCACCTTCGAAGTCCAGGCCGACGACCGCTTCTGGGGCTACCACAAGCCCATCATGCTCGCCGGCGGCATGGGGTCGATCGACCGCCGCCACATCGAGAAGCACCCGATCCCCGCAGGCTCCTGGATTGTCCAGATCGGCGGCCCCGCGATGCGCATCGGCCTAGGCGGCGGCGCAGCCTCTTCAATGGCCACCGGCACCAACGCCGAAGCCCTTGACTTCGACTCCGTCCAGCGCGGCAACGCCGAAATGGAGCGCCGCGCGCAGGAAGTCATCGAGACCTGCTGCGCCATGGGCGACAAGAACCCCATCCTCGCCATCCACGACATCGGCGCCGGCGGACTGTCCAACGCCTGCCCCGAAATCGTCGAGGACACCGGCGCGGACTTCGAGCTGCGCGAAGTCCACAACGAGGAACCCTCCATGAACCCCATGGAGATCTGGTGCTGCGAGGCGCAGGAGCGCTACATGCTCGCCATCCGCCGCGAGGACCGCACCCTCTTCAAGAAGATATGCGCCCGCGAGCGCTGCCCGGCCGCCTTCATCGGCGTGGCGCGCGACGACCGCCGCCTTGTCCTGCACGACGCCCACTTCGGCGACAACCCCATCGACATGGACATCGACGTCCTCCTCGGCAAGCCGCCAAGGATGCACCGCGACGTCCGCCACGTTCCCTTCAACGCCAAGCCGCTTGACGCGCAGGGGCTCACGCCGCAGCAGGCGATGGAGCGCATCCTCCGCATGCCGTCCGTCGCCTCCAAGAACTTCCTCGTCACCATCGCTGACCGCACCGTTACAGGCCAGGTCCACCGCGACCAGATGGTCGGCCCATACCAGCTGCCGCTGGCCGACTGCGCCGTCACCATGACAGGCTTCCACGCCGAAAGCGGCGAGGCTATGGCCATTGGCGAACGCTCGCCAATCGCGGTCATCGACGCCCCGGCATCAGGCCGCATGGCCGTAGGCGAGGCGCTCACGAACCTCTCCGCCGCATGGGTCGGCGACATCGGCCGCGTCAAACTCTCGGCCAACTGGATGTGCGCCTGCGGCGAGGACGGCGAGGACGCGCGCCTCTTCGACACCGTGGAGGCCGTAGCCAAGGAACTCTGCATCGCCCTCGGCGTGGCCATCCCCGTCGGCAAGGACTCCTGCTCCATGCGCTCCGTCTGGCAGGACGCCGCCGGCAAGTCATACCGCCAGCAGTCGCCGCTCTCGCTCTGCGTCAGCGCCTTCTCGCCCGTCGATAACGTGCGCCACACGCTGACACCCGACTTCAAGCGGGCAAATTCGGCGCTGATACTAGTCGATCTCGCCGCCGGCAGGAACCGCCTTGGAGCAAGCGCCCTCGCGCAGTCGCTCTCGCAGGTTGGCGACGTTCCGCCCGACTTCCCCGAACCGGCCCTCTTCCTGAAGTTCTTCTCGACGATGCAGTCGCTCGTAGCCGACGGACTCCTCCTCTCCTACCATGACCGCTCCGACGGCGGCGTGGCCGCCACCCTCTGCGAAATGGCCTTTGGCGGCGGGCGCGGCTTTGATGCCGACCTCCCGGCCGGAGAGAACGGCCCGCTCGGCGCGCTCTTCGCCGAAGAGCTGGGCGCCGTCCTCGAAGTCGATGAGGCGAAGGCTGCCGAAGTGCTGGCGCGCTTCCGCGCCGCCGGCCTGACGAAGAACGTAATCCGCATCGGCCATACCCGCGACGACCGCAACATCTCAATCGCGGTCGATGGCAAGCCCGCCGTCGCAGGAGACGTCGGCACCTTCCGCGCGATGTGGACCGAGACGACCCACGCCATGCAGGCGCTGCGCGACAATCCAAAGTGCGCAGACCAGGAGTTCGCCCTTGCGTCCGACGCCGCCGACACGGGCATGAAATTCCGCCTCACCTACGAGCCAGACGAAGCCCGCGAAATCTCGCTCACCATGCCGCCGCGCATCGCGATACTCCGCGAGCAGGGCGTCAACGGCCACGTCGAGATGGCGGCAGCCTTCCGCGAAGCCGGGTGCGAGGCGGTGGATGTCCACATGACAGACCTCCTTGAAGGCCGCGCCAGCCTGTCCGACTTCAACGGCCTCGTCGCATGCGGCGGCTTCTCCTACGGCGACGTCCTCGGCTCCGGCGCGGGCTGGGCCGCCGGCATCCTCAACTCGCCGGCGCTGTCCAAGATGTTCCGCGACTTCTTCCATCGCCCGAAGACCCTGTCGCTCGGCGTCTGCAATGGCTGCCAGATGCTCTCGCAGCTCAAGGCCCTCATTCCGGGCGCGGAAAACTGGCCGCGCTTCGTTCGCAACGAAAGCGAGCAGTTCGAGGCTCGCTACTCGACAGTCGAAGTGGTCGAATCGCCTTCGATCTTCCTGCGCGGCATGGCCGGGTCGCTGCTGCCAATAGCGGTGGCGCACGGCGACGGCCGCGCCGACTTCGCAAAGGGCGACCGCGAGGCGCTGCTGGCGGCGGGGCTGCTGGCGGTGCGCTACGTCGGGAGCGACGGCAAGCCTACGGACCGCTACCCCTGGAACCCCAACGGCACGCCGGGCGGCCTGACAGGCTTCACGACGCCGGACGGGCGCGCGACCATCATGATGCCGCACCCGGAGCGTGGCTTCCGCGCCTTGCAGCTCTCCTACCGGCCTGCCGGCTTCTGCGACGGCTACGCCGGCCCGTGGCTGAAGATGTTCCGCAACGCCTACGAATATCTCGTTGGATAGCAGAATGGCAGCCCATCGGAGCGGGCTGCCATAAAACGCCTGGCGACGGCCAGACGCCTAGAAACAATTAGCCGCAGCCCGGCGAAGCGGGCTGCGGCTAATCGTTTAGTTGCGGATATGCTCAGAACTATTACAGACCCTGGCAGACGGTGATGGCCGCGACACCGACGATGTCGTCGGCCGAGCAGCCGCGCGAGAGGTCGTTCACCGGCTTCGCCACGCCCTGGAGAATCGGGCCGAAGGCGTTGGCGCCGGCGAGGCGCTCCGTCAGCTTGTAGCAGATGTTGCCGCACTGGAGGTCCGGGAAGATCAGCACGTTGGCGTTGCCCTGGATGGCGCCGCCCTTGTTCTTCGAGGCGCCGACCGACGGGACCAGAGCCGCGTCCGCCTGCATTTCGCCATCGACGACGGCGTCGATGCCGGCTTCGGCGAAGCGCTTCTCGGTGAGCTCGCGGGCGATGCGCATCTTGTCAACCAGCTCGTGCTTGGCGCTGCCCTTGGTGGAGAAGCTGAGGAAGGCGAGGCGGGGCTGTCCGCCGACGAGAGCCTTGTAGGTGGCGGCCGTCGCCTGGGCGATATCGACGAGCTGCTCGGCCGTCGGGCAGGGATTGACCGCGCTGTCGGCGTAGAGCAGGACGCCGTCGCCGGACGGGGTCGGGACCTTGAGGTCCATCACGAAGCAGGCGGAGGCGAGGGAGATGCCCTTGGCGGTGCCGACGCAGTGGAAGGCGCTGCGGAGCATGTCCGGCGTCGAGGCGATGGAGCCGGCGACCAGGCCGTCCACGAGGCCGCGGTTGAGCATCATGTTGCCGAAGTAGAGGCGCTTGCCCTTGACTGTGGCGTCGGCCTCCTCCTCGGTCATGCCCTTCGCCTTGCGGCGCTCGAAGAGGGCCGCAGCGAGATCGGCGGCGAGGGGCGACTGCGTGTAGTCGATGGCCTCGATGCCATGCGCGGCGAGGGAGTCGCCGACCTTGGTCTCGGCGGCTTCCAGCTCGGCCTTGGTGGCGAGGACGATCGGCGTGGCGATCTTCTGGTCCTTGATCTTGATTGCGGCGGCGATGACGCGGGGGTCATGGCCTTCGGGGAGGACGATGCGCCTGTTGGCGGCCTGCGCCTTCGGGAATACGGTTTCTAGGAAGTTCATTATGCTTGACCTTTCTTGATGAGTTAGATGTGATTGGTGGGAAAAAAGCTGGTGGATGGGCGGCCCTTACAGCTGCTTGGCGAGCCAGTCGAGCTGGGAGCGCGAAATGGCGGCGAGATCGACGTCGCCGAAGCGCGCCGGGTCGAGGAAGGGGCAGCGCTCGCGGACGAGGGCCTCGAAGGTCACACCGCGACGGGCGAGGTCGAGGTTCTGCTTCCAGTAGCCAAGGACGTCCTCAAGGTATTCGCGGGTCCAGAAGGCGCGGGATCCGGCGTCGTAGATGATGCAGCGCTCCACGGGGAAGAGCGGGTTTTCATACTGCGACTCGATGAACTCCGGCGCCATCAGCGAACCCCACCTCACGAGGTCGGTGCCGGTGAGGCGGATCGTGAGCGGCGTCTCGGTCGTCGGGCAGGTGAAGCGCCCTTCGAGGTAGATGAGAATCGTGCGCCCGTAGTGGGGGAATATCTTGCGGCAGTGGGCATCGACCTCGGCGAGGATTTCGCCGGCCTTGGGGCCGCCGTATGTGAAGAAAAGGATGTTGCGCAGATCGACGCCCTGCTGGTGGGCGGCGGCGATGAACTCGTGGAGGCCGTAGCGGAGGCTGGTGCCGGTGGCGACGACGTCGCCGATGACGAGCGAGGCGCGCGGCGGGAAATAGACCTTCTTGTAGCTGTTCTCGGTGATGTGCCAGTTCTCGGGATTGCCGTCGTCGCGGGCGCGCTGGGCGCTCATGAAGCAGGTGGTGTGGGAGTTCCAGCCGAAGGCGTCGCCCAGGGCCTCGCGGAGGCCGAAGTTGAGGCCGCCGCGCAGGATGTTCACCACGACGGCCTCGCGCTCGGTGAAGGCACCCTCGAATACGCCCAGGGCCTCGGCGCAGGTCTTGCGGAGGCGGCGCGTGTAGTCGAGGCCGTAGATGCGCGGGTCGTTGCAGATGGCGCGCGTTCCGGGCGAGGTGGCGATGAACTGCTCGAGGCCGGCGCCGGGGGCGGTTGCGCCGATTTCGTAAAGGCGCGTCGAACCGACCTCGGCGCGGAATGAGAGCGTTTCGTCCATTTCCATTGTCCCCCGCCCTACTTCTGGACCATGCCGTTGTCGCTGGCGTCAATCACGCGCTTGTCCAGGTCCTTGAAGAGCTGGATGCCGTCGCGGATGCCACCCCAGAGGAACCAGACGGTCGAGATGCAGCCGACGATCATTGGAATGATAAGACTGCAGACATAGTAGTAGTTGCCCCACCACGACTTCGGCCACGGGCTGACCGTGTTCCACAGAATCACGACAACGAAGGCAAGGAAGAGACGGTATATGATCGAGTAGAGGAATACCGACCAGGCGATGATCTTGTCGCCGAGGGAGTATTCGTGGTCGATGCCGATGATGCGCGAGAAGATCGAGACCTTGACCTTGGAGGCCTGGGCCATGCGCGCCTTCTCCTCCTCGTCGGCGTATTCGCCGCGATGGAGTAGCTTGTCGAGGTTGTAGAGCTTGCACCATCCGCACTTGAGGGCGATCCAGGAACCGAGGCAGTAGGCGATGACCGAGAGGACCATCGAGATGCCGTAGATTTCCGTGGAGTTCATGAAGAACTTCTCGCGGAAGAGCTGGAGGGCGACCTCAAGTGTGCTTTCGCCGGAGTTGAAGCCGAATGACCAATCCACCCAGGGGTTAAGCGGCGCGGCGAGCTTGGCGAAGAAGTGGAAGACGCCCTCCGTCCATCCATGGCTGGCGAGGACGGGAATCACGTCCGCGCTCCAGGTCCGCTGGAGGATGAGGCCGAGAAGCGAGAAGCCGCAGCCGAAGATGATTGAGCACCAGGCGCCGACGATGTTGCCGAAGCGGCTGTAGAGGCCGAAAATCATGACCGTTCCGCCGCCGCCGAGCCAGACGGCGCACATGATCTGCGTGAACATGTTGATGTAGTCGAGCTGGCTGAAGAAGACGGCGACCACGAAGAAGAAAAGGGCTACCGCCACTGACGACCAGCGCAGTAGCGCGATGTGGGTTCTGCTGTCAGGCGCCTTCTTCATGAAAGGCAGGACGACGTCCTGCACCCAGGTTGAGGAGGCGTTGAAGATGCGCGAGTCATCCGTTGAGATGAGCAGCATGAGCATAAGGAGTGCGAAGAGGCCGATGACGCCGGTGGGGAGGACCTGGCGGAGCGTCACGGGCATCATCATCTGGCCGTAGAGGGTGCGGACCTTCTGCGCCTGCTTGGCGTTGGCGCCCTGGACGGCTGCCAGTTCGGGCGATGGTGCCGGAACCTCGACAGAAGAATCCGTCTTGCGGCGCTCTTGGGCGTCGGCGATGGCCTGGGCCTCGGCACGGAGGTTTTCCGGGATGTTGGCGTTGATGACGTCGCGGGCGGCGTCGATGTAGGGCGTGTCGTTGTTCTTCAGCTGCGAAAGCGGCAAATTGACCTCGAGGTAGGCCGCGAGTTCGGGGCTGGGGTCGGGGAGCGCGGGGCCGCGCGGGTTGGTGGCGAGGGCCTGCATGGTGGCGAAGTAGTTTGCGTGCTCCTCGCGGATGGATTCGGGAACGGGGTCCTTGATGGCCTTGTGGACGGGCGGACGGACGGCGTCAAGCGCTGCGGAAATCTCCTTGCGGACCTCTTCGTTGGGGACGGCCTCGGCGGCCACTTTGTTGATGAGGGCCTTGCGCGTCTCATGCGACGAGAACTTGCCATGGGCGCCTGGGAACACGAACGCCTCATGGTTCATCACGGTGATGATGAGCAGGGTCACAAGGCCGATCATGGTGTAGGCGAAACCGTTGCGCCAGGTGCCGAGGACGCCCGCCATCTTCTGCTCGTGCGGGGTGCGGCCGGAGTTGGTGGTGTCGTTGCCGAACCAGGAGGCGCGCTGGAGGATCGTCGCCATGACGGTGACGCCGAGGGCGAACATGTTGAAGTCACGGAGCTTCGCAACGTCGAAGGGGTTGAGGAAGCTTTCGCCGGGGACGCGGTCGAGCATCACCGGTTCCATGTAGTGGCCCCAGTTGTAGTTGAAGAAGATGTAGCCGGCGATGATGACGAAAATCGGGTAGGACAGGAGCGCCTGGACGGTGTCGGTGACGAGCAGCGAGATGCGGCCGGCGGGCCAGATGGCGACTGTGGCGAAGAAGAGGCTAAGCGTAACGATGATCGCGAAGCAAGGGAGGTTGACGCCGAAGACGTTGATCTTGTGGGGGAGGCCGAGGAAGTAGATGAAGAAGTTGGCGGCGATGGCGGGGCCGATGGCGTTGGTGATCATCTCCGAGAAGTTGCGGAGCGTCGCGCAGAAGATGCGGAAGGTCCTGTCATAGCGCATCTCGATGAACTGGCCGAAGGAGAGGGCGCGGGTCGCGCGCCAGCGATAGACGCAGTATCCGGCCAAGCCCATGAACATCCCCAGCGGCATGGTGATGATGCCCCAGAAACCCATTGCAGACCCAGCCCGGTAGGTCTGCTCGCAGTTGGCGACGAGAGTGATGACGCTCAGCGCCGCCGCCACGTCTCCCACGCACATCACGTATCTGCCGGCGACGCGCCCCGCAGCTAGGAAGTCAACAACGTCGCGGGCGTATTTCTTGGCGTAGATTGCAAGGCCGAGGACTGCCGCGAAGGGCACGATCATGATTAACCAGTCGAGTATGTGCATGGCGTATTTTTGGGGTAGTTTTTTTGTTAAAAGAGTGGCAAAAATTCTGCCAAAATCTGCCGGCATTGTCAAATCTTTTTTAAAATATGCTAGAATGTCATCATGCAATTCGGAAGTCCGAGATTTAAAAATTTCCAACCGCCGCCCCCGCGCGAAGTCTCGCCGGAGGACGGCCTGCTATTGATCGACAAGCCGGCAGGGCCGTCGTCGCACGACGTCGTAGGGGCCATCCGCAAGCGCTTTGGCTTTCAGAAAGTCGGCCACGGGGGGACGCTCGACCCCGGCGCCACCGGCCTGCTCCTCATCCTCATAGGGCGCGGCACGTCCCTTTCCAATCAGGTCATGGGCTGCGACAAACGCTACGAAGGCGAGATGCTCGTCGGCACCGAGACCAACACGCAGGACCTCGAAGGGGAGGTCGTCGCGGAACTCCCCTACGACCTCGTGACAATCGACCGCCTGCGCGAGGAGGCCGCGAAAATGGAGGGCGACATCTTCCAGACGCCGCCGATGGCCTCCGCAGTCAAGGTGGGCGGAGTCCCGCTATACAAGCTGGCGCGCAAAGGCAAGGAAATCGAGCGCGAACCGCGTCTGGTCCACATCTACCGCTACGCCATCACCGGCTACGAGGCGCCGGTGGCGAAGTTCGACGTCATCTGCGGAAAGGGCACCTACATCCGCACGCTCTGCCACGACCTCGGGCAGGCCATAGGCTGCGGCGCCTGCATGAAGTCGCTGCGCCGCACCAAGTGCGGGCAGTGGACAATCGACGCCGCAATTGGCTTTGACGCCGCGCTGGCGCTGACTAAAAGCGAGCTGATTGGGCGAATCATCCCGATGCATAAGATGAAGTAGGGGCTAGGGGCTAGGGACTAGTGGTTAGTAGTAGGCGTAGGTAAGAGGTGTAGGTAGTTAGTGGTTAGGTTGAGGTCGAAGTCGAGAGGAAGAAGAAATGGCAAAGCCGCTTGTCGTCATACCCACATACAACGAAAAGGAAAACGCCGAGGCTATCGCCAAGGCGGTGCTGGAGAATCTTGAGAGCGGCGAGCTTCTGTTCGTCGATGACAACTCGCCTGACGGCACGGGCGCCATCTGCGACGCCCTTGCGGCCGCAAACCCGCGCGTCCACGTGATGCACCGCGAGAGCAAGGAGGGCCTGGGCCGCGCCTACCTCGCCGGATTCCGCTGGGCGCTGGACCATGGCTTCGACCGCATCTTCGAGATGGATGCCGACTTCTCCCACGATCCGCACGAGCTCCCCAACTTCATCAGGGCGGCAGAGGATGCGGACCTCGTCCTCGGCTCGCGCTACACAGGCGGCATCCGCGTGATGAACTGGCCGCTCAGCCGCCTCCTCATCAGCTCCTTCGCCGGAGTATATGTCCGCGCCATAACCGGCATGCCGGTCATGGATCCGACAGGCGGCTTCAAGTGCTTTCGCCGCGAGGTGCTGGAGGCCATCGACTTCTCGAAAATCACATCCAACGGCTACTCCTTCCAGATCGAGATGACGCACAACGCCTGGATGAAGGGCTTCAAGATAGTCGAGATACCGATTACCTTCGCCGACCGCACCAGCGGCAAGTCGAAGATGAGCAAGAACATCGCCGTCGAGGCATTCTTCAAGGTTTGGAAACTTGCGGCCTCGCACTGGTTCCGCCGTTCTCCGGCCGTGAAGACAAGGCCGACGCAGGGAAAATAGCCTCCATGAACAAATCTTTTACATGCTCCTGGCACGGTTTTTCATTTCAAATCCTCTCACTTTTTCTGGCGGCATCATTTCCATTCGCGCAAGCGACTGCTTCTGCGCAGGTGCCGACATTTGAGCAGGCATCGAAGTTGTTTGAGGAAGGGAAGACCGGAGATGCGGGGGTCGCGCTCGAGGCGTATGCGGGGCAGAGGCCAAGTCCGCCGCGCCGCGCCGAAGCACTGCTACTGCTTGGCCGCTGCCATGAGCGGCGGCGTGATTTTGCCAAGGCCCGTCGCCAATTCGAGCAGATAACCCAAGATGGGGTGATGCGGCGGAAAGAACCCGGCGCCGTGGCAGAGGCATACGACAGGTTGCATGCATTGCTCGTTTCGCAGGGAGCGTCGGCGCTGACGCGCCGACGCGTCGTTGACGCCGCAAGACGCGACATCCGCGAATCGGAGGCCTTTTCCCATATCTGCGAGCGTGAGGGCGACGCACTCGTCATTGCCGGAGACATGCGCGGGGCGCTGGCGTCATACGAGGCCGCTCCCGCCATTTCCGAGGCCGGCGAAAGTGTCCGGGGCTTGCTGAAAGCCGGGTTCGCCAGCTCGCGCAAGATTTCGGACTCGGATATTGCGGCACTTTCAAAGGTCGCAAAGTCAAAGGCCGATCTGGTGCGGCCTTTGTGCATGGCATTGTCGAAATGCCGCGAAGGGTGGATGGCCGAAGATTTCCTGGCCTCCCATTGCCTCTCTAATGGGAAAGGCGACGAGGCTGCGAAAATATGGAAAGACATGCTCCGGCGCAAAGCCGGGCCAGCCGACGCCATAGCCTATTCGCATTGCGAGGCGCTTGCCGCGACAAATCCGAAATCGGCGATAGCCGAACTCGACAAATGGCTTGCGACCTATGCGGACTCGTCGCTTGCTGAAAAGGCGCTTTTGGTTCAGGCGCGGCTTGAAGCGGCGCACGGCGACAAGGAGCGGGCCGCCACGCTGTTTGAACAATACCTTGCCGGACATCCACAGGGCAAACTTGTCGATGTCGCCAGGAATGGATTGGATGAGGTCAGGCAATCCATGGCCCGCCAGGCAGAGCAAAAGGCAAGGGAGACCGAACGCGCCGAAGCCCGGAGGAACAATCCCGACATGGCGAAGGTGGAAGCTGCGGAGGCCCTGCTGAACCAAAGGCGATACCGCGAGGCCGCCCGCGAGTTCAACGCGCTTTCACATTCCGTCAGGCAACCGCTCCGCGACCGCGTCCTGCTTGGCCTGGGCGAGGCATTGCGCGGGCAGGAAGACTACCAGGGGGCAATTGCCGCCCTCAACTCCATTGTGAGGAACGCCTCGTCCGCGACCAACGCGCCCATCACCGCAAAGGCGCATCGCGCAATCGGGGACATTCTCCTCGAGGACACCGGCGACCATGCGAAAGCCGTCTCCGCCTACGAAAAAAGCCTGTCGTTTCAGCCGGACATCGACGATTCCGGCTTCTGGATGAATTACGGCATCGCCATGATGGCGTCTGGCCGTGATGCGGACGC
>JAEEGL016456115.1_pt1 | contig 17105 bp, 12 predicted proteins | sample 9134231 | NCBI WGS metagenome assembly JAEEGL01 (sample SAMN16246548, study PRJNA631951) | gut metagenome | biome: gut microbiome; feature: rumen; material: fiber-attached | host: Bos | place: Iran: Karaj | collected 2018-10
ATAATGAATTATTAAAAGAAAATCAAAATTTAAAATTTTTAGCAGGATTAAAAAAAAGAAATTTAAGTAATAATTCTAAAAAACAAATTCCAACCAATAATAATATATCACAAATAACAAAAATGCCAATGAAAAGTAGAAGTTTACAAAAAAATATATCACTTAATAATGATATAATCAATAATATTAATTCTAGAAATCCAAATCAATTAATTAATACAACTGAAAGTACTTCTTTAACTTTTAATAAATATTCAATTGATAATAAAATACAAAATGATAATAATAAAATTATAAAAAATTCAAATTCGTTAAAAAAAAGTTTAGATTCTAAAAATAAATCTAATTTAATAAATCAAGATATTCCAATTAGTAATTCGCTTGATTTAAATTCTAGTAAAAATTTTTCTTTTGTAAATAATACAAATTTAGCATCAATGGTTTTAAGTTTTATTAAACAAATGAAACTTTTACAAGATTCAATTTCTAAAAAATCTGATAATATTCTTGAAATGAAAAAAACATTTGAATTTAAAAAAAAAGAATTAGTAAAATTAAGTGAAAATATTTTAGAAAATTCAAATGTAAATGTAAATTTAATTACAGTTAATAATTCACAAAATTTATCACCTAGAAATAAAAAAAATTTTAGTCCAATTGTTCAACAAACCCCAGAAAAAGATTTATATAAAGATAAAGATTCTTTACGTGAAACTTTAAATCAATTAAATGAAGATATTATTAAATTAAAAGAAGAAATCAAAAATGAAAAAACATTAAATTTACTTAAAGATAATGAATTAAATAATGAAAAATCACAAAATAAAACTTTAAAAGATCAAATTGATAATTTACAAAATCAAATAAAAGAATTATCATCTTTATCTGATTCACAAATTAATACAATTAAAAATTTAACAAATATGAATAATGAATTGTTAAAAGGTAAAAATGAACAAAATGAAAGAATAAATTCTTTATTAAATGAAAATCAAAATTATCAGAATAAAGCTAATTCTTTAATGAGGGAAAATAAAGAATATCAAATTAAATTAGATACTTTAAATAAAGATAATATTGATTCATCTCAAAAATTAGAAAATTTAAATAAGGAAAAACTTAATAATTTATCTTCAAAAAATAATGTACCTTATAAAAATATAAATGAATTAAATCAAATTAAAGATAAAAATCAAGAATTACAAAATGAAATCTCATTGTTAAAAAATGATAATCAAAAATTAAAAAAAACAATAAGTGATTATAATACTAATATGATTACTTTAACAAATACAAATGAAGAAATGATTAAAGAAAAAGATAAAATAATAGATAATTTAAGGCAAACAGTAAAAGAATTAAATTCACAAATTGAATCACAAAATCATAATAATATAAAGAAAGATTCAAATAATATATTAAATGATGAAATAATAAATTTAAAAAAAAGTAATAGTGATTTTAAAGAACAAATTACTTCATTAAATAAAGAAAATAGAGATTTAAAAAATAGAATGGCAGAAATAAAAAATGATTATGTTTCTCATGATGAAGATTTAGAAAATTTAAGAAAAGGATTAGTAGAAATTAATGATAAAATTGCATTAAAAATGAATCAATTTAAAGATAAAAATGTAAAAATAGAATCAATAAGAGATGAATATTCAAAAAAAATTAAACAAGAGGAAAAAAATAATGAAATCATCAATGATAATGAAATATATTCAGAATTAGAAAATAATAAAAATGAATATTCAAATTATATTAATAAAATAAAAGAATATGTAAAAAATATAACAGATATTAATTTAGAACTAAAAAATAAAATAATAAAAAAATTAGATAATGAATTAAATAATGAATTAACTTCTTTAAAAAATGAAAATTTAAAATTAAAAGAACAAATAGAAAAATTAAAAAATTTTCTTCATAGTAATAAAAAGGAAAAAGACAATGATAAAGAACAAAATAAAACATTATCAGATATAAATGAACAAAATTCAAATTTCATAGATGATGATTTATCAAGTGTAAGTAATATATTTTTAGAAGAAAATGATAAAAAAATAAAATCAAAAAATGAAATAGAAAAAGAGAAAATAATAGAAAAAGAAATAATAAAAGACCCAAATAATATACCAAGAAAAGAATTTGATAAAAGAAGTTTTATTAGTCAACCAAATCCAAAAGGAGAACATTTTTCTGAAAGAAAATTAAGTCAGGGTTCAGGATTTTCAGCAGAAGAAAATTATAAAAATAATTTAAAAATTGAAATGGAAAATGTTAAATCATTAACTAATACTTTAGATAGTATTAAAAATGAGTTAAAAGAAACAATTAAGGAAAAAAATGAATTACTAAAAAAAGTTAATATTCTTTCAAAAAAAGCATCTTTAGTTGATGATAATGTTTTAGATAAAATTGAAGTTTTACAAATTTTAAAACAAACATTTGAAAAATTAGTAGAGTCAATTCAACTTGTTGGAAATGCTAAAGAATTATGTATAATGATTTTTAAATTATTAAATTATTCTGAAGATAATATAAAGAAAATTATGGATAAAAAAGAGAAAAGAAATTTATTTGGTATTTTTAAATAAAATAAAATATTATAAATAATTTTTTTGTTTTAATGATAATTTTATTCTTTTTTTTTTCATAATTTATTTTTAATTGAATGATATAGAAAAAATAATGCAAAAACTAAATAAAAGTAGGAGTCAAAAATTAAATATTTATAAAACTATAAAAATTAGAACAACAAAAAAAGATATTGAAAACTATCCTGCATTATCACAATTAATTGCACATGAAAAAAGAATAAAACTTGAACCTTTAACAAATTTAAAATCAAATATAATTCCAAAAATAAATATTAGAAATGAAAAAAAATCAAAATTAATTAAAAGTGTGAATAGTTTTAAAGATATTTATCATAATTACTCTAACTTTGATTTATCAAATGATATAAAAAAAAGTCATATGGAAAATAAACAATTTAATGAAGATTATATTGATTTTAAAAATAGAAAATTAAACAATTATAGTCAAAAATTAGATGCTTTTGCTGAAATTAAAGCAAAATATAAAGAAAGAAATGTGAAAATTCCAAACTTGTCTTCAAATAAAAATATATTTAATCCAAATGTTTTAATTTTAAAAGATTCAGATTTATATAGATATATTGATTTCAATTTAAAAACATTTGAAAAAAAAAAAAGTAAATCGTTAAATTATTTAGATAAAATTAAAAAAGAAGTAAAAAATATAAAAAAAGGAAAATACAAAAATAATATAATTGATTTATATATAGATAAATTAAAAAAAAAAGAAAAAAGCAAATTTGAAATAGAAAAAAATTTATCTAGTTCAAGATTAGAAATTCAACATTCAAAACAAGAAATTTCCAAAACAAAAAACACATATAACAATCTTTCAAATATAGATGAATTTTTTGGTGAAAAACATAATAATTCTTCAATATTTGAAAAAATATTTTTTCAAAATAAAATCTCAAGAAATAATTTCAAATCTCATAATGAAAAAAATAATATAGAAAATGAAACAACATGTGAAAAAAATTCATGTCCTTCTTTATTTAAAAAGCAATCAAAAAAAACAGCAACAACTGATGGAATAAGTGATGGAGAAGAAAAAAAAAAAGATAATGTTTCACTATTCGTTAAACTTTTCCCATCTCAATTCGCAAATAGAATTAATAATAATACTTCTAATACAAAAAAAATTATATTAAAATTTAGAACTCCTTTAGAAAAATTATATAAAAAAGTTTCCAGTTCTGATGATCAATTAAAATTTAATAAAAAAATAAAAAATTATTTAAAAAATAGAGGTATAAATACAAGTAATGATGTTTCTGCTAGGGAAATATGTAAAGAATTTTCAGATTTAAAAATGACACTTTTTAAGAAAGATTTTTTTATTAAAGATTATGAATTAAGAAAAATGAATGCTAATGATTGTAATTTAAATTTAACTCCAAAACAAATTAATAAATTGAATAAAATCAAAGCTATTAAAAATGAATTACATAATTATCAAAATAAAATGGTTGAAATTTTTTGTAATTGTGATAAAAATGATAAATAATATTATATTTCAAAATATTAAAATCTTTTTTAGTTTTTTAATATTTTTGTAAATTATTTGGATAATTTTGATTGTTATATATTATATTTTTTTATATATAATTTTAATTTAATAAAAACAAATATTTTATAACTAAGAAAAAATATATTAATTAATCAATTAAAATGTTTAATCGAAACTATAATCAATTTTCAAATAATAAAATTCCAAATTATAAATCTTTAAACTATAATTGTGATGATTTAAATAGAAATAATTATAAATTTTCTCCCAACTCTAATTTTTCTTTTGATAATTTATCAACATCATATTCAAATTATAATAATAATTATTTAATAAATTCAAATTGTTGTCCATGTGATTGTCATAGATTATGTAATTGTCTTTGTCAATGTCAAAATGAATTATCAGAATGTAATAATGTAAATTGTAATTTAATGGAACAATTAAATACTTTACAAGAATGTTATAAAAAATTATGTGAAGATTATGCAAAAATGAAAAATGAAAATTCAAATCATATGAATCAATTTGGGAAAAATAATGATGAAAAAGATAATTATAAAAGATGTTTAGAAATGCTTAACCAAAATTTTGAATTATTAAATCAAATTTCAAATGGTATTCCTAATCTAAATGATAAGATTAAAGGAGATGTTAATTATTATATTGATAAACCTTTTGAATATAAACATCTAATAGATAAATATTCAAATAGAGTTAATAATTTACATGATTTGGAAAAAAATATAATTTCAAAATATCAGCAACCAAACAATTTAAATAATAATATTTCAAATTTAGGGAATAATATACAAAATAATCAAACCTATGATCCATGTGCAAAATATATATCTAAAAATATTATTAATACTAATCAAAACTATTCTCCATCTGTTAATAATATACCTAATAATAATAATTCAAATCAAAACTATGTTCCATCTGTTAATAATATACCTAATAATTATATTAATTCTAATCAAAATTTTGACCCATCTGTTAATATCATTCCTAAAAATAATATTAATTATAATCAAAATTTTGCCTCATCTATTAATATTATTCCTAAAAATAATATTAATTCTAATCAAAATTATGATCAATCTGCTAATTATATATCAAAAATTAATCCAAATATACAAAAAAATACTAACATTGAACAAAATAAGAAGCCTGGAATATATACATCTAAATCTTTTGGTAAACCTTTACCATCAGGTATAAAATTAAATGATATTATTAATCCTAGATTTAATAGCAATGATAATGAAATATTAAATAATCAAAATTTATCTAAGCCAGAAATTCCTCAATATATAAAAGATGATATTAAAAGAGATTTATTAAATCCTCTATATAAACCACAAGGACCATTACAAAAATCTGATTTTATAAATAGTAAATATAATATTCCAAAAAATAATTTAAATAATAGTGATAAATTATTAATAAGTCAAATACCAAAACAAAATAATTTTGAAAATAATGAAATTAAAAATAAAAAACCTTTACAAATAAAAACATTTTCAAATGAAAAAATTAATTTATCTGATAATGATTATGGAATAAATAATAAAGGAAAAATTTTAAATAATAATAAAAATGATAACATTAGAGAAAATAATTTTCAAAAAGAAACAAATGAATCATTTAGCAAAAAAGGTAAAAATTTAAAAAGAATAAAATCATATGAAAATATGCCAAATTTCACTGATGGGAATTGTTGGGCTTGTAATTTAGGATGTTCAGTATCAACAACTGGATATAGTACAATGAATTTTTCTCCATATGATCCAAATATAAAAAGAAGAGAAGTAACTCCAATAAAAGAAGGAACAATTTATGAACAATATACAAGACATAAAAGAAGTAAAAGTAATAAATTAATTGTCGATTAACATATTTTAATTATTATATATATAGAGTTGTATTTTTTTTGGAAAAAATTCTTTAATTTAATTTTTAAATAAAAAATTAAAAATTATAGTTTTATTTATTTATTAAATGTAATTTAAAAGGGAGATTTCATAACATCCCATAATTGAAAATAATTAAATTTGAATTTGAGGATTAATTTTAAAAATTTTAATTCCTAAATAATTTGTAATTTCATTACTTCTAATTATAATAAACATTAATAATTCAGCAGATAGCATAGTACCAACACCACATAAAATATATAATTTATCCCTATATAAATTAAAAACAAAACTAATCAATAATAAAGCATTAATAAAAATAATAAAATAATTCCCTTTTATTGTATCAGCTGTTACAATTCTAATTTGTAAATCCATAGTAACTCTTGCAAATAGTAAACACATACAACCTAAAATAGACCATTTATACAACTCATAAAAATTAGTAAAATAAATACTATAAATAATAGGAATTGCCATAACCATATAAAAATAAAACCAATCAAGAAAAATTTTCAAACATTCTTTCATACCTTTTTTTTTATAAGTATGATTAAATAAATTATAAACACAAGAAATTCCACCTCCAATTGAAATTAAACCAATAAATTTACCAATAGTAAGATTACCAAAAAAATTATAATTAATCCAACTTTGTCCAAAAAACCCACAGAAAACAGCAAAAGAACTTAAAATAATATTTCCTTCATCAGTAGCATTAATAATAGGAAAATGTAATTCTCCTAATTTATATTCTTCATAAGTCATAGCAAAAAAACCTAAAATTAAACCAATAAAAACAGTAACAGAATAAAAAGAATCATTACCAAGTAAAGCTAAATGAGATAAATTAAAACAAGTTAAACAATTAGTAAAAATATCACAACCATGATCTAATAACATTCCAAAAGGAGAAGATGATCCAGTTCTTCTTGCTTGTTTTCCATCTAAATTATCTAATATTTGATATAGAAATTGAGTTAAACCAATTATTATACATGTACTTGATTTTAATTCATTTGAAAAATCAAATCCTGAATCAAAAAATGTTATTAATGATGCTAATATGTTACATCCTAATGAGAATAATGTTATTATATTTGGGGCTAACCATATTGGAAATATGTTTACAACTTTGTTTAAACATGGAGACATACATTTGTTATATAATAAACTGTCGTCTGAGGTTTTATATTGGAATTTTTTCATGTTTTCTAAATTTTCTATTTCTATTGGTTTAATACACATTTTAAAATGTTTTTAAAATATTTTTTTTTATTATTTTTTTATTTAAATTATTGTTTTTAATTTGAATTTTTTTTATATTTTTTTTAATATGGAAAAGAAATATCAAGAATTTTTAAAATATGATTGGAAAAATTCTGAAGAATATAAAAGTTATTTTAATCAGAATGTTTATATTTCACCTCCTATTACGGGAGATAAAATTTTAAAAGCTAGAAAAAAATTTTATAAATTAAAAGTTGATCCTGACTTCGATATTAATTACGTGTATGAAGAACCAAATAAAAGACGTGATAATAAATCAAATAAAAAAATTTCATTAACTCAACATTTTTTTTGCGCAATTGAAGGAGTATTATGGTGTACTTATTTTATGAATTTATTAATGCCAAAATATATTTTAAATGTTGGTATTATAGTTGTTGCAATGAGATTTTTAAGATTAAATTTCTTTAATTTTTTTGATTTTGAATTTTATTCTAAACAAATAATTTTATGTGATGATTATTTTCATTTATTAATTTATGGTTTTTTATTAAAATTAGATAAAATAAATTACTTTAATTTATTCCCTTTTACTTGTACTGCTATATTTTGTATTAGTGAATATTTGGTTGAATATTTAAGAATTTTTCAATTTATGAAAACTTATTTTCAAAAAGTTGTTGATCATAAAGAAAAAGTTTCTCATGCAAGAGGATTTTCATATATAATTATTGGAATTTTATTAGTTCCAAGAATACTAATTGGTTGGACTCCTTTTTATAATGGTATTATTTATAGTCTTTTTTTAATTTATTTATTTTATTATGAAAAGTATGTTTCTATTTCTTTTCAAAAAATCAAAAATAAATCATTAAAAAAAAATTAAATTAAAAGAAAAATTTTTATTTATTGCTATTAATTTATTAACACAAATAAATATTGTAAACACTATATAAAATTAAAAAGAATATTATAAATATAATAAATCAAAACAACTAAATTATCTTTTTTATAAATAATTTTATTTTATAAAATCATATAATGAATTTTGCATACTATTATTATATTTTGAATTTTTTGTTCTATAAGAATTTGGATTTGATTTAATAGAAGATATTTCCCATAAACTAATATCTTCTAATTCTTTTTTATTATTAATATAATGTGAAGGAAAGAAATTTAATTCTTCAAAATTATTATTTATTTCTTTTTTATATTTTAATCTAATGGGTATTTCTTTATTGAAATTATTAATTTTGGAATCATTATGATTTATAGGAAATACAATTTTTATTATTTTTTTCCCATTTACGTTACTTATTTCTCTTTGTTTTGTTTTAGAATTTTTTTCTTTTGAATTTCTTTTTGATAAAGTTTTATTTGTTCCAAAAGTTTTACTAGTATTATTATTTTTATCACTATTATACATTGTTTCACTTTCTTTTGTTATTATACTTTGTTTATCTTTTGAATATTTTTTGTGCAAAATATAATTTGCATTGATTATATATTTTCCATTATTTAATTCTTCAATTCCTTTTAATAAATTATTAAATATTTGTTCTTCATTTTTTTCAAATTTTAATAAATCATCTTTAGAAATTTTAAAATTAGAAGGATTAATTGTATTAAAATATATATCTGGAATTTTCTTTATATTATTATGTTTAGTTACTATATTTTGTTTATTAATTGTATTATAATTATCCTGTTTTTCATAATTATTTTTCATATTTTTTACTATATTTGGTTTTAATCCTTTCTTTTTTTCTAAATTGCCTTTACTCACTAATTTTTTATTTTTAATATCATAACTTTGGTAAATTAATTTTTGTTTTTGTTTATTTTTTTCTATTCTATCATTATAAGGGCTAATTTTAATTTTATTTACTTTCATTCTTTTTATAAAAAATATTAAAGATCAAAAAATAAGCAAAATACAATATAATTAAATTTTAAATGATATTCTAAAATTATTATTTTTTTTAATAGATTTTTTTATTCAAAACATATAATAGAGTAAAAAAATTAATTTAATAAATTTTAAATTTAATAATTTATTTAAATGGATCCAAATTCAGGAGTCGAAAAAAATACAAACATACCCCCAAGATTAAAACCCGTTAAACCAGAAGAAAAATTAAAAAATAATGAAATAGGAGTTAAAACAGACATAAAAGGTTTTGATATTAAAAAATTTATCGATAAAATAATTTACCTCCTCGTAATTAAAAAATTACCAAATTTAATATTAAAATCAAGAGGAAAAGGAATTCATAAATTAATATCAATTCAAGATATTTTAAGAAGAAAAATTTTAGGTTTATATGTAATCCAAAAAACATATTCAACTTCTTATATAAGTGAAAAAGACAATAATAAAGAAGTAAAATTACCTTGTTTAGATGTTATATTATCAATTGAAGAACCATCAGATAAAACAGAAGGATTTTTTTCTCCTTTACCAATTGAAGACTTAGATAAAAATTATATTGATCCAAAAAATCCAATTAATTTTCAAATGACATATCAAAGAAATAGAGAAAATAATTTTAGAGGAAGATATAGGGCTGGTTTTAGAGGAAGAGGAAGAGGTAATATGAGAAATAATAATAATTTCAGGAGAGGAAATTATAATATGAGAGGTAATAATAATTATTATAATCAAAGATATAATTATTATAATCAAAGATATAATAATTATAATCAAAGAGGAAATTTTGAACAAAGAGATTCTTATAATAATTATAATCAAAGAGGTAGAAATTTTAGACAAAGAAGATTTAGAAATTATAGAGGAAGATTTAATAGAATGAATGATAATAATTATAGAAGAGAAGATGAAGATTATAGGGGATTTAAGGGAGGAAATAGAAACTATTAACATTTTATAAACTTTATAATTGAAAAATGTTGAAAATAAAAAATTAAACTGATTAAATCTTATATTTATATTTCTTATTTAAAAAAATAAATATATGTTCTAAATTATATTATTATTAAAAACAAATGTTAATAAAATAAAAAACTTAAACCAAATTAATTCAATTGTTTTTATCAAAAGAAACAACAAAAGAAAATTATATGAACCTTAATAAAAAATCCAATAAAAAATTAAATAATAAATGGGTAATCTCAACTTAAAAAAAAAATACAAATATTTCGTAGTATCAGACATTCATGGTTTCTATGATGAATTAATAACATCATTAAAAGAAAAAGGTTTTGACTCAAAAAATCCAGATCATTATTTAATATCTTTAGGAGATGCAATTGACAGAGGACCAAAGAATTTAGAAGTAATAAAATTCCTAAATAACTTAGAAAAAAAAATATTAATAAGAGGAAATCATGAAGATTTATATCAACAATTTATAGATAGAAAAGGTTCTCCTTTACCATATGATATATCAAATGGAACAATTGATACATTTTTACAAATTCAAAATATAACTTCAGATGAACTTTCAGATATAATTGATGAAAAAAAAGCATTTCCTGAATTAAATCCTGAATGGTTAAAATATACTTCCAATTGTATAAATTATTATGAAACTAAACATTTTATTTTTATTCATGGATGGATTCCAATTAATAAAGATGAAACTTATAATAAAAAATGGAGAAAAGCTTCTAAAGATGATTGGGATAAAGCAAGATGGTTACCTGGAATTGATATGAGTAAAAAGAAAATTTTTTGCCCTGAGAAAACTATTGTTTGTGGACATTATCATTGTTCTGCTTGGCATATGGTTTATGAAGGAAAAGAAGAATTTGAAGATTTTTCTCCTTATATTTCTGAGAAAGTTATTGCTATTGATGGATGTACTGCTAAAAGTAAACAAGTTAATGTTATTGTTTTGGAAGATTAAATCTGTTTTTTTTTATTTTGTTTTTTTTTTTATTTTTTTTTAGTTTTTTTATTTATTTGTAGATTTAATTTTTATTTAATTATATTTGAAAAATTATATTATTATATATTTTTATTTACATTTATTTAATGTAAAAAAAAACAAAAATTTATTTTTGAATTTTCTTCACACCATTTAACATATTATATACAATTAATTGATTTTTTGATTTTTTATTTTCTATAGGACTTTTTAATTGATTTCTTAAATATATTTGTACATAATTAGAAGGAATATATATTTTTCCTGCATTATTATTATTAAAAGATTTTATTTTTTTCATAACTATTGAATTTTTTAATTGATTAGGTTTATTATATTTTATTTTTTTATTTTCAACATTCCTTATTAATGCTTTCATATTTATTGTCATTGTTGTTTTTGAAGTTAAATCATTATTCTTTTTATTTTCATTTGAATTACTTTTATAATATAATGAAGAATTATTTTTTTTATTTCTTGATTTTTCAATATTTTTATTAAAGTTTTCTTCATTTTGAAATTCTCCATTAATTAAAATTTGATTATTATTTTCATTTAATTTTTTTTGTTTTGGTATCTTTTTCCATGTAGTAATATTATTTAAAATATTTTTATTTACTCCACTAATAATACTAGAACTTGCTCTATTTATTGTTTTTTTTTTCCCATTATCATTTTTATAATTATTATAACTTTTATTATTAATTAAATAATTTCCTAAATTAAATTGTTGAACTTTTATACTATATTCTCTTGCTCTTTGTGTCCTACTACTTGAACTTTTATTTTTAACTTTTTTTTTATTTATTGATGAATCAATTTTTTTTTTAATATTTGAACAACTCTTTGGAAATTTATCTGGAAAATATGATAATGTTGTTTTATTTATATTATCTGGAATTAATGAAATATTTTTAATATTTCTATTTTTCTTTTTTCTATAATTATAATTATAATTTAATATTGTATTAGGAGGATTATTTTTATTTATATTTGATTTATTATTTCTTGTTGCTGAAAGTGGTTTTTTTATTGAATTAATTGAAGAATCTTTTGTGCGGTTTTCATTTGTCTTTTTTATACTATCATTCAATTTTTTTTCCTTTTTTATATTATTTGATATTTTGTTATTATTTATTGATATGTCAAAAATGTTTGATTCTTGAATTTTTATATCATTATTATTATATATTGATGAATTCCCAGTTTTACTTTGATTAATATTTGAAGTATTATTTCTTGTTTTTACATTCTATTAATAATATATTAAAATTTATTTTACTTGTTCAGAATATCTAAAAGAATTTGGAATTTGTTGTTTATATATTTTTTCCAAACAATTGTATAAATCACTATATCTAAAATGTGCTCCTCCTTCATAACTTTTTTGTTCATTAGTATCTCCATAATATATTCCTTTATATTCTTCCATTTGGTCTTAAATTTAAATATAAAAAATTAATTAATTTTTTTCTATGAAAAATTATTTTAAGTAAAATAATGATTTTATATGTTTATAATGACAATAAAAGAGTTTATTTTTAATTTTAAAATTTTTTTATACAAATTATAAATATTATAATTTTAATTATTTATATTTAATATATTTTTAATCTTTTCATTTGATGTGTTGATAACATATATAAATTATCAAAATTATGTATTTTTTGATATTCAAAATAATTTCTTTTCTTTATTTTAGTAGGAAGAATAGGATTTATTTCATCAATTTTTAATTCAATAGAATAAATAATAGAATTAAGATCAAGAACAGGTGACCATTTTTCTTGTTTTAAACAACTTAGTTTTAAATTATTTTCCATATCAAATAAGTATTCTAAATATTGACCTTTAACATAAGTTATAATAGGAGGAACAAAAGGATAATCTTCAAGAAATATAATTTGAAGTTTAAATAAATTTTCAAATTCAATATACATAATAAAATCTTTTCCATTTGCACATTGTGAATATGGTGATATATTGATTTTAAATCTATTTGTTGTTAATCTTTTATTTTGAAACACAACTAAATCATTTTTTATTCTTGATTCTGCTTTTGAAATAATATAAGGTTTATTAATTGTGTGATAAATTGAATAAATTTTATTTGTTTTTTTTATTATTTTATAGTTTTCCTCAGAATCAATTTCCATTGATAATTTTATTTAAAAATAAAAATTATGAGAACTATTATATAAACAAATAAAGTTATTAATTTATATTTTATAGAAGTTAAAAATTAAAATAAATTTAAGTAATTGTTTATTAGATTTATTATTTATTTTTATACATTTTTTCATATGATTCTCCACTACTATCAGTATCATTATAATAATTATTATTTTGATTATGATGATTAATAGTAAATTCTTCCTTTGGTAAAACAGGTTCATATTTTAAAGGATTTTTTACTTTATATTTTCCTTCTTCTATAATATTTAAAAGATAGTTATTTTCTTTATTTTCAATTTTTCCTTCGTTAAAACATAATTTTGATGAATGCTTTCCTCCACATTTATAACAAAAAATAGTTTTATAAATATCCTCATTTTTAATATCTTGAAATATTCTCTCATTTATTTTTTTTTTTAAATTATTATTATTACTATTATTATTATCGTATTTTAATCTCCTATTTTCATTTTTAAAATAATTTAAAATAGAATAAAAATTATCTTTATTAACTCTAAAATTTTTAATAAACATTTTATTTTCACATTTATCATTAATATCTTTATCATCATCAGAAGAAGAAATAGTTGCATTATCAGAGTCATAATCACTTATAATAAAAGGTGGTTCTTCAAAAGGGCAAATAAAATGTTTTTTTCCACAAAAATAACATGAATCATTTAAGTTACTTTTATCAATTATTGGATTAATTAAACAATCTTTATTATAATGTCCATAATTATTACATCTATCACATTTTGGTATTTTATTATTATTTTTATTTAATGGACATGAATTTGATTTATGTCCTTTTTTATTACAAATATAACATTTTATATTTGGACAATTTTTGTGAAAATGACCTTTTTGATTACAATAAAAGCATCTATCTATTATTTTTTGGTTATCTTGTATTTTTTTTGATAAATTTCTTATTGAGGATTTTTTAATTATGAAATGTTTTGATTTTAATTTACGTTTTTTTTTCTTTTGAACTTTAATATTTAATTTATTTGTCTTTTTACTCAAGTCCAAAGTGTATGAATTTTTATCATTTTCATTCATTTTATTTAAAATATTGAAAGATAAATTTTTCAAATTTCATTTTTAAGAAATGATTTTTAGAATATATTATAAATAATAATTATAATTAATATTTAATATTTAATTTTATTTTTAGAAAAGTTATTTAGAAAATAATACAAATGATTTATTTATAAATCTTTTAAGCAATCTTCTAAAGTTTGCTCATCCAAAATTGAAGTACTATCTTTTTTCCAATAATTTAAATCATTATATTCAGCTTTTTCTTCAATAATATTATTTTCAGTTTTATTATTTGGATTATTTTCATTTTCTTTTTTATTAACATCATAAATAATATAACCTGTTTCTTTTTCTTTATTATTAATTATATAACTTTTTTCAATAGCTATATTATCATTTATATCATTTTCTTGTTTTATTTTATCAGTATTTATTTCATTTGTTTCATCTTCTTTTTTTTCCTCATTTTTAATAACATTTCCTTCTTTTTTTGATAATATATCTACTAATTTTTCTCTTAAAACAGGATTTTCTTTTGCTTGTTTTAATACACCCATTAATTTAATTAATAATTGAGTTTTACTCATTTCAACATTTGGTTGACTTGAAGGAATTGGACCTTCTTTACATAAATTTTGCTCATATAATTTAACTGAAGGAGATATAATATCATTAATAATTTTTTTAAAATTCTCATTATTATTTAAATTATTTTTTAATATTTCACTTATTTCTTCTTCTTTTTTTTCATCTTCTTTTTTTTCTTCTTCTTTTTTTATTTCTTCTTTTTTTTCTTCTTCTACTTTCACATCAACAACTTTGAAATTTGAATTTGATATTGAGTTTTGATTTGAATTTTCATCTTTTACAAATTCAAATTCACCTTCTTTTCTTTTTGATGTTGGATCTTCTTCAAATATTTTATTTCCTAATATTGCATTTATTTTATACATTATTTCAATTATATGGGGATATATACCATTTTTTATATGATTTTTTGAATTAAAGGAAAATATAGTTTTTTCTTTTAAAAAATGTTCAAACATTTCATTTAATTTTATTTCTTCAAATAAATATTTTGTTAATGTTTCATGTTTTTTTTCATTATTAAGATATAATTTAAGAAATTTAACAAATGTTATATGATAAATATTATTCCATTGATAATTAAAAAAAAAATCTAAAGATTTTTTTATAAAATTATTTCTTATTAATATATTATCAAATTGTTGACACAAATTTTGAAGATAATTCATAATATTTATAAATAATTCTAAAATAATTTGATTTATAATTCCTAATGATTTATAAGGTTGGTCAAATTGACCTTCAATTAATATTGAATTTTTTCTTTCATTAAAATTAATTATAATTTTAGGTAATGTTAAAATTAAACTATCTGAAAAGTTTTTTCTATTGATATCAAAATTATCAGGTAAAGAAATTTTATTAAGTTCAATTTGTTTTAAAATAGAAATTAAAAAATTAAGAATTGATGAATAAGCATTAGTTACTTCATAAGTATCATTTGAATTAATTTCAAAACTTAATAATTCAAATAAATAATTATAAATATCAGGTAAATCAATAAACAAAGCTAAAATAGTATTTTCTTCTATTAATTCAGTTAATAAAGAACATTTTACATCAACATCATAATTAGTATTTTCAATTGTTATTGTTTTAAAAAAATTTTGTATTAATTTATTTCTAAAATTAGCAATTTCTACTTCTTTATTTTTTTCTTCATTTGATAATTCCAAACTTTTTATTTTAAGTAATTTAACAGTTAAATTAGAAATTGATTTTTGATTTGAGTGTTCAATTATTTTTTCTAAAGCATCTTTTCTTTGTAAATATAAATATTTAATAATTCTAGCAGTATATTTATCAATTAATTTTATCATTACATTTGAAAAATAAGAAGATAAAACATCATTAAGTTCTTTATTGTCATTCATTACAAAATTTAATAAATCATCTATTAATTCAAAATTATTTTCATTTGCTTTTTTTTTATTATTTTCATTATTTTTATTATTTTCAATTGTATCATTTTTTTTTTCTTCATTTTCCTTTTTTTTATCTTCATTTCCATCATTAATATCAAAAACTTTTTCATTTTCCTTAGCTAAATTTTCATTTTCATCAATTTTTATATTATTTTCAATAATATTTAAAGTATTATCTACTTCTTCTTTTGGTTCATCTTCTTTTTCATTATTAAGACTTTTATTTTTTTCTTTATATTCATTATCATTTAAAACAAAATAGTCACTAATTAATGGAATATCAGCACTTAAAATATCATTTGCAATAAAAGGATATTTATGTCCAATTATTTGATCATCATTTTCTGCTTCAATTGTAATATATCTAATAAGTTTTTTTATATTATCTCTATTAAAAAATTTAAATAGTTTATTATTTCCTGTTTTTAAATCAAAAACTATGTTTGGTTCATCTAATAAATCTTCTAATTTACAATCATCTTTTTGTAATTTTTCTTCTAATGTAGAAGAAATCATTGATGAAGTTCCTGGAAAAAAAGATTGAAAACTGAATGGAAACATAATAGAATTAAATATATTTTTTAAATTATAAATTATTTAATAAATTGTTTTTTGAAAAAAATTAAAAAAAAATTATTAACTTATTATAATATTTCATTAATTAATGATTTAAGCTAAAGATACCTTAATACTCAAGTAAAGAAGAAATGATAATG
>JAEEGL011965367.1_pt1 | contig 17104 bp, 14 predicted proteins | sample 9134231 | NCBI WGS metagenome assembly JAEEGL01 (sample SAMN16246548, study PRJNA631951) | gut metagenome | biome: gut microbiome; feature: rumen; material: fiber-attached | host: Bos | place: Iran: Karaj | collected 2018-10
ATCCCACCATCGATACGGTCAAGATCGAGGAGAGGGATCCCGAACTGGTCCTGGAGGCCATGGGAAAGAAGCACACGATGGAAGGCCTGAAGGCGTATTATCCCGCATTCGACATCACCCCGCCCAAGCTCGTCGACGGATTCGTGACGGAGAAAGGCATCATCTCGCCATATAACCTGAAACACCTGTTCGACTGAACCCGGCACCCGTTCCCACGGAGGGAAAGAACATGGCGAAAAGACCGAAAGTGTCGCTGCTGCAGTTCACCTTCCTGTCGAAATACATCGGCAGGCAGCAGACCGTCAACCTCTATCTGCCTTACGGCTGCTATTCCGCGGCCGAACAGGCGCAGCGCCCGTATAAGGTGCTGTGGCTGCTTCACGGCAAGAGCGACGACTACAACACCTGGCTCCGCAATTCCGTCGTGGAGACCCTTGCGAGGGAGAACGATCTGGCGGTCGTGATGCCTGACGCGGGCAACAGTTTCTACACCGACATGGCCTACGGTCCCGCGTACTACACCTACATCACGGAGGAGATCCCGGAAGTCCTCTACGGGCTTCTGCCCCTTTCGCAGAAGAAGGGGGACAACTTCCTGTGCGGCTTCTCCATGGGCGGGTACGGCACGCTCAAGATCGGCCTGTCCCATCCGGAACGGTTCGCGGCGCTGTGCGCCATGTCCTCCGCGGCGGATATCGTGGAGCTGATGGCCGGAAGAGCAGAACCGGTCGAGGTTCCTGCCGACGGCAGTTTCTCGGAAGCGGAATTCAACCGGACCCTTGCGATCTCTGTTTTCGGAGATGAACTGGACCGTCTCAAGGGTTCGAAGCACGATCTCTTCGCTCTTTTCGACAGGGCGAATGAGAAAGGTGTTCAGCCTCCGGTCTATATGACCTGCGGTACAGAGGACGGACTGATCAAAGGCAATGACAAACTGTATTCGTATTGTCATGAACGCGGTTACGACGTGACCTACGAGACCGGCCCGGGCGCACACGACTGGAACGTGTGGAACCGGGATATACAGCAATTCATCCGCTTCCTGAAGGAGCGGGGACTATTGGATACAAATAACTGAAAAGGAGAGGATATATCTTATGGAAAACGAAAAGACTATGATCGAAGTCCTGATTGAAAAGGCGAGAGCCGCTCAGGCGATCTTCGAGGATTACAATCAGGAGCAGGTCGACAGAGTCGTCAAAGCGGTCGGCAAGGTCGTCTTTGACAACGCGCTCGTGCTTTCTCAGGAAGCTGTTGAAGAGACCGGCTACGGCAATGTCGAGAGCAAAGTCGTCAAACATCAGGGCGCGACGGCAGGCGCGTGGCATTATCTTCACGACAAGAAATCCGTCGGCATGATCGACTGGGATCCCAACACCGAACTGGGCACTTTTGCGAAGCCTCTCGGCGTCGTGTGCTGCCTGACCCCGGCGACCAACCCCACCTCCACCGCGGCGGCCAACGGCATGAACATCCTGAAATGCCGCAACGCGATGATCATCTCTCCCCACCCGAGAGCAAAGAAGGTCTCCAAGCACTGCGTCGATATGATGCGCGATACGCTCGCTGAACTCGGCGCACCCGTGGATCTGATCCAGATCGTCGAACAGCCCTCCATGGACACCACGAAGGAACTCATGAGCAAAGTCGATGTCGTCGTCGCTACCGGCGGCGCCGCCATGATCAAATCCGCGTATTCCAGCGGAAAGCCGTCCTTCGGCGTCGGCCAGGGCAACGTTCAGGTCCTGGTTGCGGAAGATTACAAGGACTTCGACTTTATCGCGAAGACCATCGTCAACTCCAGATCCTACGACAACGGCATGCCCTGCACCGGTGAGCAGGCGATCCATTTCCCGAAGGCGGAATATGACGCACTTGTCGGCGCTTTCCTCGCCAACGGCGCTGCCCTTGTTCCGGACGAAAAACTGGATGATCTTACTTCTTTCATCTTCAAAGAGAACGGCATGGCCGATCCCACCCACGTGGGCAAATCCGCGCCGCAGATCGCCGAAGCGCTTGGCTTCGAGGTACCGGAAGGCACCCGCATCCTGATCTTCAACAACAGAGGCGTCGGCCCCGGCCATCCGCTCTGCCGTGAGAAACTGATGCCTGTTGTTCAGCTCTTCCCCTATGAGGATTACAACCAGGCAGTCGAAGACGCCAGGACCAACCTGCTTTGGGAAGGTGCGGGACACACAGCCGTAATCTATACCAATGACCGTGAACTGGCGACCGCAGCCGCGGAGCGCCTGCCTGTCGGACGGATCGTCGTCAATCAGAGAGGCGGCGCCGGCTCCGGAAGCCAGGGTACAAACGGACTTCCGCCTACGATGTCTCTGGGCTGCGGTTCCTGGGGCAACAACTCCATTTCCGAGAACCTGACCTACAAGCATCTGATGAACTTCACCATGCTGGCCTATCCGATCGAGGGCGCACGTCCTGCATTCGACAAGATCTGGGAAGAATAATATCAGCATAGTGAGGGAGTAAAGATGGATCTTTCTGATCTGAAAAACAAGATCGCCATCGTCGGCGTCGGCTACACGCCCCAGGGCAAAGTCCCCGGGAGGACTGTCAGCAGTTTCCACGTGGAAGCGACCCGGAACGCGATCGAGGACGCCGGCATCTCGAAAGAGGATGTGGATGCGCTGTTCCTTTACCGCTATTTCGCACCTTCGTCCTATGACTACGACACGACCGGCTTTACGGTGACTGAAGCGCTGGGCATCACCCCTTCGGTGGTGTCCCAGGAGCATCAGTGCACCAGAGGATGGCTCTACCACGCGGTGAGCCTGCTCATGACCGGACTGGCAAAATACGTGGTCATCTCCTTTGCGGACAACTCCAGAAGTTCCAGAAGGGCCTTCGTCAACGAGCTGAGCAACGGGGAAGCGACAAACGACCTGGCAGCTTTCGGCGACCTGTCCACCGTGGCGAAATACGCCATGCAGGGACGCCGCGCCATGGAACTCTACGGCAGCGGCCCGGAAGTCTGGAAAGAGATCTCCATCGCGCAGCGCAACTGGGCGCTGCTCAACCCCATCGCGGGAATGTACGGGAAACCCCTTGACGAGGCGGGCTACTACGCCGCCCGCAAGGTGGTGGATCCGTTCCGCCTGCTTGACGCCACGCCCACCACGGACGGCGGACGCGCGGTCGTCCTGACCACGGCGGAACGGGCGAAGTCCCTGAAGCAGAAGCCCGTCTATATCCGCGGCATCGGGTCCAACCATCACATGGTGCTCGCCTCCAAGATCAGCGTGGAGGACGGCGAAAACAGCGCCGCTTCCATCGCCTCGAAAAAGGCGTTCAAGATGGCCGGCATCACGCTGAAGGACATTGACGCGCTGCAGCTCTACGACTGCTTCACCTACACCGTGGAAGCCACCCTGAGGGATTACGGATTCTTCCGTCTCGGAGAATCGAAGGAATTCCTCACGAAGGAACGTCTGGGACCCGGCGGCGAACTGCCGGTGAACACTTCCGGCGGTATGCTTTCCGAAGCGTACTTCATGGGAATGACGCCGCTCTCGGAAGCGGTGATGCAGCTGCAGGGCAGAGCGGGAGACCGCCAGCTCGGCGTTCTCAAGGGAACGAAGGAGCCCGGGATCATCGTCGTATCGGATAACGGCGGCGTGTTCCAGAGCCACGCGACCCTTGTACTTTCATCGGAGGTGTGACAGATGGCGAGACTGGAAAAGACTGTATTTTTCCCGCCCAAGGTGACCCCGGAGACCGAGGCGTTCTGGAACGGGTGCAGGGAGCACAAGCTTCTGGTGCCCGTCTGCAGGCACTGCGGCAAAACGTACTGGCCGGCGGGGAAGTTCTGCCCCGACTGCCTGAGCGAAGACACCGGATGGAAGGAAGCTTCCGGAAAGGGAACGCTCTACAGCTACGTGGTATTCGAGCAGGCGTTCCACCCCTCCCTCACGGAGAAACTGCCCTACGTGGTGGCGACTGTGGACCTGGAGGAGGGCGTGCGTCTGGTCACCAACGTCACGGACTGTGAGCTGGAAGAGGTACGCTGCGGGATGCCGGTGACGGTGGACTGGGCGGACGGCGAACAATATACGCATCCGGTATTCGTGCCGGTGAAAGAGTAGAAGTATGAAGATCGTGATCATCGGCGGCAACGCCGCCGGCATGAGCGCCGCCTCGCGCATCAAGCGCAGGGCGCCGCAGCATGACGTGCTGGTCCTGGAGAAGAGCGGGGAAGTGTCCTACGGCGCGTGCGGGATGCCGTACTACGTCGCGGACATCAATCCGGATCTGAACAAGATGCGGATCCGCACCGTGGACAAATTCCGGGAATCGGGCGTCGACGTGCGTCTGCACACGGAAGTCACGAAGGTGGACCGTGAGAAGAAGGAAGTCACGGCGACGGCGGACGGCGCGGAATTCACCGTGCCCTACGACCGCCTGCTGGTCGCTTCCGGCTCCTCCGCGATCCGACCCCCGATCCCGGGGATCGGCCTGAAGGGGATCTATACCCTGAAGACGCTGGAGGACGCCGCGCAGCTGAAGGAAGCCATCGCGCCCGAAAAGAAAGTGCTGATCGTGGGCGGCGGCTACATCGGTCTGGAGATCGCGGAAGCGTGTCATATCCGCGGCGTCAAAGACCTGACGGTCGTGGAAGGGACGGACCACGTCCTGACCACCTTCGACGACGAGTTCAGCGATATGGCGGCGGAGGAACTGCGGAAGAACGGCATCAACCTGAGGCTCGGGGAACGGGTCGAGGGATTCGAGGGAGACGGCAGCGTCTCGCTGGTGAACACTTCCGGAGGAAGCTACGAGGCGGACGTGGTGGTGCTGTCCATCGGCGTGCGCCCGAACACCTCTTTCGTGGACGTGGACAAACTGCCCAACGGCGCCATCATCACCGATCCTCAGATGCGGACGTCGGATCCGGACATCTTCGCCGCGGGGGACTGCTCCGCGGTATGGCACCGGATCCTTCAGAAGCCCGCCTATCTGCCCCTGGGCACCAACGCCAACAAACAGGGCAGGCTGGCGGGGGACAGCATGCTGGGCAAGACGGTCTGTTTCGACCGGCCGCTGGGGACCTCCATGCTGCGCCTCATCGGGATGGAATTCGGCTGCACCGGACTGACGGAGAAACAGGCGAAAGCCAACGGCATCGCCTACAAGACCAACACGGTCACCTCCAGGACGCACGCCGGTTACCATCCGCCCACGTACAACGCGACCGTGAAACTGCTGTGGGATCCCGAAACGAAGGTGATCCTCGGCGCACAGCTCGCGGGACCGAAGGAAACGGCGATCCGCACCGACATCTTCGCGGTGGCGATCGACCGGAAGATGACGACGGAGGAACTGGGATTCGTGGATCTCGGCTATGCGCCGCCCTTCGCCTCGGTCTGGGACGTGGTGCACATTGCCGCAAACGCGGCGAAATAGAATAAATCATACAGCGTCAGACCATAGCAAAGACAGGAGCATGCAATGGAATTCCGTTATTTTATGCCCGTGGACGTCCGGTTCGGACCCGGAAAACTGAAAGAACTGCACACGATGCCGTTGCCCGGCAAGCGTGCCCTGATCCTCATGACGAAGGGCGGTTCCGCGCGCAGGCACGGATATCTGCAGACCGTGGAGGAACAGCTGGACCTCGCCGGCGTCTCCTATGTGGAGTGCGGCATCGTCAACCCGAATCCCACCAGGGACAACGTCAACGAAGCCGCCCGCATCTGTAAGGAAGAAAAGTGCGATTTCGCCATCGCGCTCGGCGGCGGGTCCGTCATCGACTGCGCGAAAGCGGTCGGCGTCACCGTGGCCAACGGCGGGGATTACTGGGATTACGTCAAGTGGGGGACCGGCGGGAAGAAACCCATCGAAAAGACCGATTTCCCCTTCATCGTGATCACCACCACCTCCGGCACCGGTTCCGAAGTGGACACCGGCTGCGTCATCACCAACACGGCGACGGATGAGAAGATCGGATCCGGAGATCCCAGAAACTTCGCGAAGCTCGCGGTCGTGGACCCGGAGCTGACGCTTTCCGTCCCGCCCCGCTTTACGGCGTTCCAGGGATTCGACGTCCTGTTCCACGTCTCGGAGTGCTATATCTCCAAAGCGGAGAACTGGATCATCGACATGTTCGCTCCGGAAGTCATGGCCCGCGTTGCGAGATCGCTCCCGGTCTGCGTCGCCAACGGCGCCGATCTGGAAGCGCGTTCGGATATGGCCTGGGCGAACATCGAAGCGGGCTTCTGCCTGCAGCACGGCAGCCTGACCTGTCAGCACTCCATGGAGCATGCCCTGTCCGGCATCTATCAGGACCTGACGCACGGCGCGGGACTGATCCTGCTGAGCAGAGCCTACTTCACCTACTGCTACCGGAACCCCGAACTGAGACCGCGTCTCGCCGTCATGGCGGAGAAGCTCGGACATCCGGAACCGGAGAAGGATCTCGCCTTCGTCGAAGCGCTGGAGAACCTGAAGGAAGCCTGCGGTGTTTCGGACGTCACCATGAAGAACTTCGGGATCACGCCGGATTCCTTCGAGAAGACGGTCGCGTTCTGCCACAACCACAAGGGCGTCGGCATGGAGCGCAGACCGATGTCGGACGAGGATATCATGGCGGTCCTGAATCAGGCATACGCCTACTGACCATCACGAGAGAACGGAGGAACCGTATATGCTGAAAGGAATCCCTTCCGCCCTGTCGCCCCAGCTGCTGAAAGTGCTGGCCGAGATGGGACACGGAGACACGATCGTCATCGGTGACGCCAACTTCGCGGCTGCCGCTCACGCCCGGAAAGCGGGCGGTGAAGTGATCTACGCCTCGGGCGTGACCTCCACCGAACTGTTGGACGCGATCCTGCAGCTGTTCCCGCTGGACTTCGTCCAGTACCCGGTGCGGATCATGGACAAACCCGCGGAACACGCGGAACTCCCCACGCCGGTCTGGGACGAATACAAAGCGATCGTTTCGAAATACGACAAACGCGGCGCTTCCTGCTGCGGCATGATCCCCAAACAGCAGTTCTATGACGAGGCCGCGAAAGCCTACGCGGTGATCTCGTCCGGAGAGCGTGCGTTCTACGGGTGCGTCATCCTGCAGAAAGGCGCGATCTGAGGAGGAACGGCCGGATGATGGAAAGAAAAGATGAAGGCCTCGGCTTCCTGCTGCAGTATCAGAACATCGCCTGGTACGAAGACGGCTGCGTGCGGATCCTGGACAGAAGGATCTTTCCCGTTGAGGTGAAGTTCGTGGAATGCCGCCGCCACGAGGAAGTGGCGAAGGCGATCTACGACATGGTCACCCAGAGCGGCGGGCCCTATGTGGCGGCAGCCATGGGCATGAGCCTCGCGGCGAAGGAAGCGGAGGACCTCGGGGAAGAGGAATTCCGCGCCTACATGGAAAAGGCCGCGTACACGCTGTCCCACGCCCGTCCCACCACCGTTACGAACATGGTGAAGGTCACGGACGGAAGCCTCAAGGCCATGGACGCGGCGCTGAAGAGCGGAAGATCCATAAAGGAGATGCCGGAGACGCTGCGCGATTACGCGCTGGGTTTCCTGAACGAGAACGTGGAGGAATGCGACCGCGTCGCGTTCTATCTGGCGGACAAAGTGCCGCACAACGGCACGATCATGACCCAGTGCTACGCGGAGACCGTGATCGGCACGCTGCTGCGCGAGCTGCGGAAAAGAGGGAACATCGGCGTGAAGATGGTGTGTCCGGAGACGCGTCCTTATTACCAGGGCGCCCGTCTGACCGCCTCTCTTTGCTGCAGCATGGGCTTCGACACCACCGTGATCACCGACAACATGCCGGGATACGCGCTGAATCAGCTGAACGTGGATCTGTTCACCTCCGCGGCGGACATGATCTGCGTGGACGGACACGTCGTGAACAAGGTCGGCACCTTCCAGATCGCCAACATGGCGCATTACTGGGGGATCCCGTACTACACCACCGGCAATCCCACGGCGGCGCATCCCACCATCGACACGGTGAAGATCGAGATGCGGGATCCGGAACTCGTTCTGGAGTCCATGGGATACAAACACACGATGGAAGGCGTCAAGGGATGGTATCCGGCGTTCGACGTCACGCCGCCGAAACTCATCAGCGGCATCGCGACGGACAAGGGCATCTATTCGCCGTACAATCTGCAGCGTTATTTCACCGATCCTTTTCAGGAACTGAAATAAAAGGTAAAATAAATACCGGTGTCTCCGGTCTCTGACCGGGGAGGCACCGGTATTTTTTGTATCGGTACAGGGGTTTCATGAGCGGAGAGAAGGGGAAAAAAGCGGATACGAAGCGCGTGTGGGCGGTCTTCATCGGGTGCATGCTGTACTACGGCGCCCTGATGGGCGTCTACAACTGCGTCGGCGTCCTGATCACGGGGATCATGAACGCGGAAGGCTACACCAGTTCCTCCCTTTCCGGGTATTACACGGCGCGCAATCTGTTTCAGGCCATCGGGATGCTGGTCACCGCCGGTTTTCTGAAGCGGCGCAGCATCAGACTGGTCACCGCCTGCGTGGGGATCTGCACGACGGTCTCCCTGCTGCTGATGTGCGTCTACTCCAGGCCCTGGATGTGGATCGTTTCTGGCGTCATCAGCGGCATCGGCAACAGCCTTTCCATGCTGCTTCCGACCACCGTCATCAACGCCTGGTTCGTCAAAAAGAAGGGCACGTTCCTGGGGATCGTCACGATGCTCAGCGGGATCCTCGGCATGATCCTGAACCCTCTCGTCGCGGAATACATCACCGCGGAGGGGTGGAGGAGCGCGGCGGTCCTGCTCGGCGTGTCGTCCCTCGTCCTGAATCTCACCGCGGCCTGTCTTCTGGTGAAGCGGCCCCGCGACGTGGGAGCCGTGCCTTACGGCGGCGAGGAGACGGATCCCGTTCCGACGGATGCCGGAAGAGTCTCAAGGCTCGGCACCGAAAAGATCACGCTGCGGGAACTCGGCGTATATCTGTTCGTGCTGCTCACGGTGAGCATGACGGCCAAAGGGATCCAGATGACGTCCTATGTGCCGCAGTACAGCACGTCGCTGGGGTATCCGCTTGAGATCGGCGGCAGGCTCACCTCCGCCATCATGATCGGGAACTTTTCCGCGAAACTGCTTTACGGCGTCGTGTGCGACCGGATCGGCGCCTGGCCGAGCGTCCAGGTCTTTCTGGGGATCATCGGCACCGCTTTCCTGCTCCTGTCGCTGTTTGGCGGGGTCCTGCCTGTCATGTACGCGGCGTGCGTGCTGCTGGGGTTCTCCTATATGAGCGGGCTGGCGCTTTCCATGGTTGCCGTGGAACTGTTCGACAGGGACCGGTTCGAGACCCAGTACAGCCGCTGTTCCATGTTCGGCACCCTGACGACTTTCCCGATCCCGTTCCTTGTTTCCTATGTCTTTGATCTTACCGGCAGCTTCAGACTGATCTTTATGACATATGCCTGTCTGCTGTATCTCGGGATCCTGCTGGTCTGGCTGAGACGCCGCCTCGGCGTAGTGCGGAAATAATCTGAAAAAGAAAAACACGCGACGCAGCGTATAGGCTGACGGTCGCGTGTTTTTTTTATTTGATAAACAGCCTGCCGAAGAAAGAGGAACGGGGCGCCTCGACCGGGATCTTCCGGTCCTTGCAGTATTTCCAGGCGCAGGAACCGCGCGAACAGCGGACGGAAAGATTTCCGCAGTCCTCAAACGCTTTCTCTTCGATCTCCGTCACGCTGTCCGGGATGGTGACCGAGGTCAGGCCGGTACAGCCCTTGAAGACGCCTTTCCCGATCGCCGTCATGCCCTCGGGGATGACGACCGAAGTCAGACCTGTACAGCCGGCAAATGCGTATAGATCAATGTTCCTCAAACTGTCCGGGAACGTGACCGAGGTCAGGCTCGTGCACCTTTCGAACGCGACTCTTCCGATCTCCGTCAAGCCGGCCGGGAGCGTCACAGAAGCCAGTTTTTCGCAGGTATCGAACGCCGCGCTGCCGATCTTCCTGACGCCTTCCGGTATGACGACCGACGGCAGATTCCGGCAATAGCCGAACGCGTTTTCTCCGATCTCCGTCACGCTCCCCGGTATGACCACGGAAGTTAGGTTTTCGCAGAAACTGAATGCACCCGGGCTGATGACCGTGATACCGTCCGGGATCGTGACCGACGCCAGACTGCGGCAGTCCATGAAGGCGTTTTTTCCGATCTTCGCCACGCTCTCCGGAATCGTGACCGATTCCAGACTGTGGCAGTCATAGAACACCGTATCCCCGATCTCTTTTACACTGTCCGGGATCGTGACCGAAGTCAGCCCGCGGCATTGATAGAACGTCTTCTCTCTGATCGCTGTCACACCGTCGGGGATGATCACCGCTTTCAGACCATTACAGCCGCTGAACGCATACCCGCCGATCTCCCTCACGCCGCTGCCGATCGCGACAGACGCGAGAGCGGCGCAGTTTTCAAATGCTCTGTCGCCGATCTGCGACACGCTGTCCGGAATGACGGCAGACGTCAGGCCCGTACATCCCCTGAAAGCCGCCTGCCCGATGGTCCTTACACTGTCAGGGATCTCGATCTTCTTCAGATGGACACAGTTCTCAAACGCTCCGTCCGCGATCTCCACGACGGGGCTGCCGCCGTATTCGCTCCCGATCCTCGGGTTCGGGTCGATCCCGGTATATCTCCTGACGATGATGCCGGCGTCCGTTCTGTCATACTCGAATCCGGGCAGGACCGCGGTGTTCCGGCATCCTCTCTTCTGCAGGTGCCGGGCGAGTTTGGTGTTCATGTCGCCGGTGATCCCGTGGACGAAGTTCAGCCATTGCATCAGGTGCAGCGGAGCCAGTTCAGGGGGCAGATCGTCGTCTGTGATGTCTTCGAGCTGGCAGACGGCCAGATCCCTGCCTTCCTGCCAGGCCGCGGTCAGAACGTCCGTCAGATGTCTGTCCGACAGAAACGCCTTGTCCAGGAATACGACAAGGCAGGCGCTGCCGCGCAGTTTTTCCCCGTCTTCCCCGTATTCGGACGCGTCATAAAGCGTACAGCCGCCGTTTCTCGCTTCCAGCAGGATCACCCGCGCGGTCTCCGCGCTTTTCCCTGCATACAGGCAGTAGGCGTAACCGTCGCCGTCCGCTTCGCCCGCGCTATCCCGTTCGGCGGGATTGACGGCGACCGAGATGCCTTTGGCAACGCGTTTTTCGCCTTTTTCGAGTCCGCGGATCTTCTCCAGCGCCGCTGCGATCCTTTCGGGAGAGACCGTGGCGGCGACATTCTCGTCTATCTCGTAATCCGTTCCTTCTTCAAGGATGCATTTGACGATCGGTCTGTTATAGCGGATCGCCCAGGGGATCTCATTTTCCCTGCAATACATACTGTTCCGTGAGTTCTCCGTCACGAACAGCAGAAACGCGGAACAGTTTTCGACATGCGATTCCAGCGTCTCGTTATAGGAATCGCCGATCGTCAATCCTTCGTCGTACCAGATCTTCCATCCGGCTTCATACAGGTCTTTGATGATCCCCAGGACCTCGTCCCGGTCCTTGTGGGAATAACTGATGAAGATGAACGGCTTCTCTTCGTCCGCCAGGAACGGGGAAGACAGTTGCTCGATCCCCGGAGGGAGCACGCCGTGAAAGACTTTATACTGGTAATCGAACAGGAATCTCAGGTGGTTCTCCAGGCAATAACGGTGCATGAAGGAGTCTTCCGGGCAGATGACCGTCATTTTCGCGCAATCCTTCAGCGCGTCTTCCTGGATCTCCGTCACGCTGCCAGGGATCACAAGGACCGCCATGCTTTCACAATAACCGAACGCCCTTCTCCGGATGACTGTCACGCCTTCCGGAACCGCAGCCGACGTCAGGCTCTTGCACGACAGGAAAGCCTCTTCTCCGATCGCCGTCACGCTGTCCGGGATGGAGACCGAAGTCAGTTTCCTGCACCCGCAGAACGCCCTGTTGAAGATCGCCGTCACGCCGTCCGGAATGACGACTGAAGTCAGACTGGTGCATTCTTCGAATGTTCTCCAGGGGATCCCGGTCACCCCGTCCGGAATGACGGCCGAGGTCAGGCTCATGCATCCCCTGAAGACTTCGGATCCGATGTGCGTTACGCCGCCGGGGATCGTGACGGAACTCAGATTCCTGCAGTTGAGGAACGCCTTGTTGCCGATGGACGTCACGCTGTCCGGGATGATCACCGAAGTCAGGGCGGTGCACCCGACGAACATAGCCATGCCGACCTCGCTCAGACCGTCCGGCAGCTCGACCGAAGTCAGGCCGGTGCAGCCGCTGAACGCACCCTGGCCGATCTCTTTTACGGTTTTCGGTATGACGATCGAAGTCAGGCCCTTGCAGTTGTTGAAGGCATAGGCGCCGATCGACGTCACAGTGTCCGGGATGGTGACCGAAGTCAGATCCGAACGGTCTGCGAACGCCTTGTCACCGATCTTCACCACGGGCAGGCCTTCATATTCGCGCCCGATCTTTACCGCCGCGTCCTTGCCGAGGTAATTCGTGATCACGAGTCCCTGAGCCGTTTTCTCGTATTCCAACACATTGAAAACACAGGGGATCCCATTCTCGAGACAGTATCTGTGGGCGAAGGAGTTCTTATGGCAGATGACCGTGACATGCGGGCTGTTTTTAAAGGCCGTTTCGCCGATCTGCGTTACGCTGTCCGGAATGACGACCGAGGTCAGGTTTCCGCAATAGCTGAACGCGCCTTCTCCCAGTTTGATCACGCCGTCGGGGATCGTCACCGCCGTCAGACTGACGCAGTTGCCGAACGCCATGAAACCGATCTGTTTCACGCTGTCCGGAATGGTCACAGAAGTCAGGCTTGCGCATTGCAGGAAAGCGGTCTTTCCGATCTCCGTCACGCCGTCCGGGATGACGACCCGTTTCTGCGCGCCGAGATACTTTTTAAGGACTCCTTTTTTGATCTCAAACACTTCCGGCATTTTCGCACCTCCGATAACAGGGTACACAGGGGCCGGTCCTTCCGCGTCCCGGCGTTCCGATGAAAGTCGGCATATATCGATATAAAAAGTATACCATTTACGGGCGGATCGTGTCCGAAATTCCCGTCCTCCGGCGCGGCTCCTTTTTTTGCGGTTTCCCCGCGGCGTTTTCTTGAGAGAACCGGGAACCGGTCCTATAATGGGATAAGAAAAAAACGAACGGAGGCCTATATATGTCCTGTACCACAGTCCTTGTCGGCAAGAAAGCCAGTACCGACAATTCCACCATGATCGCCCGTACGGACGACGGATTTTTCGACGAGAAGAAACTGGTCGTCGTACAGCCCGGCAAGCAGCCGAGGAAATACAAGAGCGTGATCTCCCACCTGGAGATCCAGCTGCCGGACGATCCCTTGCGCTACACAGCCTGTCCCAGCGTAGACCCGAAGAACGGGACCTGGGCGGCCACCGGCATCAACGAGGCGAACGTGGGCATGACGGCCACCGAGACCATCACGTCCAACCCGCGGGTGCTGTCCGCGGATCCGCTGGTGGAATATCAGAAAAAGAAGAAGAGAGGCGACAAAGAGGTCCCCGGCGGGATCGGGGAAGAGGATCTGGTCGTCCTCGTGCTGCCCTATATCCGCAGCGCCAGAGAGGGCGTCCTGCGTCTCGGCTCCCTGCTGGAGCAGTACGGGACCTACGAGACCAACGGCATCGCCTTCAACGACGAGAACGAGGTATGGTGGCTGGAGACCATTGGCGGCCATCACTGGATCGCCCGGAAGGTGCCGGACGACGCGGTGGCGATCCTTCCCAACGAGTTCTGCATGACCGCTTTCGATCTGGAGGACGCGCTGGGCAAAAAGGAATCCCATCTCTGTTCCGCGGACCTGAAGGAATTCATCACGGAGAATTGCCTGGACCAGAACCAGAACGGGAAATTCAATCCCCGGGACGTCTTCGGGTCCCACACGGATCAGGACCACATCTACAACACCCCGAGAGCGTGGTTCATGGGACGCTATTTCGCGCCGTTCTCCCACACCTGGGACGGCCCCGGCGCCGAATTCGGCCCGGAGAGCGACGATATCCCGTGGTGTCTGGTGCCGGACCGGAAGGTCTCGCCGGAAGACGTGAAATACGTGCTGTCCTCCCACTATCAGGGAACGGACTACGATCCGTACACCAGCCGGGAGACGGGGAAGAGGGGCGTGTACCGGTCCATCGGCATCAACCGCACCGGTGTGACGTCCATCTGCCAGATCCGCGGCGGAAAGCCCGATCTGTGCAAGGCGGTGGAGTGGATCTGCTTCGGATCCACCACCTTCAGCGCCATGCTTCCCGTGTACCCCAACGCGGACAAAATGCCGAAATACCTCAGCGACGTGACGCTTGACGTTTCCACGGAGAACTTCTACTGGGGCAGCAGGCTCCTCGGCGCGCTGGCCGATCCCATCTTCAACGGATGCATCCAGCTCGTGGACCGCTATCATGAGGCGGTGGCGGTGAAAGGCCGCAGGATCCTCGTGGAGACGGACCGGAAGGTCGCGGAGACCGGAGACCGCGCGCTGCTGGCGGAAGCGAACGAGAAGCTGGCCGCCATGGCGAAGGAGGAGACGGTGTCCGTGCTGAACAAGGTCCTGCGCGAGGCGAGCGTGCACATGAAGAACGGTTTCAACAGAGCGGATCACTGAGCGGAAGACCGTCCGGGAAAAAACAACAGAAAAAGCCCTGACCCGGTCAGGGCTTTTTTGCTGAACAGGACGGGAGATCAGACCTGTTTTGCGCGGATCCAGGAGGACGCTTCGCCGACGACCGCGGTCAGATCCTTCCGCAGAAGGCCAAAGAAGGGCTCCGCGCGCCGCGTCCCGTTCAGGTACAGTCCCCGGTTCACCTCGATCATCAGCGAGAAGACCTGGGGATCGGCGCCGTACCGGGACAGCGGAACGATGGTGCCCGAATAGGGGGAATCCCGCATCACGGAATATCCCAGACGGCGGAACCGTTCCCCGACGAGGACGGCAAGCTCCTCCGGCGTATGGTACGGGTCCGTGCCGATGCAGATATCCGGACGGTTTCCCCGCTGGTCGGGCTCATAGGGAAGGGGGACGGGATGGAAGGAATGGCAGTCCAGGATGAGACAGCGGCCGAACGTCTCCAGCCTGCGGGCGGTCATGGATTCCAGTTCCCGGTGGTGGGGATCGTACCACCTTCGAAGGATCGATTCCCGTTCTTCCGCGGAGACGTCGCGCAGCGGACGGCGGTCGTGGCCGCGTGTATAGACGGCGCCCATCCCGACGCGGGACATGGATTCCGCTTCGTCGTCCCGGAAGCGCTCAGGATCGCAGACCAGGCGGCTGACCGGGAAGACCAGGCGGTCCGCGGGGCCGCCGAACAGTTCGTCCGTGTACCAGTCGGTCATGAACGGCAGCTCCGCCTCCGGATCGGAACGGAACCGTTCCCGGTATTCTTCCGGGATGAGGACGGACGAGTGGGGAATGTGCAGAAAAAGCGGTGAAAACATCAAAGCCTCCTTTTGGCGCGACCCAAAGAGAGGCAACAAAAAAGCCCATCGTTCCGATGAGCGTCACAGTACTCATCGGCATGCTTTAGCACCTTACCATCCTCAGGCAGGTTGCTGTGCGGTCATCGGGCATGTCCCTCGCGCACTCTCTATGAGTCAATTATTCAATTCTATAGTATATTATAAAGAGTGGAAGAAAACCTTGTCAAACGGACGGGAACAGGAGGGCATATGGCCGGAGAAGAGAAAAGCGGTCTGCCGGAAACGATGACGGTGTGCGGCAAACCGTACAGGGTCCTTACCCTGCTCGGGCGCGGGAAGGGCGGATACTCCTACCTCGTATCCGGGGACGGCGGACAGGCCGTCCTCAAGCAGATCCACCACGAGCCCTGCGACTATTACGCGTTCGGCGACAAGATGGAAGCCGAGATCCGCGACTATGGAAGGCTGACGGACGCCGGGATCCGGATCCCGCGGATGATCGCGGCGGACCGGGAAACGGAGCGTATCCTGAAGGAATACATCGAGGGACCCACGGTCATGGAATGGACCGGAAGCGGAAGGTCCGCGGAGCCGTTTCTGCCGCAGGTGCGGGAGATGGCGGCGAAGGCGGAAGCGGCGGGGCTCAACATCGACTATTACCCGACGAACTTCGTCATCTCGGACGGCACGCTCGTATACATCGATTACGAGTGCAACGAATATATGGAGAAATGGAACTTTGAGAACTGGGGGATCGGATACTGGATCCCCGGAGAGAACGGAGGAGAACAGCATGACTGAATTCTATATTCCCAGCGACGGGATCCGTCTTCACGCGAAACTGGAAAGACCGGAAGGGACGGAGAAATGCCCTCTGGTGATCCTCGTGCACGGCCTGACGGGGCACATGGAGGAACGGCATATCCTCGTCGCCGCCCAAACGATGCTGGAAGCGGGGTACGCGGTGCTGCGCGTCGAGATGTACGGGCACGGCGGCAGCGAAGGCGAGTTCAGGAAACATACGATGTTCAAGTGGATCGGCAACATCATGGACGTGACCGACTACGCCCGTTCGCTGGATTTCGTGACGGATCTGGTCCTCTGCGGGCATTCCCAGGGCGGTCTTCTGACGGTCCTGGCGGGCGGCATGCGCCCGGACGCCTATAAGGCCCTGATCCCGCTGTCACCGGCTGTCTCCATCCCCGATATGGCAAGAAAGGGCGTCTTTTTCGACGCGCGTTTCGATCCGGACCATGTGCCGGACGAGGTGGACGTCGGCTATTACTTCCTCGACGGCGACTATTTCCGCTGCGCGCAGCTGATCCACCCGGAGGACGCCGTCCGCCGGTATCCCGGCCCCGTGCTGATCGTGCACGGGGAAGCGGACGAGGCGATCCCCATCTCCTGGGGCAGGGACACCGCGGCGCTGTACCGCAACTGCAGGCTGGCCGTCATCCCGGACGACCTGCACTGCTACGACCGGCACGTGGACCTGATGGCGGAAGCCATAAGATCGTCCCTACTGGACCTGAAACAGAAGTAGAACAGGCCCGCTCGGGCGCGAAGTGTTATAATGAATTAGTTTTCATGAATGTTTAGCGCGGACACCCGTGACTTCAGTCGTGGGAGGAGCGCTGCCTCCTTTGCTTGTAG
>JAEEGL013287269.1_pt1 | contig 17104 bp, 15 predicted proteins | sample 9134231 | NCBI WGS metagenome assembly JAEEGL01 (sample SAMN16246548, study PRJNA631951) | gut metagenome | biome: gut microbiome; feature: rumen; material: fiber-attached | host: Bos | place: Iran: Karaj | collected 2018-10
CAAGAGTTGAAAACTTATATATCTTAGTGTTGTTCATAGCCCAAATCATCTTAGCAATTACAACGCTAATTCTTTCACCAGTATAAGAACCAGGACCAATTCCTGTATAAACTTCATCAACATCCTTTAATTTAAGGTTGTTTTCTTTAAGCATAAGTTCAAGTCTAGGCATTAATGTTTCGCTGTGATTGCCCTGGCCATATTCATATGCTTCATCAAGAATAGTATCGTCTTTTAGAATTGATAAATAGTAATAAGAAGTCGCTGTATCAACCACAATTCTAATCATATATGCCTCCTTTTATTGTTATAGTTCTAATTCCACTTGATCTATCTACATCAAAATTCATTTGAATAGCATCGTTAAAAATTGGATCATCTAGAAAATTAAACCATTCTACAAATCTTAAAGAATTATAATCATATAAGTAATCATCAAGTATAGGATCATATCCTAAATCTTCTAGTCTATAAGCATCTATGTGATACAATGGACCAAGTTTTGATTCATATATTTTAACGATATTAAAAGTTGGAGATATAATCTCTTCTTTTACGCCCAACTCTTTCCCAACAAACTTAGTAAAAGTTGTTTTACCAGCGCCTAAATCACCTTTAAGCGCAATTAGTTCGTTGCCTTTTAATTTATTAGCGAACTCTTTTGCGAATGATTTGAGTTCATCAAGATCACTTACTACGATTACCATCTTTTATATTCCTTTCTTAATAAATTATAACACACTTAAACTTGTGTGTATTTATATAATAAATAAGGAGTATTGTGATTATTACTTAAAAATAACTTAAAAAACATTGATTTATCAAAAATATGGTTTATTATTATTTCAGTAAGAGGTGAATTATATGAAAATAATTAAAAGAATATCGTTATTTATATTCATATTGTTGTTGTGCACAACACTATGTGGATGTTCATTAAATAATAATACGGTAACAAAAGAAAATAATGTGTATGAACAAGCCGTAGAGGAAGGTTATACAGGTACTCTAGATGAATGGCTTTTAAGTTTAATAAAAGAAAGTTCATATAAAAATGTATATGACCTTGCGGTTGATGAAGGACTTTTTACTGGAACATTAAGTGAATTTATTGAATCGCTTAAAGGTAGTGAAGGTAAAAATGATGTAGTAGACTCTGCATCAACATCACTCACATCTACTGTATCAATCTTCTGTAACTTCACAGTTACAACTACATCACCAGTAATCTGGCCATTTGGTGGAGGTGGAACCACTACATCACAAGCTAAATCTGCGGGTAGTGGTGTAATATATAAAACTTTAGAAGATGGTACTGCATATATAGTTACAAATTATCATGTAATCTATTATAAAAACGCAGATACTAAGATTTCTGATGATATATACATTTATTTATATGGAATGGAATATTCTGGAATGGAAATAAAAGCCGACTATCTAGGCGGCTCAATGGAATATGATATTGCAGTATTAAAAGTTCAAAGCGATTATTTAAAGAATAATGGTGCTTATCCATATCACAAAGTTACTATAGGTGATAGTTCGTCTTTAGAAGTTGGTGAATCAGTAATTGCGGTTGGTAATCCAGAGGCTGATGGATTAAGTGTTACAAATGGCGTTGTTTCAGTTCAGTCTGAAAATATCACAATGTATCTCGCTAATGAAACAACTACTACTAATAGAAGAGTAATAAGAATTGATGCAGCTGTAAATAGTGGAAACTCTGGTGGTGGTCTTTATAATCAAGATGGATTATTAATTGGTATCGTAAATGCTAAAACAGTTGATGAAGAGGTTGAAGGAATGTGTTATGCCATTCCAATCAATGTAGCATCTGCGATTGCTGATAAAGTTATTAGTACTTGTGATGGAGTTAACACTACTACAATTAAACGAGTATATTTAGGTGTTAATACTGGAATTGCGTCTTCTATAGCTCATTATGATGATGAAACGGGAAGATTATCAATTGTTCAACAAATAGGTGTTTCTAGTGTTTCACTAACTGGTGATGCGTTTGGAATATTAAAGGAAAACGATATATTTGTTAGTGTAGTATATAAAAATGAAACATATGTAATAAATACTAATTATGCTTTAGAAGATTTATTACTAAAAGCATCTAAAGGTGATTCAATAGAATTAAATATTATAAGAGATGGCGTTCAACAAACTGTTTCTATAGTGTTTAATTCTGAAACAACATTAGCATAAAGCAAAAGAAAAAGGAGACTTGGTAAAGCCAAGCCTCCATTTTTTTATTTTTTATGCGTTTGTAGTTGCTAATTTAATAGTTACACTATTTAAATATACAGCATATCCAGATGTGTTAGAAATTCTAATATATGTATAAGAACCACTAGCTACTGTGTAAGTTCCGTAAGAACCGTCTACTGTACCAGTTAATTCTACAGCATCTGTGAAATCTGCATTGTTAGCAACTTCTACTTTTAAGTTAGTTGTATAAGCTGTACCACCATCAACACCAGAACCACCGTTCTTACCAAAGAAGAGAATGATTTCTGTAATGTTGCTTGCAAATTCATCAACATTTTTGAAGTTTGCATAGTTAGTGCCATCAGCTTTCTTCATTTGAATACCGCTACCATATGTACCAACGTTGAAAGATGTGAATGTATATTCGCCATCTGTGAGGTTGTTTTCGCCATATGCAACGTTATTTTTGCCATCCCAACCTAGAGATTCTTGAGTTAGAACTACTTTAGGAAGAGCTTTTTCATAACTTAATACGTAGAATAACATTGTAGATTCAGCACCACTCATTGCATAACCAGTAAAGTTATATTTACCGTCTTCGATTGTCATTTGATGAGTCATTGCTAAATCATCATAGAATAATAGATTAACAGTAGCGCTTAGTGCAGCAACATTATTTGCAACAGTAACATCATTAACGAGGACTTTGTTGAACGATTCTGCTAAGCTTGCGAATGGGGTTTCAATTGGTTTGCCAAGGATAATTGAGCTTTGTGCTAATGAAGAAACAACTTCTTTAACAGTGAGGATATATCCGCTTGGAGTTTTTGATGCACTGCTTAATTTTGCAATTAATTTTGCACCAACAACAGTATTAGTTCCTTGAGGAAGAGTTACATAAGCATAACCATTATTATTAGATGCGATAATGTTTGTAGCATCTGCAACAATTTCAACAGTTAATTGTACATATAAATCTTCTGTGGCCTCAGATGCATCAACTTTAGTTTTAACATCAGCGAGTGAAGTTAGTGTGTAAGTTGGTTCTGCTGGTTGATATACGCTTACTAATGTAGATGGAGTAGTTTCTACAGTTGTACCATAAAGTGTAGCTTTTCCATAGAATACGATTACTGTTCCTTCTTTTATTGTAGATAATACATCAGTCTTTTCATCAGCTTGTCCAAGTTTATAAGCTTCAACAGCTGCTGTAGCATCTGATACAAAGTAGTTACCAGTAATATATGTTCCACCAGGAGTGTTAACAACTTTAGTAACTGGAGCAACAACTAGGTATACTGTATCTTTTTGTTCATCAGTTGCGTTTCCACCAATGAAGATATTATAAAGTTCAGTTGGAGTAACTAATGTAGCTACTGTATGTTCTTTTACAGTGTGACCTTGTTTGAATCTAATTGTAGTTGTACCATTGTATACATTCTTTTCAACATAACCAACAACATGAACAACATCACCAACAGTCATCTTTTGAGTAGTTCTATATAAAGAAACTTCTGCGCCTGTAGCATCAGAGATTGTTACAGTCATATTGCCATAGCTATCGTTCCATGCACCAGTAACAGCCTTAACATAACCAGTTACTTCATATTGACCTTCAAGAGTAGCACCGTCTTCAGCTTCCATAGCTGTAGTAACTAAAGTAGCTAAATCAACGATCTTAGCGTTAGCTTCAACAGTAACTGTGAATTCCTTAGTTGAAGTCTTGAGTCCGCACTTAGCAGTTGCAACCAATACTACTGTAGTGTTAGTTTCACCACGAGTGATTGTTAAAGTGTTATTAGTAACAGCTTGACCTTCTACAGCTTCTTTCATTGCCCAAGAGATAGTAACATCACTATAGAGTTTAGATGTGGTTGGAAGAGCATAGTCTTCAGTAACAGAGCTAGCAATAGAAATTGCGTTTGCAACTTTATCTGCTCTACCTTGAGTGTCTGTAGTATCATCAGTAACAACTACTAATTGATATTGAGAGTAGTTAGAGTTATTGAAGTGCCCAGAGTCTTTAATAGCGATATATACTTGCTTATTAGTGTAGTTTTGAACTAATACATAAGTATTGTAATTACCATTAGAGTCTGCAAGCTTAGATACGAATGTGAATGCAAGAGTAGCGCCTTCACCAGTATAAGTGAATGGTGTTGCATCTTCCGCATTATCTGAATAAGCAATGTTGCTTAAGATAGTTAAATCGTCTTCTGCCTTATATTTTTGAGTTACAGCAACAAACTTATCGCCCCACTTAAGGATGTATTCATTTTCGTTTTCAGTAGCAACAGCAGTGAACTTAACAGCTTTAGATAAATCATCTGTAGCAGATAGATAGAATCCACTTTCAACCATCTTTCCATCAGCGAATAACCATGTTCCACATTGTCCTTTTCCATCAGATGCAGTACCGAAGTAATATTCTTTACCTGCTTCAGGGTTTGTAATTCTTTCATAAGTTACAAAGTGAGATGGTTGGATTAATGTAGTAACCTTACGGCTTGTTGCATGATATGCATCATCGCCTTCACCAACTGTGAATACAGCTGTGAATTCAATTTGAGTTTCAGTATCAACTGGTAATAAGTATAATTGACCTTCGAACATATCCATTAATGCTCTAGATGCATCGTTTCCTGGAACATACTCAACTTTAACGTTTTCGAATGTATTACCATGTGTTGTATATCCTTCTTGGATACCAGCTTCAGCCTTTAATGGGAACTTGAATTTTAGAGCTTCATCATCAGCCATTTCTTCTTCAGTCATAGCAACTGAATGGATTGAATAGAAGTCGAATGTAGTGTAATCACCTAAAGTGAATGTAGCTTTAATATTAACTTTAGCTTCAACGTGTGGTGTAATAGTGATCTTGCCACCGTCAATAACAACATCTTGAGATTGTCCCATTACTTCATAAGTAACAGTAACATCGCCATCATCTGTAGTTAATGTAACTTACTTATTAGATGTCATTAATTTTTCTAAATTTGCTGCCTTAACTTCAGCTTGTACTTTCTTAACAGTTGCACCAACAGTTATACCAGGATGAGTTGTGCCTTCAACTTCAGCTTCGCTCTTAGTAATACCATCAGCAGATGTTAATGTGATTTGGTGTCCGTTGTAATAACCTAAAACGCCCCATACATCTACATAATCACCAACGTTAATAGTACCTGCTTTAGCGAGGATAGCCTCAACCTTTGGATCATTAGCCTTAAATGAATATTCACCAACCATATATTTAGAATAGTTAACAGCGATAGTAACATCATTCTTCTTAATCTTTAATACTGTAGTAGGGCTTGATGCACCATGTGTAGTATTAACTTCAGTAACTTCCCACTTAGAGAAAGATACTAGTGAAGATTGATGATATAAAGCAGCTGGAACATCTCCAAAGATATCTTCATCAATTGCATAAATATGTTCGTTCATATTAGTGCATGCTTGATCATCTTTGATTGTAACTGTACCAGTTGATGATGCTTCTCTTAATCCGTTATAGTCAGTACTTGATGCACCAGTTACAGTAACATGTGCACCAGGAGCTAATTTAGCGCCATCTTCAGCGTTGCATTTAGCTCTATATAGATAGAAACCAGCTGAGAAGTCTTCATTTACAACATATAATGATGCATTTCCGTATTGGCTGCTATATGGATCTGCAACAGCAACTACGTATCCATCGAAAGTGATTGCAGTACCAATGTTATAGTACCAAGCATCAACTTCTTCAAGAACTGTCTTCTTCATTGATACATTGAATGAATATTCTTTGTTTACAGTTTCGCCTTTATAAGAGAATGTAGCAGTAATTTTTACTAGAGGACTTGTACTATTTTGATGAATAATAGCTTTATTGCCATCTTCGCTTATTTCAAGATAATTTGAATATTTTTCATCAACACTCCAACTAATTGTAGCTTTCTTACCTTGAATAGTAATTTCTCTATCAAGATTGAAATCTTCATAAACAGTGTTGTTTTTATTCTTGAATGAATAAGCATCTGCGAAAGTATTAGCACTTAATGCAGATACAGTAACGGTAAATGATTTTGAAATATCCTTATTAGAAACAGTTAACGTTACTACTGTAGTTTCATCAGGATAAGTAACAGAAGCTAAATAGTCTTCTTCTCTTGCGGTTAATTTAACGCAGTCAGCACTTGATGACCAAGTAACTTCAATTTGTTTTCCTTTCTCATTAGTGATAGATTTTGGTAGAATAAAATCTTTTGAAACGGTTGTTCCATCTTCTGAAAGAATGTAGCTATCAAAAGCGGCTTTAACGTCTTTTTTGCTAGTACATGCTGATAGAGAAACAACCACTAATAGAGATAAAACAACGGTTAAAATCTTAGTTAATGATTTTTTCATTTTTTCTCCTTGTTTTATTTATAATTAATTAATGTTTAAATCTGAATAGTTGAATACAGTTAGAACGTTGCTATTTTTATCGAACTTGAATGCTCTAACACTAATCTTTTTACCTTCGGTTATTGTGTTTTCAAAACCAGCTTCTACTGGTACTTTAATTGTGTACTCAACTGGAGTAAGTTTTGATTTATCGATTTCTTCAGTAGCTCTCTTGTATGCTTTACCATTAATAGTTAAAACGCCATCAGAAACGCTTGATGAAGTTACTTCTAAACTAGTATATAGTGTTTGAGTGAATCTAGAATCAAACGCTACATTATCACCGAATGTTAAATAATAGTCTCTTTGAATGATTCTTGAATATCCTTCCATTTCATAAATAGATTCATAAAGGATACCAGAAATTTGGAATGAACCATAGTAGTTTTGAACACTTCCATAGAAAACATAGAGGTGTCCTAGTTTCATAGCAGATGCATTATTAGAGTCATATCCAGTATATACATTTATTTCATGAGTCTCGCCTGTTTCAGGATCAGTTTGAGCAGCAACAAATGTATAAGTTCCTGAATTTGATCTTTGATAGCTCTTTAAATAAGCTTGGAAAGTTACTTTAGAGCCTGCATCTGAATCACTATCATAGTAAGCATCTGTATTATCCCAGAAGTCTTTGATAGTCATTTCAACTGGGTCAGTTGTATATAATGGGTCTTCTAGCTCAGAATATAGTCTTAGTTTAATTGATTTAGCAAAATCATTTGCTTTCTTAAAATAAGAATAGTATTTAAATTCGCTTGTATTGATACATTTGTTATCTGAGAATCCGTTTTCAACTAATTCAAGATTTAAGCATTTGAAATCAGATGAGTCAGCGGTTTTATACCAAACATAACCTAAGTATCTTGAACCATAACTATCATGTTGTGCTTTAGAAGCGGTTGCTTCAAGCACAATTTCTGTAGCTTTTTGAAGAGTCTTCTTTGTGAAGTTTGATGCAGCTTTACCCCATTTTTCGACACCACCAGTTGATTCAGGAGTGTCAACGCCGTGGTATCTTACATTGACGATTTCGTCATCTGCTAATCTAAATCTTGTTGTATCGCCATCTGTGTAAGCATCAACATAAGCAATTCCAATACCATCATCTAAGAACGATAGACCATTATAACTCTTTTCAAGTTTTAACGTGTTGGTGATGGTATTGTAATATTCAGTATTATCTGCGGTAACACCTTTTTTAGTACACGCAGATAATGTAAAGCAAACGATTAGTGCTAGAAGAAAAGCGATAACTTTTTTTCTATTACTAGTCATTTTTATTTTCCGCCGCAGTTCTTATATGCATCAAGCAATGCATCTTCTGCTGTCTTTTGGCCAGTAATTACATAGCTTAATGCGTTACCAACTTGAGTACGAGCTGTTGAAGATCCTACGAATGCAGGAGATGTAAAGAATTTATCAGTTAAAGTCTTAGCTACTTGGCAAGCAACTGCTGTGATAGCTGAAGAGTTTAGGTGGTCAATATATGCATCAATTTCATATGTTGATTGTCTAGCTGGGTTATAGCCTGCAGCAATTGAGAATGTAGCTTGGAATTTTGGATCAAGTAATTCTTTAACGAATAAGAAAGTCATCTTAGCTTTTTCATCAGGGTTAGAAGCTTTATCACAGTTGAATGCTACTAAGCTTGGTCCTTGAGAGATAACGGCTGAGTTAACAGAACCATCAGCTTGTTTTGAACCAGGGATAGCGTAAACGCCCCATTTGAATTTATCAGTTGCTTGGTAAGAAGCACCACCTGATGAACCGATACAGTAGATTATACCGCCATCATCTACGCCTTTAGTGAAAAGGTTAGATGTATATGAACCATATTCAATTTGAGTTACAAGGTATTCTTTATCATGATAAACCTTTAATTGTTCTAACCAAGTCTTGGCGCCTTCATTATTGAATAAATAGTGGTTAGATGAATCAGCAGATGTATAGCCCCAACCATTTTGTTCACACATAGTGATGAACCAGTTAGCTTCAGAGTCATAACCAAGTACTGTAGCTTTTGGATAGTGTCTTGATAAGATTTCTGCTTGTTCCCATAATTGATCCCAAGTAGTCGCAACATCAACAACTTCATTGCCGTTTGTATCTAGTTTTGTGAAACTTGCTCCAATTAATGCATCTTCGTTTACATATAGTAATTCAGTTGATTTAACAAATGGTAAAGTAAGCATTGCATCATCAGCATAACCATAAGTTTTATATTCACCATAGTTAGTTGCAAGACCTTCTTTATAGTAGCCAGGTACGAAGTCAGCAACTTCTGCTGCTGTATATCCAACCATAACATCGTTACCATTTGCATCTTTAACAGTTTCTGTAGAGTTAATGAATTTATTTAAATCAAGAACTTTAGATGTTTGAATATATTGTGCAACGTGGTCAGCATAGCAGTATGCTAAGTCTGGTTGCATATGGCCTTGTAAGTCTTGAACGATTTTGTTCTTAACATCGTCATAACCACCTTGAGTTTGGTGATCAACGTGCCAGCCAGGATATTTTGCTTCAAAGTTGGCGATTGCAATAGCTGTTTTAGATTGTAATGAATCGCCTTGTGAAGAATAGAAAATGATTGTGTGGTCATAGTCAACAGAGTTGTTGTCGCCACAACCAACAAGTGCAATAGCAATCACTGCAAGGATTGCTAATGCCATAAATTTTCTTACGAAATTTTTCATATAGTCTCCTTAATGTATTTAAAATATTTGTTACTTTATTGTTAAATCAACCTTTTGTACCACTCTTTGATACACCGTGCATGATGTATTTACGGAATAGTAAGAATAGGATGAAGAGTGGTAATGAAACCATACATACGGCAGCCATCTTTAATGTTGTTAATGCCATGCTAGTTCCATATAATCCATCATATAGCTTCCCTCCTCTATCAGGGAAGCCTCCAGTTACCCAGTTAGTAATTAATTGCCAGTTTTGATTATTAACGAGTCTTGGCCAAATATATGAGTTCCATGTGCTTATAAACTTAAGTAATGTAATTGAAATAAGTGTTGGAGCTGTTAGTGGAACCATTATTTTAACTAGATAACCTGCATCGCTTAGTCCATCAACTTTTGCCGCTTGATATAGTGAATTTGGTATTTGCATAAAGTTGTTTCTTAATAAGTATATATAATAGATACTTACTAAGAACGGAATAATTAATACTGTGAAAGTATTATTCCATCCCCACTTAGATATTGTTAAATAGTTTGTGATGGTAAACATTTCACCAGGAATCATCATAGTACCAAGCATAAGAGTAAATAATAAGTTTTTACCTTTAAAATTCATTCTAGCTAAAGCATATGATGTGATGATAATTACAACTAATCCTAAAGCTGTTGAAACTAAACCAACAACTAGTGTGTTGATAATGATTTGTGTAAATGATGCGCCACCAGAGTCTGATTGGCTTAATACAGCAGGATAGTTTTTAAATTGGAAAGTGTGTGGGAAGAATGTTGGAACAGATTGCCTATATTCCATTTCTGTCTTTAAAGAAGACATTACCATCCAGTAGAATGGGAGGAATGCAAGCACTGCACAAATAGTTAGAAATATGTAAACGAAAATATTAACAATCGTTTTACTAACTCTTTGTTTCTTTTTCTCTTTCTCTAAATCCATTTTATTAGAAGCATCTAATGAATATTGCATATCTTTTTCTCCTAATAATGTACTCTCTTCTTACTAACGTATAAGTTAATGGCAGTAAATACCATAATAATAGCGAATAGTAAGAGGGATCCTGCGAAGGCATAACCAGTTCCGTTATTATAAATATATTGGTAAATATATCCAACCATAGTTCCCATATCATAGTCTCTTCCCATATCTTGACCGAAGATACCGACTATTGATGAATATTGTTTCATACCGCCCATTAAACCAGTGATTAATAAATAAGAAATCATTGGAGAGATTAGTGGAGCAGTGATTTTCCATAATGTAGTTGATTTGCTTGCGCCATCAATCTTAGCTGCATCATAGTATTGTTTGTTAACACTTTGAAGCGAGCTGAATAAAATTAAAATTTTGAATGGAAGTCCTGACCATACTTCGTATACAATTGCAACTATATATTTAGCCCAAGGAATAGTTAATACGCCTATTTTCCAAGTTGGAGAACCCATACCAATCCATTCAATTGGGTTTAGGCCAAACATCATCAAAAAGTTATTAACAAGGCCATAGGTTTCTGTGTTTCTTGTTGTACCGATTGTTGTGAAGAATGTTGCAAATACGGCACCCATAGCTAGTGCATTTGTTAAATATGGTAAGAAGAATATTGTTTGGTATGCTTTTTGTAATACCTTTATTGAATTAAGTGCAACGGATATTAATAAAGCAATTAGAGTAGATAGTGGAACTGAGATAAAAGTGAATACCATTGTATTTACTAAGCATTGTAAGAATGATGCACCACCTGTTCCAGTATCACCTTTTAATACTCTTACAAAGTTTTCAAAACCCCAACCTGTATCAGTACCAGCAAGTGCGTTATAGTTTTGTCTAAACGCATTAACGAAGGCACTTACGATAGGATAGAAGGTAAATATTGCCATTAGTATTACTGCTGGTAATACAAATAACCAGCCTTCTTGAGATTTCAAAAATCTAAAGAATTTTGTTTTAAAAGGAAGTTCTCTAACGCTTTCATCCGACATTTCTTCTTTCTTAAGTAAAGTGTCGTCAGCCATTATCTAATCCTCGTCTCATCCTCAGCGTTAAATAAGAATACTTTGTTTGGTTTTAAATCAAATTTTAATTCTTTTGGATCTGCTGGAAGTTCAATATCAGCATCAATGATTGATCTAATTGTTGGTTTTGTAGAAGAATCGTGTACTGATACAACAGATTTATCTCTACCCATAACTTCAATATGATCAACAGTTAAAGTGAGTTTTCCGTTTGGATTATAAATAAATCCTTCGGGTCTGATACCAACATAAACTTCTCCGTTTTCAGCATCAGTATTCATAATAGATTCGCCACCAATAACTACTTTTCCATCAACTACTTCGCCTTTGAAGATATTGATTGGTGGAGTACCTAAGAAGTTAGCAACAAATAGGTTGTCTGGATCATCATAGATACCTTGTGGGTCGCCAATTTGTTGAACTACACCACGTTTCATAACGACCATGATGTCACAAATTGACATAGCTTCTTCTTGGTCGTGTGTTACGAATACTGTAGTAATACCAGTTTCCTTTTGAATTCTCTTAATTTCTTCTCTTGTTTGTAGACGTAATCTAGCATCAAGGTTAGATAGAGGCTCATCAAGGAGTAATACATTTGGCATCTTTACAAGAGCACGTGCAATGGCAACTCTTTGTTGTTGACCACCAGATAGTTCTGATGGTTTTCTACCCATTAGATCTTCAATTTGAACTAATCTTGCTGCATCAAGCGCTCTTTCCTTAGCTTCTTGCTTAGGAACTCTCATATTAGTTAGTGGGAACATAATATTTTGTTCTACTGTCATATGAGGGTATAATGCATAGTTTTGGAATACTAGACCGATACCTCTCTTTTCTGGAGCGAGGTCTGTTACGTCCTCATCATCGAAATAAATTTTTCCAGATGATGGATGTTCTAGTCCACTAAGCATAAATAAACTTGTAGATTTTCCACATCCCGAAGGTCCAAGAAGTCCAACGAGCTTTCCAGATGGAATTTCGATATTCATTTTATCGACTGCTGTTACCTCTTCTCCCTTTTTGTGTCTACTTGGGAACACTTTAGTAAGGTTTTGAATTGTGATTTTCATTTAAGCATCTTCGCTCCTTTCTTTTTTTATTATTTTTATTAAAATATCAATCTTGTATGTATCAACAATCAGTTTTAATGGCAGGTTAGTTGCTTCATAATTATGATCTAAGTTAATCCAAGGATTAACATAAAGACCTGCCTTAACCCTTCTTGTTGCTTGGTAGCCTCCCTCTTTAGACAGAGAAAAACTAATTTTGTCACCATCTTTTGTATAACTTACTTCTACGCCACTATTTAATTCTTCGGCTTCAGAAGTATCAAGTCTAACGGTAACTTGTGAGAAGAAATCTCCTCCAAACGATTTAGATGTAAGTTCTTCAATTCTTTTTTCATCATCTTTAGGTGGTTTTTCTTTGAATTTAACTTTGAATACTTTAGTGAGTATAAACTTGAATAGTTGAATTAAATATCTCTTACCCAAAGCGAGATCGGCAATGATGTAGATTACAACAAAGTAAATAATTACAATGATTATTGCTCTTCTAACTGCTTTTTCACCAGCACCACCAGTAGAACTCATAGCATAGCTATCATCTTTCGACAAAAATTCGCTATTTAATCCATCGAGCGCAGATGAATTGTAGTCTCTATTGTATTCTTCAACAAAGTCGTTAACATCTATAAAGAATTGTTCGCTATAATCTAAATCTACGTTTATAGTTATAGATGTGTTTCCGTTTTTATCTATAAATTTTATTGTTTTAATGCTTGTTGCGGTTTCTTCATCAAAATCTAGATATATGAAATCTTTTCTAGCTAGAGTTGATGATGAATCAAGAGTTTTATCAGAATCAGAATCGTAATCAAGCACTTGGAAAGTGGCTTCCGTGTCGTTTTTGGTTGTTACCAAAATCTTTGATTGATTATCTCCGTTTCCTATGATGTCATATGATTTACTAATTCCATAGACAAATCCAGCATAAGATTTATGTAATGTTGTTTCATCTTTTGATGATTCTTCGCCACTATAGTATGTTAGTGTTGCAGCACTAAATAATACTATTCCGCCACCGCTTTCAAACGATTCTTGGTATACATATTCTTTATCAATGTATCCACCAACAATAATCATAGCGTCACTATAATTTCCATTGTTTAGTGAACTAGTTATAGTGTTCATTGATATTTCATATGCAAACCAGTTTGGTAATAAAACTGCGAGAAGGACCCCTAAGAAAAAGGTAAAAATATAGTAAATTACCTTAATGAATATTCTTATTCCCTTACTCATCGGTTGATTCTACTATTACTTCCTCTGTCTCTTTTTGAGTTTCGCCAGCTGTATCGGCTTCAACAACCACTGGTTCCTCACTATGTTGTAAGTTTGCTTTAAAAGATTTTTCTCTTTTTCTTAGATTCTCTCTTTGTTCTGCATATTGTTTCTTATTGAAAACTGGAATTAAGAAATATATTCCAACGATAATAAGAATAATTGCCAAAATTGATAAGAAGAATATTGTATCAATCTTACCAATCTTGTTTAATAAAAATGGAAACATATTCATATTTTACCTTCCTTTAAATATAAAATATTTAAAAAAGCCAATCCACCTTAGTGTCTTGACTTTTATTCTTTGTGTTAGTTAATAGAACGTTTTAGGGGCACAAAAACCGAAAGTGTGTTATAGACCTTCGTTAATGTGATGTGTTCTTCATATGTACTTGTTGATAGAATCATAAAATCCATAAGGATCCCCTATTCTTTAAATTATGCTAATGCTTTTAAAATGTTAAAATATACTCTAATAGTTTCTACGGTTGTTGTAGCATCTCCGCCTTTCTTGCCTGGGCCCCATACAAAGTAGTAAACAGCAAACCCAATTCCACCAAGAATTGCTAATACAAGTATTACTTTCCAGCTTTTAACAATTAATGTGATTAATCCAATAATTAAAAGGATTACGGCTACTACTGCTATTACTGCCACGAGCCACCACATATCTCCGCTTAATAGTCCTTGGAGTGCTTGCATTGCTTTTTCAGCAAAATCTAAAAAATATTGTTTTATAGCATCCATATTAGTTCACCTCAAATAATATCGTTAGTATTATTATATCAATAATACATAACGTTTACAAGAAACAATTAAGGATTTTATCAAAAATATTTGTGCGTATTATTTGTGAGTATTATATTGGTTATAGAAAAAAGGAAACGCAAATGCGTTTCCTAATTATTATAGTTGCTTTAATAAATATAGATAATCTAAGCAAAAATCCTATTTATTAAGGTTTTTTCGTCCCTCAAGAGCTCTTAGAATGGTTGTTTCATCATTATATTCTAATGATGAGCCAACTGGCATACCATAAGCAATTCTAGAGGCAACAACATTATACTTAGATAATAATCTAGCAAGATAAAGAGCCGTTGCTTCACCTTCTACTGTTGCACTAGTTGCAATTATTACTTCTTTTACGTTTGATTCTTCTACTCTTTTAATTAAAGAATCAATATTTAGTTCATCTGGACCAATACCATTAAGAGGAGAAAGAGATCCGTTTAACACATGATATAAGCCTTTATATCTTTCTACTCTTTCTATGGCAATTACGTCCTTGGCATTTTCAACAACTAGAATAGTAGATTGATCTCTATTTTTGTCTTTACAGAAGTCGCATAATTCTTCGTTTTCAGTTAAAAACCCACAACAACTGCATCTTTTTATGTTATATTTAACTGCGCTTAATGAATTTATGAATAAATCGATTTGGTCATTACTAAACTTATTAACAACATAATATGCATATCTTTCCGCGCTTTTTTTACCAACACCTGGTAGGCGCATAAATGCGTGGATTAATTCTTCAATAGACTTAGGATACATCTCTTCTATCCTCGTAGTCATCTTCTTCTTGGGCATCTTGTCCAAGCATGTTTTCTTGAAGAGACAACATAGCCTCAGTTAAATCTGCTTGCATTTGGTTTTTTGAATATTCGATTAAGTCTAATATGTCTTTTTCAAGCACATCTTTATCAATGGTCTTTAAATCAACGTTGATAGAGATGTTTTTATATTCGCCGGTGCCGGTGTATTGAATTGTTACAGCACCATCTGTGGATGTAGTGAGGTGTGTTTTTTTCTCAAGTTTTTTTCTTAAGTCATTAATTTCGTTTTCTTCAATCGAAATTTCTTTTCTTTCGTCCATTATTTCACCTCTATTATTCCATCAAACGAACTGATAAAATCTGAAAATTCATCTGGCGCGTCTTCTTCTTGGGTTTGGTTTGCTTCGTCGCTAGAGATTCTAAGTCCATCAACATATACTGGTGTTAATTTTATAAAATCTCTTCTTTGAGCAGCACGATTAGCTCTATATAGTTTTATAAATTCGTCCGATACTTCTTTCCAAGTATCAAATGGTATTGCAATAAAATTAATATCTCTATTATATTCGTTTGAAAATATTTGAACAATCTTGTCTTTGTTTGCTTTTTTCATTGCAAGATTACAGAAACTAACCTCGTCATATGTTAAAACTAAACAATTATCGCTTGCAGCTTGAACAGTTGCATCCTGAAGAAGCAGAGCTGCCTCGTGTAAGTCAGTGTTTCTAGTTTTTCTAATTGTTTGAGACAAAGAATCGATTACATCTTTCTTAAATTGTTTGTTTGCATTATTTAAAACATTTTCAACAATTGTAATATCGAAAGTACCTTTTGTCTCGGCAATAGAACGAGGAGCTTCTTCAACTGGTTTTTCTTCTGGTTTTTCTTCTGGAACCGCTTCTTGTGTTGGTTCTTCAAATATAACAGGAGCTTGCTCTTCTTTAGGTTCCTCTTTTATCTCTACTGGTTTAGGTTCAACCGGAGTTTGAATAGGTGCCTGTGGAGCTGGTTCAACTTTAGGTTCTTGTTTTGGTTTTTGTGGTTGTGGGGTAGGAGCATAGCTTTGAGGTTGTTGCTCAGAATACGGCTCAAAATAGCGATTATTTTTGGTGTCTGCCATTTTAATAAACGCAATTTCTGTGTATAGTCTTTGATTCTCCGCATATCTCATTTCAGATATAGCTTCGACTAAAATATCGATGTTTCTATAAATGTCTTTATTTGTTATATTTTGAACAAGGCTCTTAAATGCATCAGAATTGTAGCCAACCTTCATTAAATCTGGTTTAACATTCTTGATAACTAAAATATCTTTATAGAATACAACTAAACCATTCATAATCTTTGGTATTTCTTTACCAATTTTAAGTAATGCATCAAGTGTAGTAATTGCATCAAGGGCGTTACCATTTTGAATTGATGTTGCTAAATTAATTAAGATATCATTTGATAACTTACCAGATACTTGTAAAACATCATCTAAAGTAATATGTGATTCTTTAGAATAAGCTTCTGCTTGATCAAGAAGCGATAAAGCATCTCTCATACCGCCTTCAGATACTTCGGCAATTGTTTTGATTGCTTCATCATCTATTTGAATGTATTCATATCTTGCTACTTCTTTAATTCTTGCTTCAATTTCTTCTCTTCCAATTAGATGAAATTCAAATCTTTGGCATCTAGATTGAATAGTAGCCGGTACTTTTTGTGGTTCTGTAGTACATAAAATAAAGATTACATGTTTTGGAGGTTCTTCAAGAGTTTTAAGCAATGCATTAAATGCTGCAGTTGTTAACATATGTACTTCATCAATGATATATACTTTGTATCTACATTGAGA
>JAEEGL013322838.1_pt1 | contig 17104 bp, 31 predicted proteins | sample 9134231 | NCBI WGS metagenome assembly JAEEGL01 (sample SAMN16246548, study PRJNA631951) | gut metagenome | biome: gut microbiome; feature: rumen; material: fiber-attached | host: Bos | place: Iran: Karaj | collected 2018-10
CGAATTTTATATTTTAATATAACGAAAACTTTGAACTAGTAAACTAAGTTAATCAATCATTAATTCATTTTCCACGTTGGGATTCATTTCACCACGAGTTCTTTCACGAGAGTATTCAGAGGTGACGGTAAGTGAAGGCTCACAATATTCAGTGCCAGCCCAGTCTTCTTTGCGGACGTAGACTTCAATGTCGCCTTGTTCGTCGCGGATTTCTTGCAGTTTGGCGATAAGATCACTGATTTTCATTTTATCATCTCCTTTGTTGTTTTTGATGTTAAAATATAACGAAGACTGGGCACATGTAAACAGATTAATTCTTACCGTAATGATCTTCGTAAATCGCAATCCAATCACGGGCCTCATCAGAACGAGGCAGTCTCTCTTTCAAGATCTTAATCCAAAAACCAATCGGATCCTTAATCATTTCCGAATGTTCATCAAATGCGATGCAACAACCTTCGTCGTCAACATCTGCACAATGTTCCCGGTTTTTGCAGAACAAGCAGCATTGACGTTGGATCAGATAGTTGAAGATGATGTCCGAGTCATCGCTGTCGATCTGATCGTTGAGATATAGGCAGTTCAATTTGAAATGATTTGCGATAAGTTGGATGAGCGGGTTTTTCATTGTAGTGTCTCCAATGCTGAAATTTTGTTTGATCGGTATTGTAATATAACGAAGATCGTACTGAAGTAAACCGACGAAAATAAAAAAAAAATAAGCGGGAATTATTTAATTCCCGCTTAATTCGTTTCGTTTTAAATTAATTTAACACCGTCGGCGATAAGTGTATAACTCGTTTTAATAACACCATTATCGTTCACGATATTAAACGTTATTTCAACACGTTTTTTATTAAATATTCTTACACGGGTAATACTGTGATTTTTACTTACGCCATAAGTATTCAAGTCATCACGAAACGCTTTCCACGCGCGTGTATATAACCCATTAAACACTTTCTCGAATTCCCAATAATTATCGTGCTCTGTGAAATCATGTCCCGTTATTTCGTTTAATTTAATCATCACTTGGGTTGGTGTTTTCCCGCTTAATTCATATTTCCCGTTTTCATTTTTTTCATAATGGAGAGACCCGTATTTATCACAGTGATCAATCATCGCACCATCAACATACGCTTTCCAGTACACATTCATTTCACGGGAATCAGCGGCGATTTTTTTCATGATGTACTCCTGGGTTTTATTTTTTTTTTACTTGGGTACCGATTAATTTTTTATTTTGTATATTATAATATAACACACATCACCGCATTGTAAACCGTGAAATTAAAAAATCGCCGCCAATTCAATGATTAGCGGCGATAACTGACCTTCCCTACAGTCTCAGGAAGGAGCCTTTCTGCCTCACGCCGAAGCGGTCTTGGACTTTTGTCTTTTACGTAGTTTTCAGTTCACAACGGAGTCGCACCGGCCTTCTACCCTCCCAAAACGCATCAGCGGGCCCTCTGAATGCGCGAGGTCGTAACACTGGTTCACTAGACGAACCGAAAACCACTGCCGCATTTCACGGCATCAACATCTACGACTGCAGAATCGAACTGTCCTCGCCGGGTTTAGCCCCAGCATTCTCGGCCTGAGAAATATTACGCAGAACTGTTGATTGATTATATTTTAATATAACGAGAAGATTTGAAAAGTAAACTTGAAATTAAAAAATCGGTGAGGATTTTTTCACCTCACCGATTCACTTCAGACCGCCTTAATTTTCAGCGACGGCAGGTTCGTCGGCGACGGGGGCGGGGACGACCTGGGCCTGTTCAGCGGCCGCCTTCTTCGCTGCACGACGGGCCCGTTCTTTCGCATTCTTCGCCGCCCGTTTCGCCTGGGCGATTTTTTCCGCTTCCTTCTGCTTCGTCACCTGGGCCCTACGGTTCGTCTTGACGTTCTGCTTCATATATTCAGTACCGTTTTTGCGGACGCCGACTTCGAACTGCATATAAATCGTTTCGTCGTCGCGGAGGACATCGATCGTCACATCCTTACCGTATTCCTTAAAGGGCGCCATTCCCTTCAGGAAGGCCCACATCTGACAGGGTGTATTGATCGGTGTTTCAAAGACGATTTCATCACCACGGCGAATACGAATCAGGGACAGCGGGTTGACGGTGCGGGTCTTAACAGTGTTTTCAGCGTTCTTTTTCATGGTGTTCTCCTTGGGTTTTGGGTTTATTTTTAATTTGTATTGTAATATAACAGTAAATTCACATAAGTAAACCGATCCTTTTTATTTTTCATCAGAAAATTAAATAAAAAAGGACCGGGACCTATCCGATCCCGGTCTCTTGATTCACCTCTGGTTATGCCTCGGCGGCGACAGCGGTATTTTCATCAGCGGTCACTGTCGTGGGCTCCTGAACGACCTGGGCCGCCTTTTTCGCGGCACGGCGGGCACGGGCCTTGGCGTTCTTTTCATCCTTCTTCGCGCGGGCGATCGCCGCCGCCTTCTTCGCCTTCATCACCTGGGCCCTGCGATTTTCAGTGACCGTCTGCTTCATGAAGGTCGTACCGTTCTTTCGTGTGCCCTGGACGAATTCCATGTAGGTCTCGCCGTTGTCGCGGATGACCTTGATCGTCACATCAGCGCCGTACTGGGCGAACAGGGCCTGACCTTTCAGCAGTGACCACATCTGGCAGGGATTCGTAATCGGGAGGGATTCGATAACTTGGCCGTCGCGGATGATCTGCAGTTCGGACAGGGCATTGACGGTGCGGGTCTTGGCGGTGTTTTCAGCGTTCTTCTTCATTTTTAATCTCCTTTGGTTTGGGTTTTAGGTTTTGGATTTGTTTTATTTTGTATTGTAATATAACGAAGAATCTTGGGAAGTAAACCGTGATTTATGATTTTTTTTTATTTTTCCTTACGGCCGCCGAGGAATGCGAGGGCCTCAGAACGATCGGAAAAGACAGCGACGTCGGACTTAGTGTAAATGCTGTCATAATGACGACCAGTGTGAACATTCACCATTTCGATGACGAACTTGCCGAGCAATTTGATGAATTCACAGGAGAAGCGGACGGCCTCCCGTTCGAACACACGGATCTCTTTGGTGATGAGGTCGACGACGAAGAAGTTTTCAGCGACAGCGAACTCAGCGAAATCTTTGATGGACATGTCTTGTTTGAACTGCATGGTATTTTCTCCTTTGTTTGTTTTTAAATATAACAGAATTTTCGGTAAAGTAAACTTCAACCACGCTTAAATGGGCAATGTCCCTTGCAGTTGCACTTTCCGCCGTGTGAATAGATGCACACCTTGAACAGAGAGGTGCAGTTCGGCAGATTCTGCTTCTCGCGACGCTGATAGTCGTTCACCACGTCACGGTAGTCGTTGTGGACGAGAATCTTGTCAAGGTCGCGCCAGTCGCCCGGACACATCGTCAAAGTGCTCAGACGATCGGTGATGTCCTTAGAAAGGCTGTTGCGGATCAGTATGTCGGTGATATGCTGTGTCATTTTTATGTTCTCCTTTGTTTGTATTTAAATATAACAAACTTTAGTGAGAAGTAAACCAAGAATATGCAGAAAAAACAAGTGCCGTACGGTGGTGTACGACCCACGGTACGGCGTCATGGTTAGGGAGTGGCTATGTGCGCCCGACTGATCCTACGGAGAACTACACATAACGGCCTGCCGTTGTGTGTACACACAACGTCATCTCTGCTCGTTTTTGCGTCATCCTAACCATCAGATTCACCTGCGAGATTTGAACTCGCTCCTAACCGCAGGGCGATCAACTCCTACGGGCGTTCAGCCAAGTAACTTCGGTGTCTCTGAACTTGTTTGTATTATATTATAACACAGAAATCTAAAAAGTAAACCCACCTTCTTCACTTTTCTTTAACATCAATGAGGCAGCATTCCATGACCTTAAGTGCGGCTTTATGATCATCCTCGAAGAGACCTGCTGTCGTCTCTGGATCAACTCTGATTGGAATGTTTGGAAATGCAGCGCGAAGGATCAGCGCATTGGAGACGACACAGATGCTGGAGACGAGTCCACACACTTGGATGCTCTTTATGACGTAGTCTTGTTTGAAGCTTGCCTTCATTTCATCAGCATATTCAGTCATGAACTCCGGGAGCTTCAAGGATCCAAAAGACTCTTTAGTGAAGACTCTGATGAAGGCCATTGGGACGCGTGATCTAAGGCGACGGAGTGCTTCCATGATATTGTCATCGATGGTGATTCCATCCGTTCCGGTTATGCAGTGCTCAGGGAAGTGCTTGCCTTCCAAGGTGTCTTTGAAGTCCTTCATGTGGAAGTCCATGGAGAGGAAGAGCGGATGCTGATCGTCATTGATGGAGTCGATGAGCTTTATGATTGCAGCGATCACTTCCTTGGCCTTTTTGTTGGCGAGCTTCTGGGTCGTGAAGTCTTTCTGCATGTCGATGATTGCGATGGGATGAAGTTCTATTGTCATATCTTTTTTCCTGTTTTTATTTGAATATAACGAAGGCGAAAGATTTGTAAACTGCTTAGAATGATTTTAAGAGAAAGAGAAGTATTCCACCGGAAGTCCAAAACAGTAAAGCCCACCTTAAGAAATAGAATGTCATCCTTTTTTCTTTTTCTTGTGTCGTCTGGAGGCAGTACTTCGTCATTTCTGGATCCATGCAGTAAAATACTGTCAATGCGAAGATGACTGTTATAAATGCGATGGATGTCGTCCAAAATGAGATGCCGCCCACCCATTTAATCATCCGCATGATGAAACAAAAGACCATTTTAATAAGATTCCACATTTATGCCTCCTGTCTCTTGGATGGGATTTCTTCATCTTTCTTCACTTGTTGTCCGCAGTGAGGACAGTAGTTCGGGAAATATTTTGGTTCACCGATTTCACATTGGCAGTTTGGGCAGTAAGCGATCCCTTTAGGACGGTACCATTCATACTTGAAAATTGGTTCATGGTATACATCCCGGTGACTCTTCTCAGGCACAATGTTCGTCACTGGTGTGATGATGATTTCATTCTTATGGTGATCAGTGCCGATCTTGATCTCTTTCACTGGAATCACTGCTGGAGGCGCCATGCGCGGTTCTGCTGATTCTATCACTACCTCAAAATATTCCTCAGCCTTCCGACCGGGCTTAGTGAGGAAATCTTCAATCTTTTCGTAGATTTCTTTTATGTTCATTTGTTCTCCTGTTTTTTATAATATAACAGCGATCAGAGAAATGTAAACCTCACAGGTTTAGTTTTTTCACAAGCTCCATGCGCTTTTCAAGAAAGGATCGGACGCCATTTTCCCTGATCTCTTTACTTCTCTCGAAAGAGGCACATCGGCTATCCTCGGATTTATTGCAGCTTTCACATTGGTGCCACTTCTCGCAGAAAAGACAGCATTTGTGATCTTCCAAGAACGCGAAAAGGCTGACACAAAGGCCGCAGAAGCGGTTGTCACGGTCATTGTGCTCCAGGGTGAAAAGTGTCTCTATAAGTTTGTCTAAAGCTGTCATTTTAACTCCTTTTGTTTTTATTAAAATAACAGCGATCGGTAAAAAGTAAACTGAAAAATATAAAAAAAATAAGCGGGAATTAAGTGAATAATTCCCGCTTTATTTTAATTTTTTAAATTAATTTAACGCCGTCAGCGATAAGTGTATAATTCGTTTTAATAACACCATTTTCAATAATAATATTAAGTGATAAATTCATTATTTTATTATTGAATTTTTTAATGCGGGAAAACACCCGATTCTTAAATTCGCCATAAGTGTTTAAATCACGGGCGACGTTACGGCACGATTCACGGTGTAAAATTAAGAATAATTTCTCTATTTTATTATAATTATCGTGTTCAGCGAAATTAACACCCAAAATTTCACTTAATTTAATTATTAATTCTGATGGGTGAAACCCGTGATATTTATATTCAAGTGAATTCTTGTCGAAATATAATGTTCCCAATTTATCCCAATCAAGAAAAGCACCTTTTTCGTAAGCGTCCCAATAGGGTTTCATTTCACGGGAATCGGCGTTAATTTTTTTCATTTTACACTCCTGGGTTTTAATTTTAAACGGGATTTAATTTTATTTTGTATATTATAATATAACACACACCGTAAGAAAGTAAACCCACAATGTAAAAAAATTACATCATTTTCACGCCGCCGATCGTAAGGCCGAGATTTGTACGGTAAGCATCATCTACATGTGAGATCGTCAAGTTAAGCTCAACCGGGTATCTGTTCTGATCCTTCCTACTGTTTAAGTCGTTGATCAGTGCATCAATGCTATTGATGATGTCTTCAGACATGCCATTGGATTTCAATAGTTTTTTAGTTTCATCTGTCATAATTGTCATTCCTTTGCTTTTTATTTATATAACGAAGATTTTGATGAAGTAAACTGATTTAAAATAAAAAAAACAAGCGGGAATTCGCACGAATTCCCGCTTTATTTAATTCACGTTATATTAATTTAACACCGCCCGCTGTAAGTGTATAACCCGTTTTCACGGGAACACCGTTTTCGCACTCCATAAAAATCGTTATTTCAACACGCACCTTATTGAATATACGAACGATCGAGAAAGAATGCGAACGGGTTTCACCATTAAATTCATTTAAATCATTATGAATCGCCCTTATTAATGCACACCGAATATTATTTCTCGCTCTATCGATTTTTAAGAAATTTTCATATTCAGCGATATTAATACCCGTTATTTCACTTAATTTTTTAACGATATTCGAGGGTTCTGATACGGGTACAAGACGGTCTTCAATTTCACTATGTTCATATTCAATTTTCCCAAATTTACGCCAATCATCACGACCACCCAATTTTTCCTGGGAATTAACGAAAACGTCTTCAGTGTTTTGCCAGGTGTAATTTTTCATTGTGCACTCCTTTGGTGTTGAATTTTTAACGGTGAAGTATTTTTATTTTGTATATTATAATATAACACACACCGTAAGAAAGTAAACACACACCGTTAAAAAAATTCGATCACCTTCACATTAATTTTCAGGTAACACACGGATCGGAAATGTAAACCGTGACCGTGAAAAAATTTCCGGGTAACACACGGAACGAAAATGTAAACAGTGAAATATAAAAAAACCGTATTTAATTTTTTGGATTAAATACGGTGAATTTTAATTATTTAATTTTATTTAAATTAACGGTGAAATAAATCAGTGATTTCGGTATTATCAGAATCGGTTGGATTAAGTTTAGAGATAATAGGAATAAGGGAATTAGATGTAGGGGAATCGAAAAGTGGAATGGGATTAGAAATAGTATTGATAAGTTTGTTATTGACGAATTTATATTCAGCGGTGATAAGTTTGATAGTAGGATTTGTAGTTAATTGGATAATGAGGATTTGTTTTAAATCAGAATAGAGAGAGGGAATAGATTTAAGTTTGTTGATAAGAGAAGTAATTTGGTTTTTGGTATAGGTAATATAGGATTCAGAACGATTGTTGTTGAAATTGAAATGGATATAAGCGAAGGGAGTACGATTGGTTGTGTTTTGTTTGACGAAATCGGAGGGAGAGATGGTGGTTTTGTTTGATTTCATTGGATTAGATTGGTTGGTTAGAGGGTTGATTTTGATTAGGTAACGGATTTTATTTTTTATATTTAAATATAACACGGAATTTAATAATGTAAACGAAAAATATAAAAAAATTACAGTGAAAATTTATTTTTTACGGATCGGTTTACATTCCCGGAAATTTCGTTACCTGGTGTAAAAATGAAAATAAAAAATGGGTTAATTTTTTAATAAATTAACCCATTTTTCGTGATTTAAATTAATTATTAATCACACGTGTACACAAGTTCATTGGGAACGGAAATCCCGTGATAATTAATAAAATTATATTCATCATCATTATGTGTATTTTTAAGTTCATTAAACACATAATTTTTTATATTATTATAATAATCAGTGAATTTATTTTTAATGTCTTTTTGTGACAAGAATATGTCATTATTTTTATTAAGTTTTAATTGATAAAAACGAGCATCACCGAAGCACGAAATACGACGGGAATATATGTGCCTTGTGAGGTTGTCAACGATGCGATAAAATATTAATTCAGTGCCCGGGTTAACATATAACGGTGAAAATAAAATATGATTTGAAGTGATATAATTTATATTATTAACAGTGCGCAAGAATTGAATAATATAAAATGTTTGTGATGGGTTGTCCTTATCAGCGATATTGGGATTAAATAAATTATTTTTGGCCGGGAGATGATGAAGTGTGAATGATGTAAATGTGTTTTTCATGTGTGTCTCCTTTTATTTTATAGGTTAAACGGCTTATTTAATTTATATTATAATATAACACACACGTGCTTAATGTAAACCGTGATTTTATAAAAAATAAAAAAGGGCACCCATTTTTCACGGGTACCCTTGGGTTGATTTTTATTTAATTATGCCTCGGCGACAGCGGCGGGTTCAACGGGTGTTTCGGTGATTGTGGCGGGAGCGGGGACGATTTGAGCGTTCTTTTTGGCGAGACGACGGGCGCGGGCCTTGGCGTTCTTTTCAAGACGTTTCGCCTCTTTCTCTTTCAATGCCTTCTGGACCTTCATCACCTGGGCGCGGCGATTTTCGGCGATATTTTGTTTCATGAAGGTGGTGCCGTTTTTACGAGTGCCCTGAACGAACTCCATGTAGGTGTCACCGTTATCACGAAGGACTCGGATGGTGACGTCGGCGCCGTATTGGGCGAACAGTGCCTGACCTTTCAGGAGTGCCCACATTTGGCAGGGATTGGTTATCGGAAGGTCGGCGAGAATTTCATCGCCACGAACGATTTGGAGAGAGGACAGCGGGTTGACGGTGCGGGTCTTGGCAGTGTTTTCAGCGTTCTTTTTCATTGTGTGCTCCTTTGGTTTGTTGGGTTTTTGTTTGGGGATTGTTTTGTTTTGTATTTAAATATAACGAGTAAATATGGAAAGTAAACTTAAAATTTGAAATTTTTTCATTTTTTCCCGAGAGGATCAGATTCGTCATCAGATCCCCTCTGGTCCCGGCCGGGTTATTCGACGTACCCGGCCTCCTGGTCTTCGTAATAGGCCCTGAGGCCCGCGCCGCTGTGGATGTATGCGGCCATGTTCTCTTGCTGACGGAGGTAGCGTTCGTCGTCGTATTCGTCGTCACGTTCACGACGAGGACGGGCCTCTTTGGCCGGGAACTTGGCGTCGGCCGCGTCCTGATCGAACGCGATGGCGAAGCGACCGGATTTCTCCCAGAGGGTGGGCTCATCCCAGATTTTCTGGGATTGACCGTAGCGCATGCGGCAGTAAGCGGAGAAGGTTTTGCCGTTGCGGAAGAATTTCGTGAAGTTCGCCATGATAAGCTCCTTTTGTTTGGGGTGGATGGATCAGTTTTTCGTTGTATTATAATATAACAGAGTATACCGTGAAGTAAACTGATCCATGAATTTTTTTTATCGCACGTCGCAGACAAGCATGCACGTGCAAAGCAGATGATGATAATCGCCGCTGGTCGCTTCTTTTTGGAAGGCCTTTATAAAATCGCTGCCGATCTTTCCGCGTCTCAAGGCGGCGGTTACAGTGCCCAGAAGTGCGAAAGCGTTCCCATCCGTACCGACAAGCTTCACCTTAATGCCGGTCTGCTTCAGCTCTACATCCTTCTTTCCGTCAGCAGTGTCGATCGTCACTATTTTCGTCTCGTCAATTGTCATTATGTTTTCTCCCTTTGTTTGTATTATTTTTAATTATATAATCACCTTTATTTTAATGATTTAAATCCTTACGATTGAAATGTTATTTTTCTCCGCCAATGGGAGAATAATTTCATTCATTAAAATTGAAAACGCCATTGAATCACGAAAATAATAAGTGGGTTCATTTCCCCCATATTCCTTCATAAGTTTAATATCGTTTTCGGTGAAATTTTCAGGATGATTAATCATGTCTTCTTGACACATTTTCTTCGCTGTGCCGGCGACCATGCTTGTCTTTTTCATAATTTTCTCCTTTTGGTTGTATTTTAATATAACAGAGAAAATCAAAAAGTAAACCTAACTCGGCATATTTTTTTAAATGGTTTATTTTATAAAAAAATAATGCATATAAACGATATTTATATGCATTATTTTAAGATGGGAATTAAGTGTTATTTATTATAATAAGTATTAGGGTCATTCATTAAAACCCAAGTGTTATAACGAGCACGAATTAAATAGCGATTATCATTTTTGGTTGGGCGACGAAGAGACCCAGGTTTAATATAATAAGATTCACACTTAATGGTGATATATTCTTTTTTAATTGGGTCATATTCACAGACAGTTTTTTTAACACCGCAATTTAAATATTCACTTAAAACACCGCGATTTTCGGTGGGATTATAAGAACACCCATTAAGTGCTTGAAAGAATTGAATTAATTCACCTCGAGTCACGGGACGATTAAGTGATTGAACGAAGTCGAGAATTTGGGATTTTAATGATTTCATTTTACACTCCTTTGGTTTTAGGGTTAAACGATTTATTTTATATTATAATATAACACATGAATGCTTAATGTAAACCGCGATGCTGAAAAAATTTAAAAATTTTTTGCGGCCGCCGCCAGCCGATTTCCTCCGTGCAGCGGCGGCCGCTCTGTTAGAAAGTGAATAAAAATAAAATGAAAAAGGCGCTTATTTTCATAAGCGCCTTAATGGTTAATTTAATCACCAAATAACAGCGGTGGAATCACCCAATTCAGTGTATTGTCCGCCTTTTACCCAAGTGCCTTCGACAACATAATATAACCCATTTTCATCTTGTTTCAAATAACGATTATCCCATTTATGGGGGCAGCGCAAATCACCCGTTTTCCAATAACATGTTAGGCCTTTTTTGGTATAACGGAATATTTTTTGTCCACTAAACGGCACCGAATAATAACCATTCCGATTCCGCCCATTATAACCATTTAAATCACAAATGAAATTAACGATGTCCTTGCGACGGACGGGATGATTTTGCGCGGCGACGAAATCGAGAATTTGGGAAATCTTGTGTTTTTTCATTTTTTCTCCTTTGGTTCAATCTTTAATTTATATTAAAATATAACAGTCATCGGCCAAATGTAAACCGATCACCGTAAAATTTTTTAAAAAATTCCGATGCACCGGGAGGTGAAAAAATTTTACAAAATTTTAAAATTTAATAATATATGTGTTTACATTATGCATTTGTGTGTTATATTATAATATAAATAAAAAATTTAAAAATTGTTCACCGCCCCCAAACAAAAAACAAAAACCCAAAACAAAAGGCCCACAAATGAAAAAACACCTCTACACAAAAATCTTCGACTTCGCCGAACTTACCGACCGCCCAATCTCCCGCACCGACATCATCCGCTTCATTTGTGCACTGAACGGCAAAACCTATCAAACAACCGACATTCTCCTACCAAATGGGTGCCGCATCACCCGTGACACCGGCCGCTACTCGTCAATGTTTTATCGTAAAACACTTGAACATCCTCATACCGATGACCGCCGTTATTTCACCCGTGATCCCAAAACAAAACTTTTCACACTCGTTAAATAACACAAAATAAATAATTAACACAAAACCCGGGTGATTTATTTCACCCGGGTGATTTTATTTTATAAATGACGAAAATATTTAAAAATTTTTACATAATTAGGTTTACATTCGGCCAAAGACTGTTATATTATAATATAAAATAAAAAATCCGATCCCTGAACTCCAAACCTAAACCAAAAAGGAGACCAAAAATGTCCGCTTACTCCAAATTTCACGGCAAAAAATCTGAACTCCACATTATCCAAAAGGTCCATGACCATGTCCAAGCGGTCGGACCGATGCGCCGAAAAGACATCGTAATCTGGGTACGGACCGTAATTCATGGTGACACCGAATGGCGTCCATACCTTAATGAAGATTGGTACGGCAAAAAACGGCAAAAAGATCCTAACGGTTATAACGGCACTGCCGGCGGCTATTATTCCTACCTATTTAACGGCGCCGTAAAACCGTCCGATCCAAATCGTTATCTTCGTAAAAACGCCGATGGCCTATATGAGGTCGTAACTGTCGCTGATTAATAAAATCCAATAACTTAACCCAGGTCCGAAAATTTATAAATCGGGCCTGGGTTTTCGCTTTAACTTATTGGATTTAAAAACTTAAACCCAAGTGACTAACTTAAAGCCGGGAAATCAGGATGTCATTCAAATAAAACAACTTACACTTAAAATCTCCAACTTTGTTTACTTTTCTCAACTTCTCGTTACTATTTTTAAAAAATCGGACGATTTGTTTGATGATTTTAGTTTTTGAAGTGAAGTTGTAGATTTGAAGTGAAGGTTGAAAAATTGAGGTGAAAATGAAAAAATGTAAAGAAAATGTAAAAAATCCGGGCCGGGCTCGTTTACTTCCGTGAAATTTCTGTTATATTATAACGGAGGTATGATTTGGGAAATGTGTGAAGCGATGTGTGTTAGTGGGTGTGTGATGAAAAAACCGCACCCGGAAGAGTGCGGTGAAAAATTCACACGGAAAATCTTTAGTCTTTGTATATGTTAGAGGTAAACGAGGAAAGAGATTAAAGTTCGTGCATATTCCATGTGAAAAGCAATAGACATGTTAGACTTACACAGTCAATATTGCTAGGTCTGTCGTCTAACTTGTCATCCTCTAATCTGGCGTCTAAGAAAAGTTTCAAACTTGACTTCCAATTTGGTTTAATGCGCCTTGATAATATTTCTTGAGGTGAAAGTTTATATTTTGAAGTGTCAATTAGAGCATGCAAGTAATGTATTTGCTTTGAGGATGCTCTTGGATTGACAGTCTTTCCAAGTCTATTGAATATGCAGTCTGGCAGATTTATGCCCGTATGAGCGAAGATGACTCGTGCTGCAGCTTTCTCAGGAGTGTCTCCCTCTACGTCCATTGGTCCACAAGGAAACCACATGACGTCATTCTTGCCATTTAATGTATCTGGTCTGTATTCATCTAATGTAAGGTACTTTCCATCAGTTCCTTCTAATATGACCATCACGTTGTCTGTATCTGTACTAAGGTATTCTTGTTCCATTTGCTTTTTCATAGTCCTCTGTTACCATTTCTTTAATCTTCTTCCAAGGAATTTGAGTGAACTCGTAGCACCAATCATCCCAGTCGACGATTGGCCATCGGTGGTTGTAGATGTCTCGGCTTATATCATTTGGAAGACTTTCATAAGCTTCTTTGCTTATCCAAACTAATGGAGGAAATCTATGACACTCTCCGACATGCTCACCCGTCGATTCAAAAGCCATGCAAAATCTACATCGCTTGATTTCATTCTCACTCATTGGCAATTCTCACTTGTAGTTTTGAGCTTGCATTCTCAAACTTGCACTTGAAGTTTTCAACTTGAAGTTGAAATTTTCAACTTAGGCTTAAATTTTCAAACTTAGAATATCCTGCGGCATAATCTGGCCTACGGGCTCCCCGGTTGAATCCAAGACGAACGCTATTTGGAAATGCGTCTCTCTGTACTTCTTTGCGATCTCCGTCCCGGAATCAGTCTCCTTAAAGATCGGAATCATTTGGATGCACTCGCTAGTGAATAGATTGCTGTCTACCTCTAACAGATGCTCCAATGTCACCAGTCCCATGATAGCACCATTGGTTCTCTGGGCGATAGCTGCTCCAATTCTCTGGCGTTTCATCATGTCAATGACATCTTGCTTCGTCCTCACCACGAAGTTCTCTATCATTGGATCTGGTTGGTATGTCATAATCCTGCAGCAGTCATCCACTCTAATGACGTTGTAGTCTAACTCTTTCATCAGATCTTTAGCAGTTGTAGTAAGCGTCTTACCAATAGCTCCTGCGGGATGGAGCTTTCCGTAGTCATTCTTGGTGAATCCTGCTTCTCTCATCAATGTCAATGCCATAGCGTCTCCTAATGCTAAAAGAGCTGTAGTACTAACTGTTGGAGCGAGACCAAATGGACAAGCTTCTCCATCTATCGTCATGGGGACGGAGAACAAGGCCTCCTGAGAGAGTCTGGACTTAACATTTCCTGTGACCGCTATTATTTTAACGCCGATAGCTTTCATCGCTGGTAGGGCGACCAGAAGCTCATCAGTCTCTCCTGAATAACTAACTGCTAATACTAAATCTCTACTATCTAAAAGTCCAAGATCTCCATGTCTTGCTTCTGTTGGATAAATGAACGCTGCCTTTGTCCCAGTGCTAATCAAAGTAGCTACGATTTTTCTAGAGATGTGAGCGGACTTCCCCACACCTGTTAGTACTATCTTACCACCATTTGCAAGTGTCTGCTGACAGATTTCAATTAGTTTGTCGAACTCTTCTCCGATCTGCTCTTTAAGTCTGAGAAGACCGTTGATCTCTTTCTCAATGATGTCTTTAGCTATTTCAATCCTATTCATTTTTTTACCTCTAAATCCAATATAAACAAAAAGCGAGGATTTAAAAAAACCCTCGCAAATTTTAATTAGCTAAAACTTAAAACTATCAAAGTTAAGCTGTCATTGTTCCGCGGATCTACAACTGGCGGCATCTCGTAGAAGTCCTGATAGTTTTCTTGCTCCATCATATCTTCCCACTGTTGCATTTCATATTGGAATTCTTCTTCGTCCATGTTAGCCTTACGCTCTTTCAGACTTCCAGTTAAAGCTTCAACTAATTTGATTATCTCGCCAATGCATCCAGTGACAAAGCCCATGACTTTCTCCACGGATTTTCCAGCGTTCTTCGCCATGTCATCTATTACTTTATCAATACTAGAAGTGTCCATAGGCTCCACGTTGAAGATTTCCTGGAAGATCTTCAGCACTCCATCTTTCAGACCTTTCAGAGCTTTCCATGTTCCCGCTTTAAACTTCTTCCACAGATTAGCGATTCTATTTGTCTCCTGCTTCTTCACTTTCTCCAAAGCTTCTTTAGCTTTTCTCTTCTTCTCTTCAGCTTCTTTAGCTTTTCTGTCAGCTTCTTCTGCTTCCAATCTAAGTCTTTCGTCTTCTGCAGCTTGTTGCTTCTCAAATTCCAGTTGCTCTAATTCCATCTGATAAGCCCAGTCATAATCTCCACCATATTCTTCCATGGAGATTGCTGCTCTTTCCGCTGCTTCTGCTTCCATAGCTTCACGTTCCGCTCTTGCTTTAGCTTCTTTCTCGCGAGCTTCTGCTTCCGCTGCTTCCTTTGCAGCTTGTATCTCAGCTTCCCTCTTCTTTCTAGCGATCTCTCTATCTCTTTTGATCTTTCTCCATTTAGCTTTAGTAGTGTCCCAAGCAGCGCCGACTAATTCTCCGAGCACCTTGAACAACTTCCAAAGCTGCTTTAGCTGCTCCCAGATCAATTTTCCGATCTTGACAATAAGCTCCTCTAGAGCGACAATGATCTTAAATACAAGCCCAAACAACGACTTTATCAAACTTATGATTAATTTTATTGGCCCAAGAACTAATTGTTTGACAGGCGATGGATTAAGACCAAATTTGCCCGCGCTGTCAGTTGCTTTTGAATCAATTTTGCCTGCTTTAATTCCTGCACCATTCAATGCCGCCTTGATAATATTGATCGGCATTTCAAAGATGTTGTTCCAAAGTCCTGAAAGTGTTCCTAAAATTGGTTTGAAAGCATCAACAGCAGGCTTAATAGTCTCACAAAGACCGCTGATTGTATTCCAAGGCTGCTCAACTTGACTCTCAAGACTTCCACTGCTTGTACAATAGCCGCTAATTTGTCCGGAGAGCTCTGAATATTCTGGAAGTCCGGACAACTGCACATCTGTGCCTTCAAGATATTGATTGGTCAGACTTTCTATTTGGATGTTTCCGCTGTATGCTCATAACGAAATATATTTATTACATCAGCAGATAAAATTTGGGGCGGCTAGTCGGAATCGAACCGGCATCAGATGAGCCACAATCATCCGCACTAACCATTATGCTATAGCCGCCATCTAGTAAATTCCATTCATAACTTCGTTGGCATTCTTAATGAATTCGTCAATGTTCATAATGCCAATCGCTAATGTTCTTTCGTTTTTGTCAACTGTGAACATGACGTCTTCATCATCTTCTGGATCTGTCGCCGCCTTTGCGACTGAGAAGAAAAAATCGCCAAAATACAGATTAATGTCAATGAAGCTCTTCTTTTTAGATATATCTACAAAGCAGTCTTTGCAGTCCCATACCAAATTCCCCAGCTTCTCTGACATCCATTTGAAGCAGTTTAGAATCTGAAAGAACTGACGAATCTCTTCTTCGCTTTCAAAATTCTGTTTGAATGAATTGAAAAGAATCTCTGTTTTCATACTACCTTGTATTTGAAGATGGTAGGCGGGATTGGATTTGAACCAACAGCCTCCTCCATGTCAAGGAGGCGATCTAACCAGCTTGAGCTACCCGCCCAATTAAAAAATCATGGTGGGGGAGAGTGGATTCGAACCACCGACCCTAATTTTTACTTTTCGTAAAGTTTTATAAAATCATTTCCATATTTTTCTTTAACATAAAATAATATTTCTTTTAAATCATTTGCTTCTAAAACTATTAATGTTAAATTCTTTGGAAATTGTTCAAATTTTACTTTATCTAATTCTGTTTTAAATCCTTTTATTTCAACAAAATTTTTATCATCTAATTTAAAATCAGGATAATATTTTCTGGTTTTGCCTTTATATTCGTAATTAAAAAACTGTTTATTTCTTTCAAATTTAATATTATGTTCTAAATTATAAATTACATATGCTAATTCCCAAGAAGAATCGCACCATATATTTTTATAATATCCCTTTTTCCCATGACCGCATCCTTTTTTATATCCGGCCATTTAATCCTATTAGTCTTTTTGCTTCTTCTGTATGAGTTTTACCTTTAAAAGCTGGAATTAATTCTTTATTTTTAAATTTTGTTTTCAATGTTATTGAAAATTGTTTTACTCTTTCATCCGTTTCTTTTGTTAAACCTTTATTCCAGCATTTTCCAGTTTTATTATGATTTGTAAAATTACTATGAAATTGACCAGCTTCAATTAATTTTCTGATACGTTCTTTATTCTTTTCTGAATTCTTTCTTCTTATTTCTGGACATTGTCC
>JAEEGL014121646.1_pt1 | contig 17104 bp, 20 predicted proteins | sample 9134231 | NCBI WGS metagenome assembly JAEEGL01 (sample SAMN16246548, study PRJNA631951) | gut metagenome | biome: gut microbiome; feature: rumen; material: fiber-attached | host: Bos | place: Iran: Karaj | collected 2018-10
ATTATTTATCTGGAAACAATGGCATTACTTCATTTGAAAATAATAAAACAATATTAATAAATGCATTAGGTAGTTCTAATTGTGTAGATTGGGGATATTCATTTCATTGTACAGTTCCTGAATATGAGATTATAATTAACCGGGATGGTGTTGCTGAGGTTAGAGGTAGTGGAATGGATGAAATGGAGTGCGAAGTTGCGCCATATCATATAGGATGTGAAGTTCCTTCTGTGGAGATGGGATAATAAATAACAAATAATAATGTTATGTTTAATGCAGATATAAATATCTGTATTTTTTATTTTAAAAAAGTGTTTTTATAATTTAACTTTTATGATAATAATAGGAGGGTTAAATGAATAGTAAATATTATGTACCTCAAAATGGTTTTAGAGACTGTGGACCTTCGTGTTTATTATCTGTAATGAAATATTATGGATGTGAGGCCTCACATGAAGAAGTAACTGAAGTCTTAAAAACAGATAGAGAAGGAACAAATGCATTTAACATTATAAATGGTTCTAGGTTGTATGGGTTTGATGGATATGGAATACATATATCAGTAAGTGATATATATAATCAAAAAATTTCTTTCCCAATTATATGTCATGTATTAAAAGATAATATGTTTCATTTTATAGTAGTTTATAAAGTAGAAAAAGACGAATTATATATAATGGATCCATCTTCTAAAATAAATACAATAACAAAAGAAGCATTTGAAAAGATATATTTAAGCACATCAATATTTATATATCCTATTAAAGATGTTAGTAGAGAAATATCGGATGAGAAATTATATAAATATCTATTTAACTATATTAAAATAGAAAAAAATTTAATAATTAAATTAATTATTATGTCTTTTATAATAATATTGGTTGGTATAAGTATTAATTATTTTTCAATGTTGATTATTGATGATATTGTTCCTAATTATAATATTAAATATTTAATTTATATTAGTTTAATGTTTTTAATAACAGCAATTATAAAAAATTTTTTATCTTTACTACGTGGTAAATATTTAATAAGATTAATGCATAATATTTCAATAAAATTTATTGATACTATAACTAGAAAATTATTTAATCTTCCATATCAATTCTTTAAAAATAAATCATCTGCAGAAGTTTTGAATCGTATGAATGATTTAAAAACTTTTAAAGAAATAGTTTCAGTTCTTTTAATAAATATATCAACAAATATAATAATGGTCGTAGTTAGTATAGGAATATTATTATTTATTAATACAAAATTATTTTTAATATACTTAATTGAAATGTTTTTATATTTAGTAGTTATATTGTTTTATAGAAAAAAATATATTATCAAAAGTGAAAATTTATTGATTAGTGATGCCAAATATAATAAATGTTTAAATGAAAGTATATGCGGATATGAAAGCAATATGAATATAAATATGAATAATGAAATATTAAATCAATTAAATATTAAAAGTATAAATTATTCTTCAAAATATAGTAGTTATTCTAACACTGCTAATAACCAAAATTTTATGAAGGAATTAATTGTTAATATAGCTTATATTATTTCTATGTTTATAAGTACTATATATATTCATAAAGGTATTATTACTATCGGAGAATTTATATTATTTAATTCTATAGTTTATTATTTTACAGAACCTTTAAGGGATATATTAGATTTTGAGCCTAAAATAAATCATCTTAAAAATATTTATAATAGAATAAATGATTTGTTAATATTCAAAACTAATAGTGAAATAGAAACAAATAAGACAATACTAGGTAATATATCAATTAAAAATCTAACATATAGTTATAATGGTATTGATAAAACATTTAACAATATTAATTTAAACATTAAATATGGTAGTAAATATTTGATATATGGTAGTAGCGGTTTTGGTAAGAGTACTTTACTTAAAATAATATTAAAGTATATTGATGACTATAGTGGAGATATTTTTATTAATAATACTAATTTAAAAGATATAAATAAAAATATTATATCTAATAGTATGACATATGTTTCACAAAATAGTTACATTAATAATGATACATTAAAAAATAATATTACGTATTACAGAGATATTAAAGATGAAGAATATGAGTATGTAATTCACTTATGTAATTTAGATAAATTAAGAAATAATAGTAAACTTAGAGATAATTTTATAATAGAAGATAATGGGTTTAATATATCTGGTGGTGAACGACAAAAAATAATTTTAGCAAGAAGTTTACTTAAGAATAGTAATTTTATAATCCTGGACGAAGCATTATCTGAAGTTGATGATTTAGAAGAAAAGGAAATATTAGAAAAATTGTTTAGAATATATAGTAGTAAAACGATAATCTATGTTTCTCATAAAAATGAAATTATAAATATGTTTAAAGAAAAATATGAAATAAGAAAGGAGCATTTATGTTAAATAATAATGAATTATCAAAAGTGAAAGGAGGAATTAATTGGGTAGCAGTAGGAATAGGAGGGGCTGTGGCAGCTTTTTTAATAGGACTACTTGATGGCTATATAAACCCAGTTCCGTGTAGAAAATAATGACAGAGATAGAACTTTATAAAATAAAAGGAGGTGCAATATCAGGGACAATTATTAATGGAATTGTTAGAGCCGTAGATATTGTTTTAGAACTAGGAAGAAGTTTAGGTAGTGCACTTAGAAGAAAAAAAGATGGAAGTTATTGTTAATGTAAAATAGTTAGCCAATGCTAACTATTTTATAGTATAAAGATAATAGTTGATTAATAAAATTAACTATGATAAATAATGAGTCATATGAAATAATTATTAGAAAAGGATATATATATATTAAAAATTATAGTGATATAAAAAATATATCATCTAGCAATATAAGTATTATGTTTAATCAAATAATATTAGATATTAATGGAAAAAATTTAATGATAACAAAATTAGACAAATATGATTTACTAATAAAAGGAATAGTAAAAAGGATTGAGTTTATCCATGAACAATATTAGAGTAAAGGTAGATAGTGACGGTATAAATTTAATTAATTATTTAGTGAATCATAATATCTATTATAATGATTTATATAAAGAAAATAATTATTATTTTATTACAATTAGTTTTGATAATTATAAAACACTAAGAAGAAGATTTGAATGTGAAGTAATCAGATATTATGGAAAAGAATTTATAATAAATTTTTTAATAAGTAATAAATATATATTAATATCATTAGTTATTGGATTATTAGTTTTACATTTGCTATGTTCAACAATATTTGAAATAAATATAAATGTTGATGATGAGAGTATTAAGAATATTATTTTAGAATCATTAAAAGAAAATGGAATTGATAAGTATAAAAGAAAAAAAGATTTTAATGAACTTATTAATATAAAAGAGAAAATATTAGATAGAAATAAAGACACTTTAGAATGGATAGAGATAAATGAAAAAGGATGTACTTATAATATTGATGTAACTCCAAGAATAAAAGAAAAAGAACTTGATTTAAATGAGGAAGCGAGCGATATAGTTGCGAGAAAAGATGGAAAAATACTATATATAGTATCTGAAAGTGGTACAAAATTAAAAGATATAAATGATTATGTTAAGAAAAACGACATATTAATAAGTGGTAACATTACTAAGGGAGATGATGTAATTTATCAAGTTAAAAGTAAAGGTAAAGTTTATGCAGAGGTGTGGTATTCAGTAAATATTACAGTTCCTTTTAATTATACCGAATATGTTAACACTGGTAAGATTATAAATCATTATTATTTAGATATATTTAATTATAAATTTACTTTACTTGGAAAGTATAATAGTAACAATGTTATTAGAAATAAGTCGTTATTATTAAATAAGCCTTATTTGCCATTTAAATTATATAAAGAAGAAATAAGTGTTTATGAATATAAAGATTTTAAAATTAGTGAACAAGAAGCATATGAAGAAGCTATTAAAAGAAGTGAAAATAAAATCAAAAAATCATTATCAGACGATGAATATATCATTTCTAAAAAAGTTTTGAAAAAAGAGGTTTTTAGTAGTAAAATAAAATTAGAAATATTTTTTAAAACATATGAGAATATAGGAATGAATTTAAAGATAGAAAAAAAGGAATTTTAAAATGGAGCATGAAATAAAAAATGTATTAAATCTTACTTGGCCAACTTTAGTTATAGTATTATCTATTATAGCTATTTTGAGAGTGACTTTTATTTTAAAGAGTGAAAGAAAAAGTACTGTATTGCATGAAGAAATATTTAATTTATTATTTCTTGCTTATTTGATAGTTTTGTTTGAATTAGTTACTAGTCAAGATTTACCTGGTGGTGGTACTAATTTGATGCCTTTTAGAGAAATATTAAGATATGATTATGGGACTAGATCATTTTATAAACAGGTTTTTGGTAATATCTTGATGTTTGTACCACTTGGATATTATGCTACTAGCTATTGTAAGATTAAAAATTTAGGTGCTATAACTGTAATATCATTATTATCAAGTTCTATTATAGAAACAGTTCAACATTTTATTGGTAGAACATTTGATATAGATGATATAATATTAAATGTAGTAGGTGGTATATTAGGTTTTTTATTGTACACAGCACTTAATGCAATAAAGAAACATTTACCAAAGGCTTTACAAAAAGATTGGATATACAATATACTAAGTATATTATTAATTGCAATAATTATTATATACATTATTAAAATTGTATAGGAGGTATTATGGAAGATTATATATTTAATATTACTGATGAAATAGTTGAAACTGAGGATATTGATAAAGTGATTAAATTTGCCTGTAAAAAATTAAATGTAATTAATCCATTGCTAAATATAGTTATAGTAGACAACAAAAAAATACAAGAAATAAATAAAATATATAGAAACAAAGATGCGGTTACTGATGTTATATCTTTTGCATTTGAAGAAAGTAATGACTTAAAATATGATGATATGCGATTTCTTGGAGAAATATATATTTCATATGATAAATGTGTAGAGCAAGCAAAAGAATATGGACATAGTTTTAAAAGAGAATTTTGTTACTTAGCTGTTCATGGTTTATTACATTTATTAGGCTATGATCATATTAAAGAAGAAGATAAAAAGGTAATGAGAGCTCTTGAGGAGGAAATTTTAGATGAATATGATATCAAGAGATGAAAGAAAACGTCAAAAAGGAATTAAAAAGTTTTTATTAAGTTTTACATATCCAATTAAAGGATTAAAATATGCATATAGAAATGAACAAAACTTGGCAGTAGATGTTGGTATTTCATTATTAGTTTTAGTAGCAGGATTTATATTTCAATTGAAGGTTTACGAATGGATTATTATAGTTGTTACAATAGGATTAGTATTAGCAGGTGAACTTATTAATACAGCTTTAGAAGCAACTGTAGATTTAGTTACAGAAGAATATCATCCTCTTGCTAAGGTTGCCAAAGATACATCTGCTGCAGCTGTATTTGTTCTTGCTATAATGGCAGTAATAGTTGGAATTATAATTTTTTTACCCAAATTAATTGGTTTGTTTTAAAGGAGTAGTATGAAAGAAAAATTAGAAAAATTATTAGAAAATAGTTATGCACCATATTCAAATATGCACTTTGCATGCATAGTTGAAACTAAAAGTGGTAATTTTTATGAAGGAGTTAATATTGAAAATGCTTCATATGGAGCTACAATATGTGCAGAAAGAAATGCAATAAATAATGCAGTTAGTCATGGTGAACGTGAATTTAAAGCTTTGTATTTAATGACAAGTAGTCCCGAAATATGTTATCCATGTAATTTATGTAAACAAACATTTTTAGAATTCTTTGATAAAGATGTAATATTTAATATAATGACCAAAAGTGGAAAAATGGAAGTTATGTCTTTTGAAAAAGTAATGAATACAACATTTACCAAGGAGGATTTAGTATGAAAAGTGGCTTTGTAAGCTTGATAGGTAGACCTAATACTGGCAAAAGTACACTACTAAATCAAATATTAAAAGAACATATAGCAATAATATCTCCTAAGCCTCAAACTACAAGAAATTTAATTGAAGGAATATATAATGAAGAAGATACTCAAATTGTATTTGTAGATACCCCTGGTATTCATAAGCCGATTGATAAAATGGGACACGCACTTAATAGTCAAGCATATTATTCAATTAATGATGTGGACATTTTGCTTTTGGTGGTTGATGCATCAGTTCCATACGGTAAAGGAGATCAATTTATTATTGATAAGTTAACTGGAGTAAAGAAACCTGTATTTTTAATATTAAATAAAATAGATAAATTAACAGAAGAACAAATAATGTTAAAAATAAACGAATATAAAGATCTTTATGAATTTGCGGAAATAATACCTGTATCTGCATTAAACAATGATAATGTTGATAGAATTATAAAAGTATTGAAAGAATATTTGCCAGATAATGTTAAATATTTTTATGATAATGAAATAACGACAGCAGAGATGGATTTTAGGCTTTCTGAAATAGTTCGTGAAAAAATATTTATTCATACTAATGATGAAGTTCCACATTCAATATCTTGTAAATTAATAGGATATGAAGAAAAGAATGGCATAGCATATGTATATGTAGATATAATTGTTGATAGAGATTCTCTTAGAAAAATAATTATTGGAACTGGTGGAAATATGATTAAAACTATTGGCCATGAAGCAAGACTTGACATGGAGGAATTACTTAATAAAAAAGTGTATTTAGAGTTATATTGTAAAACTATTAAAAAATGGAGAGAAAAGGAAAAATATATAAAAGATTTAGGTTATTTATTAAAAGATGAATAAATATTTTTAAAATCCTGCAATATAATATTGTAAGGAGAAAAATATGAAAAAAAGTGAAGCCTGGAATAAATTTAAAAAAACTGGAAAGATAGAATATTATTTAAAATATAAGAAAGGAAAGTGAGCATAAAGAATAATTCTTTGTGCTTTTGTTAAAAGAAGTGGAAATAATCAGTGTAGATGGAATTGTTGTAAGTAGTACCCCTTTTAAAGAAAATAGTAAAATAATAAATATATTTACTAAAGAAAAAGGAATTATAGGGTGTGTTTCAAAAGGGTGTAAAAAATTAAAAAGTCCACTTAGACTTATAAGTGAAAATTTTGCATATGGAACATTTCATTTATACTATAAAGAAGATAAATTATCTACATTAATAGATGGTGATATAAAAAATTATCTAATTAATTCTAAAAGCGATATAGTAAAAATTAGTTACTTATCATATTTGTGTGAATTATCAGTCAATGTTTATAAAGAAAGTGAAAGTGAAGATATATATTCTTTGTTAGAAGCAGCAATATTAAAAATTGAAGAAGGATATAATCCTCAAATAATAACCAATATAATAGAGCTTCAATATTTAAAGTATATTGGAATTGATTTGAATCTAGATGGATGCGTCGTTTGTGGAAATAATAAAGTGGTAACTTTATCATTATCTAAAGGTGGATATATTTGTTCAAATCATAGAACGAATGAACCAATTATAGATGAAAAGGTATTAAAATTATTAAGACTATATAACTATGTTGATATATCTAAAATAACCAATTTAGACATAGATAATTCTATAAGCAATGAGATAAATAGACTTATAAATGAATATTATGATGAGTACTCAGGAATCAATATAAAAAGTAAAAAGTTTTTAAAAGACTTAGAATAAATTCTATGTCTTTTTATTTACATTTTTTAATTTTTTTAGTTGATTTTCTAATTTAAAATGCTTATAATTAAAATAGGTGATGATATGAAAAAAAGAGGATTTACATTAGTAGAGTTACTAGCAGTAATAGCAATACTAGCAATATTAGTAATAATGGCACTTCCTGCAGTGCTTAGAATGTATAATAAAGCAAGAATAGATTCATTTAGTAATGAAGTAAATACAATAGTAAGAACAGCAAAGCAACAATATTTATTAGATGGCGCTACAGAACAAGAATATACTAGTGTAGATGTATATGATAACAAATTAAATTTAACTGGGAATAGTAAATTACAATACTACGTTCATGTTGACAAAAACGGAAAAATAGTAGAAGTACAAGTAACAAATGGTGATTTGCAATATAGTATGAGTGGTGATATAGATACTATAGATTCAGAAAGTGTTGATACTGTATCCGAACTAGAAGGCAACGATGTATTAGTAGTTGATGGAAATAGCAATTATAAAATATATAAATATTCATTTACATGTGAACCAAATGGCCCAGGAAGAGCATATAAGAGTTCACCACTAAATGCACCAAGTAGTGATTGGAATTATTTCATTAAAACAACTATGAATGGTAATATTATAGATGAAGTATATTTAGGATTTAGAGTGGGAGACAATATTTACTATTTAAAAGGCGGAAATGATTCTAAATTATATGAAAAAAATAAAAATATATTATTAAATATATTTGGAGAATCAGCTTGTACTGAATCTTCCCCATACTTTAGATGTAATGCTGATGGATATTTTGTTAGAGTTAAAGAAAATGGTAATGTTTATGCATCAAATGGTACTCTTTATTGCTCTGTTCATGGAGGTTTTTATTGCTTGAGAACTGATGAGTCTCCTTGTTTGTAACTTAAAAATAAATGTTAAAAAAGTGAAGATACACATGTATTTTCACTTTTAATATGCAAAAAAATAAAAATTAGCACTCATATATTGACATTGCTAGTGCATAATATTATAATAGTATTAGCACTTAATTAAAGTGAGTGCTAAAGGAGGTATATTGTGTTAGGAAGTAGACAAAAAGAATTATTAAAATCTATTGTTGAAGAGTATGTTAGATCTGCAAGACCTGTTGGTAGTAAATCTTTGTGTAAGAAATTTAAATGTTCAAGTGCAACTATTAGAAACGATATGTCTATGCTTGAAGATTTAGGATATTTAGAAAAGACACATATATCTTCAGGAAGGATTCCATCTGAAAGCGGTTATAGATATTATGTTGATAACTTAATGGAACCTAAAAAAATAAGTGGAGAAGATATGCTTAAGTTGCAGACAATATTTAACAATAATGAACTTGAATTAAATGATGCAATTAGTAAAAGCTTAGAGATAATTAGTGATATGACTAATTATACTTCAGTTATTTTAGGTAAGGAATCTAGTGATAATAAATTGCAAAAAGTTGAGGTTGTTCCAATTAGTGAAAGACAACTTATAGCGATTGTTATCACTGATACTGGTCATGTTGAAAATAAGAATATTATTCTTGAAGAGAATATACCGGCAATTGAGATTTCTAAAACCACTGAGTTACTTAATAAGATGTTGGTGGGCACGCCTATAGATGATGTTCCTAGTAAGTTAGAGTTTGAGATAAAACCAATAATTAGAAATTATGTTCAAAATTATGAGGTTGTTTACAATGCATTTTATAATGCATTATCGAACTTTACAACTGATAGGGATGTAAAATTTACAGGAAAAACCAATATATTAAAACAACCGGAATTCAATACAGTTGATGATGTCAAAAACATTATAAGTAAATTTGAAAGCAAAGATATGGTGAGTAAAATTGAAGAAACTGATGATGAGGTTAAGGTATATATTGGTAGTGAATCTGATATCGATGACAACGTAACAATAGTTAAAACAAAATATAAAGCAAATGGTCGTGAAGGATCAATTGCTATAATTGGACCAAAGAGAATGGAATACGAAAGAGTTGTTAATATGCTTGAATATTTAAAAGAAAATATTGAAAGTAAATTAAACAATGATAAATGATGGAAAAACCATTTTGAAAGGATGAAATAAATGGCAAAAGAAAAGCAAGAAAAAGAAATTAAAGAAGAAACTATATCTAATCAAGAGGGATGCGCTGGTTCATGTGAAAGTTGCGCTGGATGTGAACCACAATTAGATCCTGAAATGGTTATTCAAATTCTTGATTCTAGAAATAAAGAATTAGAAGAAAAATACATGCGTTTACAAGCAGAATATCTAAACTTTAAAACTAGAACTCAAGGAGAAGTAAGTAGAATGCTTCAATATGAGGGAGAAGCATTTATAAAAGAAATGCTTGTTATTAAAGATAACTTAGAAAGAGCAGTTATGATGGATGATAGTGATTTATCTGATGAAGTTAGTAAGTTCTTAAGTGGATTTAAAATGATATTAGGAGCTCTTACTGGGCTATTTGATAAATATGAAATTCGTGAAGTGGATTGCTTGGGAAAAGAGTTTGATCCTCATTACGAAGAAGCGGTACTTACTGAGCATGATGAAAATAAACCTGAAAATGTAGTTCTTGAAGTATTAACTAAAGGTTATATGTATAAGGATAAATTAATAAGACCAGCAATGGTTAAAGTAAATAAATAATGAAAGGAAATGATGACAAATGTCAAAAATTAATAAAGTTATAGGAATAGATTTAGGAACAACTAATAGTTGTGTAGCGGTACTTGAAGGTGGAGAACCTAAAGTTATTCCAAATGCTGAGGGAAATAGAACAACTCCTTCAGTAGTAAGTTTTAAAAATGGAGAAGTTAGAGTAGGAGATGTTGCTAAAAGAGAAGCACAGACATCTACTAATGTAATTAGTTCTATTAAAAGATTAATGGGAACTAAAGAAAAAGTTGAAGCTGAGGGTAAAAAATATACACCAGAAGAGATTAGTGCAAAAATATTAATGAATTTAAAAGAAACTGCTGAAGCTTATCTTGGGGGTGAAGTAACTAAAGCTGTTATTACAGTTCCAGCATATTTTAACGATGCTCAAAGACAAGCTACAAAGAATGCTGGTAAGATAGCTGGTTTAGATGTTGAGAGAATTATTAATGAACCAACGGCTGCAGCTCTTGCTTATGGACTTGATAAACAAGAAAATGCACATACTGTATTAGTATATGATCTTGGTGGAGGAACATTTGATGTTTCAATATTAGAGTTAGGTGATGGTGTATTCGAAGTTAAATCTACTAGTGGAAATAACCATTTAGGTGGAGATGATTTTGATAATAGAATTATTGAATATATTGTTAAAGAATTTAAGAAAGAAAATGGTGTAGATTTATCTAAAGATAAACTTGCTATGCAAAGACTTAAAGAAGGAGCTGAAAAAGCTAAAAAAGATTTATCTGGAGTTAAAACTACCCAAATTAGTTTACCATTCATAACTCAAGGTGAAAATGGACCATTACACATTGATATGAACTTAACAAGGGCTAAATTTGAAGAATTAATAAGTGATTTAGTAGAATCTACTAGAAAGCCAGTTAAAGATGCATTAAAAGAAGCTAAATTAAAAGCTAGTGATATTGATAAAGTATTATTAGTAGGTGGTTCTACAAGAATTCCTTGTGTTCAAGAATTAGTTAAAGAAGAACTTGGAAAAGAACCTAGTAAAGAAGTTAACCCAGATGAAGTAGTTGCTATGGGAGCATCTATTCAAGGTGGAGTTTTAACTGGAGAAGTAAATGATTTGGTATTATTAGATGTAACACCACTTTCTCTTGGTATTGAAACTCTTGGTAATGTAATGACTGTATTAATTCCAAGAAATACAACAATACCAACAACTAAGTCTCAAGTGTTTAGTACTGCTGCTGACAATCAACCTGCTGTTGATATTCATATATTACAAGGTGAAAGACCAATGGCTGCAGATAATAAGACTTTAGGACACTTCCAATTAACTAACATCCCACCAGCTCCAAGAGGAGTACCTCAAATCGAAGTATCATTCGATATTGATGCTAACGGAATCGTTAATGTAAAAGCTAAAGACTTAGGAACTAATAAAGAACAAGCAATTACTATTACATCATCAACTAACTTAAGTGATGAAGAAATAGATAGAATGATGAAAGAAGCAGAAGCAAATAAAGAAGCTGATAATAAGCGTAAAGAAGAAGCTGAAATTAAGAATGATGCTGAACAAATGGTATTTGCTGCTGAAAAGACATTAAAAGACTTTGGTGATAAAGTTAAAGACAATGAAAAAGAAGAAGTAGAAGACTTAGTTAAGAAGACAAAAGATGCTCTTGAAAAAGATGATGTTGATGATATTAAGTCTGCTAGTGAAGAACTTTCTAAGAAAGTAATGGATTTATCTAGTAGAATATATCAAGAACAAGCTGCTGAAGCTCAAAAGAATAGTGAAAGCAATAGTTCTGAAGAAGCTAAAGAAGATAAAAAAGATAACGTTCAAGATGCAGATTTTGAAGAAAAATAATTTATAAGTAATGGGACTCATGCTTGAGTCCCTCACTTATATAAATAACAAATCTAATGAAAAGGAAGAGTAGTGATATATGGCAAAAAGAGATTATTATGAAGTATTAGGTGTTTCAAAAGATGCATCAGAAGCTGAAATTAAAAGTGCTTTTAGAAAAAAAGCTAAAGAATTTCACCCAGATGTAAATAAAAGTCCTGACGCTGCTGAAAAATTTAAAGAAGCACAAGAAGCATATGCATGCCTTTCTGATAAAGATAATAGAGCAAAATATGATCAATTTGGTCATGCTGCATTTGAAAATCCATATGGAAATGCAGGAGGAACTTCTGGAGGATTTCAAGGTAATCCATTCGGAGGATTTGACTTCAGTGATATATTTGAAGATTTATTCTCAGGAGGTATGGGCGGATTTTCTGGATTTGGCAGTTCATCTCGTTCATCTTCAAGAGCACGCAAAGGTAGTGATACTCTTTATGGAATGCAAATAGATTTCTTGGATGCAGTTTATGGATGTAAAAAAGATATCGATTTAGAATTCTTTGAAGATTGTGAAGAATGTGATGGAAAAGGTGGCCATGGTGAATCTACTTGTTCAGAATGTGGCGGTAGAGGTGTTGTAATAAAACAAACTAATACAATTCTTGGTACTATTCAAACTAAAACTACTTGTCCTGAATGTAATGGAACTGGAAAATCATTTAAATCAAAATGTTCTAAATGTAAAGGAACTGGAAAGGTTAAAGTTAGTAAAACTGTAACTGTTACTATACCAGCCGGTATAGATAATGGAGAACAATTAAGGCTTGCTGGTAAAGGAGAAGCTGGTATTAATGGAGGACCTAACGGAGACTTATATATTGAAATTAGAATAAAACCACATGAATTTTATCAAAGAAAAGGTAATGATATATATTTAGAAATTCCAGTAACAATAACAGATTTATGTTTGGGAACTAAAAAAACTATTAAAACAATGGATGGAACAGTTGATTTGAAAATACCATCAGGAAGCCAACCTGGAGAAATACTAAGAATCAAAGGTAAAGGAATTGACAATAGAGATTCATGGAGAAAAGGAGACTTCTATTGTGTATTAAAATTAATTATTCCAACTAATTTATCTAGAAAACAAAAGAATATTTTAGAAGAATTAGAAGAAACAGATTTAGAAGATAGTTCAGAGTTTGATAAATTCTATAAACTAAATAAATAACTTCACATTGTGAAGTTTTTTTATGTTATAATTACACTAGGTGATAATATGAAGAAAAAAGGATTCACATTAGTAGAATTACTTGCTGTAATAGCAATATTAGCTATCTTAGTAATAATGGCACTTCCTGCAGTACTAAGGATGTTTAATCAAGCAAGGAAAGATTCATTTACAAATGAAGTAAATACAGTAATAAGAACAGCAAGGCAACAATATTTGCTTTCTGGAGGACAAGCAACAACATATAGTAAAGATTCAAACCCATTAAGTTTAACAGGAAATTCAGAATTAAATTATTGTATGATAATAAATGGAGAAGGGAAAATAATAGATTTTAAAGCAACAAATGGAAGTTATAAATATGAAAGTGATGGAATGGTAGATGAAACAAGTAGTGATGATATTGTTGAAATAGATGGTGAATATTTATTGAAATGTGGACCAATCAGATTTGTAAATAGGCAAAATGAAGGAAATATAACAGTAGGGGATGAAGTAGCAATATATACAGAACACTTTTATGTAATAAGTAGTGATTCTACAAACACAGCATTATTAGCAAAATATAATTTACTAGTTGGAGATGTATATACTAAAAATGGAGATAATTGGGAATTTACAAAAGCATTAAGCCCAAGTGATTCAGGATATGGATTGCAAAATGAAAACGCCAAAGGGAAATATGGTGCTACTGATTATATAGGGATAGTAGCTTTTGCAGGAAAAGGATATTGGGATAATGCAGAATCTAGGTGTAATGGAACAACTTGTGGTGTTACTGGGGCATCTGGTTTAAAGAATGAATATGCAAATGCATCAAATGAAGCTGGAAAGACAGGAACTTATTCATCAACTTGGCCATATGTATATGATATTAATATGTCAAGTGTTGCGCCAACATATATCTATAACAATCCTTGGGGATATTCACAAGGCAATGGATATACAATAGCGTATTATGTGGAAGGATATGTTAACACATTAAAGAGTTTATTAGCCCCTAATAATATAACAGGAAGATTGCTAACATATGAAGAAGCAAGTGCACTATCAAATACAATGAAAGGCAATTGGTCATATTGGCTTGGCTCTGCACACAATAGGAGCACTGTTAAAGCGGTTAATGTTGGTAGCTTGAGTGGCAACAACCTATGGAATGACCAAACCAATGGCGTTCGCCCTGTTATAGTAATACCAACAAGTTCAATGCAAGAATAGAATACTTTAAAGTATTCTTTTTATTTTAAATAAATGTGTTATAATAAAATAGGTGATAGTAGATGAAGAAAAAAGGATTCACATTAGTAGAATTATTGGCTGTAATAGCAATATTAGCAATACTCGTAATAATGGCACTACCAGCAGTCTTAAGAATGTTTACACAAGCGAGATTGGATTCGTTTAATAATGAATTGAATACTATAATTAGAACAGCAAAGCAGCAGTATCTTCTAAATGGAGGAGAAGCACAAACTTGGACAAATGCAGAAGGAAGCACTAATAAATTAGATTTAACAGGTAATTCCAAATTGAAATATTCAGTAACAATGAATGGACAGGGACAAGTAACAAGGATTCAAGCAACTAACGGGGATTTTCAATATTCAAAAACTGGAATAATAGATATAATAGATAAGAATGATATACAAGTTGTAAGTAACTTGACTGCCGGAGAAACATTAATTATACAAAGTTCAATTGTATATGTTACACGACAAAATTCAGGGCAAATAACAGCAGGAGATGAAATTGCAATAGATACAGAGCATTTTTATGTAGTGAGCAGTGATTCAACAAATACAGTATTATTATCAAAATATAATTTACTAATAGGGCATATATATAATACTACTGATGGCGGACTTACATATACATTAACTAAAACATTAAGTTCAAGTGATCCAGGTTATGGATTACAAAATGAAAATGCAAAAGGATATTATGGGGGTACTGCTAATGGTAGAACAGGAATAGTACCATTTTCAGGAAAAGGATATTGGGATAATGCGGATTGTGTATGGAGTGGCTCGGGCTCATCAAATACATGTACAGGAACTGCAGGTTTAAAGAGTGAATATGCTAATGCATCAAACGCTGCTGGAACAACAGGCAATTATTCAACAACATTTCCATATGTATATAATAGTAGTATGTCTAGCATTGCGCCACAACATGGTATCTCCAGTGACCCTTTCAGAACAGCGCAAGATAATGGATATACGATAGCATATTATGTAGAAGAATATGTAAATAGATTAAAAGATATTGGTGCGCCAAGCAACATAACAGGAAGATTACTTACGTATGATGAGGCAGAAACTTTATCAAGTGCAATAAGGGGCGATGGATCATATTGGTTAGGCTCAGCATATTCTAATGTTAATGTTCGTAGTGTACGTGGTGGTAGTTTACTTTACAATGCTGCTTGGAGTGAGGGTTTCTATGGGGCTCGTCCAGTTATAGTAATGCCTACAAGTGATATGCCAAATTAGAATACTTTATGTATTCTTTTTGTTTGATATGTATTAATTGTAGTGCTATAATACTTTCTTAAGGGAGGTATTATTATGACACTTGAAGAACTTGAAATAATATTAGAAAACTTAAAATCAGTACAAATAGGACTAATGAAGCAGTTTGCTTATTCTATTGGTAGAACTCATGAATATGGGTATAGTCCAGAATTTTCAATTCCAGTATTTAAAAGATTAATAGAAATACAAAATCTAATAAATGATTATGAAAGACTTATAGCGGTTCAAAAGGGAACAGATTATGTAAATAAATTTGGAGAAATAGTATATAGTAAAAGTGATTTAGAGTTTTGGAATAATTTATATGATACAGTAGTACCAAAGAAGAATGATGGGCCTGTAATGGAAATGAAGCATTAAAATATAAAATAATAATAAAATAGTAAAAAAGGGTTTACAAATACAATTTAATATTGTATAATCATACCCGTGAAGTGACCAAAGACAGTAAGTGCACAATTAAATCTTACCGAGGAAACAATATATAACTAGATTATAATAGTTTCCTTGTCATGAGGAAACTTTTTAAATACATGAAAGGAGACTTATATGGCAAGTAAAAGAATTCTTGAACAAAAACAAGCTGTTGTAAAAGAAATAGCTGATAAACTTGATAACGCTAAGACATTCTTATTATTAAATTATCAAGGTTTAACAGTTAGTGAATTTGCAGAGTTAAGAAGAAGTTTAAGAGAAGTTAATTCTGATGTAAAAATTTATAAGAATACTCTTATGAATATAGCGCTAAAAGATAAGAATATTGAATTAAATGATTACATGGAAGGACCTAACGCATATCTTTTTGCAGATTCAATTATAGAGCCAATTAAAGTTGTTAGTAAGTTTGCTAAAGATCATCCTGCTTTAGAAATTAGAGTTGGATATATCGATTCAGAAATTGCTGATAGTAAAGTAATTAATGAATATGCAACTATTCCAAGTATGGAAGGATTACTTACAATGTTTGCTGGTGGCTTAATTGAACATGTAAGAAATTTAAGTATTGGATTAAATCTATATGCTGAAAAATTAGAAAAGGGAGGAGAAAATTAATATGGCAAAGATTGAAAACAAAGATATTATTGAAGCTTTAAAAGAAAAAACTATTCTTGAAGTTAAAGAAT
>JAEEGL015736867.1_pt1 | contig 17104 bp, 15 predicted proteins | sample 9134231 | NCBI WGS metagenome assembly JAEEGL01 (sample SAMN16246548, study PRJNA631951) | gut metagenome | biome: gut microbiome; feature: rumen; material: fiber-attached | host: Bos | place: Iran: Karaj | collected 2018-10
CTTTCTGTTCCCTTGTTTTTTTCTGCAAACTTGGCGGCGTTCTGAACCATTTCTACAATTTTCAATGGATCCATACTTGCGTTCAGAACATTCGGGTCATATTCGTCCTTTACGGTGTCGCGCATTTTTGATTTGCCGTTGAGAAGGAGCGAGTTTTCTTTCATGACAATCTGAACTTTACGGAGCAGGGTTTCTTCTTCCTTGCATTCCATGCCTTCAATTGTCTTTACAATGTTGTCTACGCTTTGGCCGGTAAGTTTGTATTTGTCAAACAGCTGAACAATCTGTTCTTTGGTGTTTTCAGAAAGTTCCATTGTCTCAATTTTTGTTTTGGCAATTGTTCTTAGCTGGCTTGCAGGCATTGCTTCAAACTTAAGACTGAAGGTAAAGCGGCGGCGTGTAGATTCATCAATCTGCTGCTGATGGTTTATGATGTAAATAACTTTGTCACGGTTATTTTCGAGCATCTTGTTTACGGTACCCTTGTTTTTTGAAGGCATAGGTCCAAAGAAAGAAAAATCAAGAGTTTTAATAAGGGTATCTGCTTCATCAACTACGATGATAGAATCCTGTCGCTCCATAGAAAGAAGGCAGACCAGACGGCCAAGAACATTGCTGCGTTCATTCGCTTCGGCTTCGTTTTTGAAGATGTAAACTTTTTTGCCAAGATCCTTACAAACTGCTTTTGCAAGCTCTGTTTTTCCGCTGCCTGGTTTCCCGTAAAAAAGAATGGAAACAGGGTTATTGCCCTTAAGCAAGTCCCCGCAGATTTCAAGCGATTCTTGTTTTATAGAGAAGGTATCAAGGTCGTAGGCTTTAGAGCAATCAAGTGACTTAAGAAGGTCGCAGAAATATGGTTCAAGGCTCTGGGCTTCGATACATTCGTTCATACAGCAATCATATTCGCCGGTGTTATCAATAAAGCCAAAGGTCTTGAGCTTCTGGTCACTTCGGAGCATATAGCTGTAGTCTCTTTGAGACATTCCAAGTATATCTGCCATGCAGCTACGGATTTCATTTTCGCAGTGATGACTTAAGCTACGAAGATAATCATTTGTGTTAAGACGGCACTGCAGTAAAAGAAAAAGTGCTTCTTTTTCTGTAAGCTGAACCTGTTCTACTAAAAACTTTGTTTTGGAAATATCGAAAATTGCTTTAGTAAGCTTTGTTGAAAATTCAATTTTCTGCGAAATAGAATAATTGTCTTCGCCGCCGAATATGGTTGCCTTAATAATATCAGAAAAAACTGGTTTTGGCGCACAATATAAAATTCTATGAAGATTAATTAACGCTTCATCAACGTTATCATAATGACGCATTGCACGGTCAATTCTTCGGTCCTGATCATACAGGTAAGGAATATCGCTATCGTCATAAGTTAATTCTTCGTTTGGTTCGTAAATAAGAGATTTTAAAATATTTTGTTTGGCAAGGCTTTTCACTTCGGCTTCTACAATTTTACTAAAGCGTTCTTTTTTCTTAAGCTTATCTACACATTCCAAGAAGCCACTGATAGCTTCGTCATATTCATTAATAATACTTGAGTTAGATTTATTTTCAAAAAGCACCGAAAGAAAATAGCTGATTGCATAAGGTTCATTTTTTGTGTTTGTAATATAAGCTTCTGAGCTTCTTCCAAAACGTCTGTTTCTAAATCTTCTGTTTATCATCTTTAATCCTCCAATTTCGCATATATTAATATAGGTGGAAAGACTCTCATTTTGTGATATTTTTTTTAAAAAATTTTAAAATTTTTTGATTTTTTTTGATGGCGCACTATATTGATTTCTGATGGCAGATATAAACGATTGTATTCAAGAACTAGATGTTTATTTTAAAATGAAAGAAGCTGAATGTGAAAAACTCATGAACAGGAGCCTTGATGAAGCAAAAGTACTGCAAAGGCCTGATGCTTCCCCAGACACTGTAATTACAATGGTGAGTCTGTATTATAAAAATTACAGATTGTTTTATAAATCAATTCCAGACGGATATCCTTGTAGACCCAATACAGAGAGGCTTTTAAAATACCTTGATATTGAAGAACCTCTTTTTATAGCAGGTATTCCGGTGTGTATGTCTTTGTATAAATTCTGGCTTCGTTATTGTCGTCGTGATATGATTTTTTTGAAATCCTTTGCTCAAGATATTCCAAACAGACTCGAAAACATTCTTTGCATTGTACGGGAACTCCGTGTAAGAAGTACATATTGAGTTCCCGTTTTTTCTAAGCCGCCAGGCTCTCTTCCTCCATAGAATCCTTAAGCTTGCTTATTGCCCTTTCTTTAATGTAAAAAATGTATTGTTTTGAACGCCCGAGCTTTTTGCCAATTTCGGCCATGGAATAGGGCTTTTTGTATTGTCCAAGCCCGTAAACCATGTTGATAACCTGTCGTTCCAGTGGGTCAAGTCTTGGCAGCTTTGAATGAAGGCTTTGAGACAGAACCTCGTAAATCGCTGCAGCTTCTGGGGCTTCGTAATTGCTTTCTGTCTGTTCTTCAAGATCAGTGCAAGGGGGCACATAACCGGAATAATTGCTGGCGTGCATTATTTCGTTCATGATGTACATTTTTGCATAGGTGATAATTTTGTATCCTCGTTTGTAATCAAAATTATCGATTGCTTTAATTAAACCGATGATTGCTTCTTCATCGATATCCTCATTCGAAAGACCATGGCCATAAAAGGTTTTAGCATAGGAAAGCGCATATCTTATATTTGCACGGATCAAGGTTTCGCGTGCCTGTTTATCGCCTCCTGCTGCCTTTTCTGCCAGTCCCAGCTCCTGAACCTTATCTAGAGGCTCGATAGCATAAGAATAGAGAATTGACATATATATATTATAAAAATCAGGATCAAAAAGTTCAAAAATTTGGAAAGATTTTTAAAGAAAATATATATACATTTGTTACGAGAAACTATACAGGTGTTTTTAGTTGATTTTTGTGCATTCTACGGCAACTGCAATCTCCTTAAACTTGTTTTCCAGATCTGAAATTTCTTTATTCATATCTCTTAGGCATCTGTCAAAAAACAATCTTGTGCTGAATGAAAAAACACAATCCTTTTTATTTGCGGGGTCAGATTCAATAAGCAGGCAGTCGTCTTTTTGGTTTATGACGGCATCAAGCTTATAAAGACTTATAAGATGGTTTACCCGTTTTTTTAGCTCATTGATAATGTCTTTATTAATTTTCTGCGGCTGGAGCTTGTTCATAACCTGATTTCTGTCATTGTTTGTAATTGTGTTTTTATCTGTCAAAGTAAAATGATTTTCATGATTCAAAATATATTTTTTAGTGATGGCAATAAAATTGATTTTTAAGTAATCAAGGTAAGAAGGAATAAAAGCGATTTCTTCATCCGGGAAAAAAAGATAAAGATTTATTTGTGGCGCAAACAGTTCAATTCCATTCTCTGCCGCAACAAAAAGAAGCGGTTCTGTTCCGGGATGAAAAAGCTTTGTAGTATACAAAAGAATTTCTTTGTTTCTGTTATCACCGGTTTTTGCTTTATTTTTACCACTAAAGCTTTTGATAATTTTAATAAAGGATGTCAGACTATTTCTAATTAAATATTCCTGTTTATCAAGAATATCGCCGGGAATCAAAAAAAGATTTTCTAACGCGTCCGGATTTTTGTAAAGAAAGATGTTAAGGGCTTCGAGCCTGTTTGCCGCTAATTCAGAAAAATCATTTTGTTTTAACTTGGGTTTTATTTCTTCATAATTATTCTTCCAAAAAACAGGACCTTCTGCAGAAAAGTTATATGCGCTTTTCATGTTATTCCAAAGAGTTATATTTTGGAGACTGTTTATTTTTTCTATAATTTGAGCTTCTCCGGAATTGGCTTCGAATATGACTGTTGCGCCTGTAAGATTATTTACAAGGAAATTTTCTTTCATTGAAAAAAATCGATTATTTTTGCTAAGCTCAATTTTTTTTATTTTTGAATTATTGAAGGCCTTTGGTGCAATATTTTGTACCGATGAAGGAATTACAAGCTTTTGAACAATACAATTACAAATTGAAAAATCATTTATTTTGTGAATACCCTCAGGAATTATCAAGGTCTTGGCCGGAGCATAATCAAAGATACACGGTAGATAATCTATGTCGGGCGAAAATCGGAGACTTTTAAAAACCAGATTTTTTTCTTTAAGGTATTCAATAAAACTCATTATGCAGTCATTCATAAAAGTTCCTGTTAATTCTGCGTCGTATGAAGAAACCGGCGAAACAAGGTTTTCATTCAAAAAGATTTCCATTGAGCCGAACTTCCTTAATTCTTCTGCGGGTATTGTAATTTTTGGCATATAGTTTTCTCCTGCTTATTCTTCCAGATATTGCTTTTCTGTATTTCCCAGGAAAGCATGAAATTTTTTAAGATTGTTAATGATGTCATCTGTCCTTAGGAGATAGGTATATTGCGCACCAGATTTTGAATCATAAATGATTTTGAAAAATCCCTCGTACTCGTAATAGTCTACTGTTGGAATCCAAAACGGCGGGATAATCAGATTGTATTGCATAAGAAGCTCGTTTATCTGTTCCCGGCAATAGGATTCAAAAGCTGCAATAGTTTCCTGCGCTTTTAGATAAAAACTTTGCGCAAAGAAAGAGCTTGTTTTTTTATTTAATGACTGAAGGTATTGCTTTTGGGCATTGGCTTGAGAAATCCAGGTAAGAAAATTTTTACATCTGTACTCAATAAAAAAAGGAATCAGATTCATTTGAGAACGATTAAATTCAATTTCTTCGTAGCCCGCTTCAAAAGTAACGGAGTCAATGTGAGTTATAAAATGACCAAACAAACTGTTGTCAGAGTTCTTTGTTTTTTTCTGATAACACTGCGGAAGCAAAGCAGTGATTTTTTTCATATAGGAATCAATCGTTTTTGGTTCCTTAATTTGAACTACACATTTTTGCGGATTTTCAAAAATAAAATTGTACCGCTGATTATTAATACAAGGGTAGGAGGAACGGCGGATTTTCCAATACAAAAAAATGTCATAAACACATTCGCGGTGCTTCAAAATCATTTCTATCTGTTCCATCCTGTCGCGGATTTTTTCTACAAGCTCGGGATTTTCTTCCGGCGAGAAAATTATTTTTTTAAGAACGTCTTCATACGCATATGGAAAATTATTGAAAAAAGAAAATTCGTATTCTGTAAGACAATCCCAAAAGGGTTTATGTTCAGAAAGAAAACAGCACACAAAATCATAAACATTTTTATCAGACATCCTGTCCCCCTAATATTTTTGCCAGCCGGATTTAATTGATTTGTAAATCATCGTCTGCATTTTTTCTTCCAGCTCGGTTTTGCTGCTGGAACAATAAACAGTAATCTTCATTTTTTCTTTGCGGTTTGAACTGTAATCCGTAAAGTGAAGAAAGAACTTTGGGAACTGGCCAGAGGCATCTTTGTTTGTTTTGACTAACACAAATTTTTTAATGTAAGCGGACCTGCCTGATTTTTTATAAAACGCTTCCCGCTGCACGATTGTACTTAGCGGATATTCTTTTTGCGCCAGCGTAACGTCTGCACAATCAAACGGATATATATTCTGGATCTGGCGGACTGCAATATCCGGTTCAACACATTTTTTATCATCGCGAAGACGAACAATCGAAAGGCTGTAGGTTGTTATTCCGGGTACTTTACCTCTTACAATCCATCCTTTTTCCTGCGAGTATTCCGTTATGTAATTTTTATAAACATCATGAAGACAGTTTTCGCCTGCAAAATCTATTGCGGTTACTTCAAAAACATATGCCGGTTTTATCATCTGGAATGCTACACCCTGAGAATCTGTGTAAATAAGATTTGACGGAACTGCAATTTGACCAAGTGTGTATTCCAAAAGCTTGCGGTGTTCCATTGTAAGCCCGTTACCTCCACTCGCAAAAATCCTGTAAAGGCCCGAAGGTTCCATGACTGCAAACAGCAGATCACGGATTCCGTTTTCGCCTGTTGTGTAACCGATTGCCACAGCATCGATCGTGTGGAGCGGTTTTATTTTCCAGATGACCGGCTGTTCAGTGTGAACTACAAGACCTTCTGCTTTTTCTTTTGTTACCCATTTTTTGTAAACCCGGGCAATATCGTCTGCACTGTTCCCTTTTTCCATTTGAACCGGACTTACAATTTGACCGCTTTGGGTTTTTCCAAAAAGCTCTTCAAGTTTTGCATAAGTTTTTTCGTAATGCTCTACCTGCCACTTTTTTCCATCAAGAAATAAAATATCAAAAGGAGAAAGGGCCAGCGATTCATGAAGCTCCGGATTTGCAATTGCATGAATAACGTCTGTTACACGGCTGCGTTTTCCATCTTTATTCAAATAATTTAATTCTGCTACAAGCCCTGCACATTTTATATTTGCTGAAATCAGTTTTTTAGAAAGCTCTTTAAGGCACGGAAAATCTTTTTCTTCTTTTCCGCCGGTTGTGTACATTACACAGGTATTTCCGTCAAAAAAAATGGTACGCATTTCTCCGTCGAGTTTACGGGTTATGCAGATATTTTTTCCTTCTATTTTTTGAATGCCCGAAGGATTTGCAAGCACGAATTTTCCCGAAAGCCTGTGCTTATATTCAACGGCAATTTCTGCAAAAAGATTTTTACTGTTTGCAAGAAAATCTTTTTGGGCATTTGCTTCTAAAACCTTTTGTATGCGCTGTAAATAATCCATTAATAATCCTCCAGATCAATTTCAGTAAGATGAATCAAAAGCTTATAACGCCCTTGTGTTTCAAGCTCTCCGGTCATAAAGCCGCGGTATTTTTTTCCGCCCTTCATAAGTACAATTGGATCTGTGCCTTTTGGGCCGCCACCAATAAACATTGCAATATTTTTCTCATCAAGTTCTTTTGCCATTTCGTACAAAAAAGAGTAGGTAAGTCCGTTTGTATGAAACAGCTGGTAGGTGTGCGCAAAAACATAGCGGCGGAGTGCTTCGTATAAAGAGATTGTAATTCCACTCCAGCGCACCGGAAGGTTTTCATTCTGAATATTCTGCTCGCTCGGATTAAACGCATGCTTTTCTTTTAAAGAACCGTCTGCATAAAAAATGCGGTCTTCAAAGCTTACACCCGATGCTAGCTCGTTCTGCTTGGTTGCATAAGTATAATGAAGTGTTCCCGCAAACTTTCCTTCTTCCTCTAGGTCAATTTCGGGGTTGTCGTGTAAAAGCCTTTCAAAGAGTTTTTCGCTGTTGTTGTCAGATTCTTTTTCCAGCGTTGTAATGTCTGTTTTGAGCGTTGTTTTTATAATTCGTTTTGAATCATAATCTTTTTCTTTTGCAGGCTCTGCTTCTTTTGTAAAATATGAAGCAATTCCAACCATTGCATTCCGACCCTTGTCATCTCCAATAGAAATCATTCTCATAAAAAAACTCCTCCAAAATTAGAACATTTCAAAATCAATATCATCTAGTTCTGTAACATCAGAAACTAAAGGCTGGTCGTCAACCTGATAGCCAAGATTTTTTTCTGCATAGTCTCCAAAGTTTCTATTCGGTTTTGCACAAACAAAAAATACTGTTCCGTTTCTTTGAAACATCCAGCTAACCGGGGCGCTAAATCTTTTCTGAACAAAAATCTTTTCGCCAATTAAAGTCACAAGAATAGAAGTGTCATATCCTTCGAGAGTGTATACATCTTTAACCTCGTCCGATAAATAATACTTTGCCGAAGAATCTTGCAAGAGTTCCAGCTCAACTCTTGTGTCATCAGCCTGCTGCTTTTTATCTGCACTTTGTTTAGCGGGTGCAGAATAAATTGTTCCATCTTTATTCAGTTTGCAAAGTCCGGTTGCTTTTTTGGGATATAATGCCATATCGTCTTCATCATAAAAAACGCGTATACATTCATTGTCATTCTTATCAAGCGCAATAACCTTTCGCTCCCCGTAAATACTTTTTCTTTTAAGCGGCACGAGGTTTGCACGGTAGTATTCTCCGTTGATTTTAAAAGTAAAGGTTTCATTTTTAGTCATTTTGTTTTTCCCCCATCAAAGACGGACCAAACATCGTCCTTAAAATATTTTTTTCAAGCAAGGCTGTTACAAGTCCAGTCTCTTTTAAATCTTTATAAACAAGCTCATAATTTTGTGCAGTATTAATTACCCATAAAACCTTTGTCCGCAATTTATGATGAATTACAGGTGGGGGTGCAAATCCATCTGTAAAAACTATGAGCCCGTCATAAGTGTTCTGGTGTTTAATTGCGTAATCAAAAATCGGTTGGAAGGAAGTTCCTCCGCGTCCCTGGATTTGTATGCTGCTGCGTTTTTTAAATAAGACTGGTTTTTCGGTTTTCAGTTGGGTATCAAATTGAAAAATATCTATGTATTTTATGCTTTTGTCAAACACATTGCAGATTGCTCCATAAAATGTTTTCAAAACAGAATCAGCAATTGACCCGCTCACATCTACTCCAACAAGAATCCTTCCGGGTACATAGCGCGATTTACTTCCCATTTGCGCATAACCAAATCTTCTGCTTGGCCGCATTCTTGTTGTAGTTCTGTCTCCTTTGCCGCGGATGCCCTTAAAGTATTCCAGCAGATTTATACAGGAAGGAATCTTTGCTTTTTTGTTCATCGAAATCATTTGTTTTATAAAAGAAGGTGTGTCGCCCCAGTTCATATTGTTCTGACTTATAAACTGAGAGATTTCTTCATCACTTTGTTCATCGTCACAAGTCCATAGTTCGCTGCCGTCCTCGCTTTCTTCATTGCCTTTTCCTGCACCTGCGTCTGTGTCAGCTTCTGATTCTTCTGCAGCAGAGGCTTCTTCACACATCACCTCAGTTTCTTCTTCATCAATGTAAAAACCCGGAAAGTCAGGAAAATCATTTTTCTGGTCAGCAGGGGTCTCGTCGTCATCTGATTCCAGCTCGCTTAATTTTTTGTAGTAATATTCAATGCTCTGGTTGCTTTCAAAACCATAATAATTTACACCGTTTTGAGTGAGCGTCATTGTACTTGCCTGGTACCAGAGTATTTTATCAAAATCAGAAATCCCGGCGGGGCGTCGGAACGGGTGGCGCAAAAGAATACGCTCAAGCTCAAGCAAAAGCTCTGCCCGCAGCTGATCAAGATTTTTTTCCTTAAGAAGCTCCGGGTTGTATTCAATAAGCTTTTTTCCGCTTCGGAATGGAACGCAGATTTGGGGATTTGGTCTGATGTTATACAGGCAGAATAATTTAAAGAAAATTGGCTTTGTATAAAACCAGGGCATTATGAGGTTTTCAAAAATGCGGTCAAAGTCTGGCATTCCCGGAGAATCAAGCTCTGTCATTTTTATATTCCTTAACAAAGTCGGTAACAATATCTACAACAGCTGGACAATGGCGCTGGATAAAATCCTTTGCAGTAAAGAACTCTGATTCCATAAAAAGGGTAGTAAAATAGGCAAGTGGTTCATATCGTTGCTGTTCTTTCATCCACATAACAAAGTCTGTCAGATTTTTTACAAGCTTGTTCCGTTTAGTTTCTGCCGGCGATTTTTGAGCATCAAGATTTGAAAAAACAGAATTAATGATTTCTGAAATCTCAAAAATCTGGAGCGGAACCAGAGCAGAAAAAATTGCTTTTCCTTTTTCAAGAATGTCAAAGCCTGTTATTTTTACAAGCTCGCGTTTTGATTCAGTCGTAATAAAATCAAAGGCTGTATCATTTCCAATAACGCCGCTAAGGATCTTTGCATGGAGCGGCTTGAGCTCAGGTACCGATTTTAAAATATTGTTTACTTTATCCCAGGCACGGCGGTCGGGAGTTTTGGTAAGACAGTTTTCGTTTTCTTCAAGCTTGTAGCTGTCCAGTCTGTTTGGCTTTGTGTGAATATAATGAATTATTCTTTGATCAAAATCATTTTTCTGAGCCCACTTAATCCAGTCATCTGCGCTTGGCTTAAAAGTGTAAATATTAAAACGCGAAACAAGTGCCGGATCCAAATCTGTAAGCTGGTATTCGTCTCCACTGTTTACTGCAGAAACAATACGGCTCCCAGGAGGAAGAGGACGACCTGCAAGCTTTTTATTCAAAGCAAGATCCATAATTGTCTGTAAGATTTCTGGACGAGCACGGTTCAATTCATCAAGAAAAAGAACGATAGGTTTTCCGTCTGTAGGGAACCAGTAGGGCGGCGAAAATTCCATAACACCGGTTTGCTCATTGTAGCGGGGCAGTCCAATCAAATCGCCCGGGTCGCACATCTGCCCCAAAAACAAAGCAACAACCTTCATTTTTTGCTTTGTAAAATATTCCGTGATAATCTGAGATTTTCCAATTCCATGATTTCCAGCCAGCATGATATTCTGTTCCGGCGGAGTAACCTTGAGCACTTCCAAAAGCTCTGTTGTATTAATTGAGTTTTCCATACTAATCCTTACTGTCGTGACAGCAAGATAAAATATATGGTAAACAACGGGGGCGTAAAACTTTTTTTACCCTTTTGTTTATTCCCATATATTTCCTTTGTGCATTCAGCTTTATACATGAAGGAGGAAACTTATGAATAACGGAATTCAATTTGAAAGATATTGTTTGTTAAATGATTATTTTTCCAAGCTCGATTTAGAATTAGAAAATGGAAATCCCGATTACTATAATTCAAATGAAAACAGAATAACTATGGACGAGCTTTACGAAAAATATTTTGAAATTCAAGATGAAAAATTAAGCGGTAATCCCAGTGTTGCAAAAGAGTTGATTAACAAGCTTTTGTTTTTTGAGTACAAGCCGGTAAATGATTTTCAGAAAAAGTATTTTAAGATGTATATCCAAATGTTAAAAGATTTAAAAGTAATGGAATGTATACCCGCATCTCAAATACTTGAAGAAGATTTTGAAGAAGAGCCCGAAGAAGAATATAAAAAAGGTTCCAGTGCTCCTATCATACCTCAAGAAGAATTGGAAATGATGATTGAACAATTTGAGAAAGAAAAAAAAGCTTCTGCTTATATAAAGCCAAGCTATTTTTCTATCGAGGAAAAAGATATGCTCAAGGAAAGAATCAAAGAATTCTGGGGTTTCAAAAATCCTCGTCAGGAATAGCCATTGCAGGTGAGATGCTCCAGCCGGTAAACAAGGCTTCTTTTATGGCTGGGGCGAGTGCTTCTTTTTCGGGTTTGTGGCCGCCTTCAATCTGGTAAACAAATCTAAAGCCAAGCTTTTTCATGTAGTCGCAATACGAAAATAATTCATCGTTTTTAGCAAAGATTCCCTTGGTTGAATGATGAATCTCAATGTCATCAAAATCATTTTTTTCTTCGCGCGCGGTTTTCCATTTTTGCAGTAATTCCTGGCAAACGGATTCGCCTTCAAAAAGCAGTTTTGGAATTTCAACTTCGGGCATGAGGCACGGGTTTATAAGGATTTTTGTCATATCTTTTTTTACAAGGAAAGCATAAAAGCCACCAAGCGAATGTCCTACAATCAAATCAAATTTTTGAGTTTCAATCAGGTTTGCTATTTGCGACATGGTTCCTTCAAAATCCAAAAGGTCCAGGGTTGGAATAATTGTTTCATATCCAAGTTCAGCCAGTATTTGAGAAACTCTCTGTCCTGTTGTAGAAGTGTTATCTGAATGAAATCCGTGAATAAAAAGTGCTTTCTTTTCCATCATATAAATAATTATAGGGTAAAACTTGGGGAGTGTCTAAAGAAAAAAGAATATGCTATAATTTATATACAAGCAGGAAAATAATTTTGAACGATAATTACGAACTTCTTGAATCTTTTGAAAAAGAAAAAGGAAGCTGGGCTTACCTGAGGCACAAAAAAAACGGGCTCCAGATTGCATATCACAAGTGCAATACAGAAAATCCTGGTTTTTCTTTTTGTTTTAATACGCCTGTAGAAGATCAGTATTTGGGAACCACTCATGTACTTGAGCACTGTGTTTTGACAGGGTCCCAAAAATACGATTTGAGTTTTCTTCGTCTGCTTGAATTAGCCTGTTATTCCAACTTTAATGCCACAACGGATCAATACAGTACAAGATATTTTTTTTATTCAAGCTTTGAAGAAGAATGCTTTAAGATGATTCCGATTTTGGCAGATTATCTTTTTTTCCCGCAGCTATCCGAAGAAGCTTTTATGCAGGAATGTGTTCGTGTTGAATTTGATGAAAAAGGCGACGGCAGAAAAAAAGAATTGGCGGGCGTTATTTACAATGAATTAAAGGCCAGCAATGATGACGAAACCTTTAGCGGGGGCACATACTATTTGCTGCAAAAGCTTACTGTAAAAAGGATTCGGGAATATCATAAAAAATATTATCGTCCTGATAATTGTCTTTTTATTTTTCATGGGAATGCTTCGCTGGAAGAAGTGCTTAAGAAACTTGATGATTTTATTGAGGAAAACAAAAACGGATTTGATTATTCAACAATCACTCCGCGAAAAAATCTAACGGTAAAAGAGTTTCTGGAAAAAGTTCCTTATGAACAGGCACCGGAAAAACCAGAAGATCCTATAATCATTCACTGGCAAATTGGAAAAGGGGAAGATATATGTTATCAGATTGAAGAATATTGGGGCGACGGATTATCTCCAATTATGCCTTTCGTACTGGAAGAAAAATATGCGTACTCCGCTTATTGCTGGTGGAAAGAACATTTTAAAGATTACGAAGATGAGCTCATTCCAAAAAAAATCCCAGTCCCAAAAATTATTTCCGAATATTTGTCTAGATTTTCTTTGAGCGAATACAAAAAAAAGCTTGGACAGCTTCATAAATGGCAGGCCCGCGATGTCAGGGAACAAGCAAGAAAAATTATGGAGCCTCTGATAGTTCAACAATATGATATGGAGCTTCCCGGAAAAAAAGAAGAGTTAGAAAAACGGAAAAACTCAAAATGGGAGAGAATTGAAAGAAGTTGGAAAAAGCATCTGGATATGAAAAAAAACATTGCTAAAAATTCCTGCAGCATAAGCTTTCAATCATCAGAATTATACACTCCAGCCTATTATGCAGAATATGCTTTATTTGTTTTTCTGCAAATGTTTCTTCACACAAGACTCAGGCAGCTTGGAAAAACTTATGATGTTAGTTTCAATTTTAATACGGCAGGAACTTTTGTAATCTTCACACTGAATAATAACAAACCGGAGCAAACCCTTAAGCTTATAACAAAGCTCATAAAAGAAACCGAGAATTATTCTTTTACAGAATATGATTTGCTTTCAATCAAGTCTCGTATTTATTGTTTAATAATGCAGGAATCAATATGGTTGAATTTTTCCGAAGAAATATTCAAGGTCACCACAGACGATCTGCACCAGGCAGCTATCCGGATTAGTCATATAATTGAACCTCCAAAGAAGGATGAGACGTATTATTATTCGATTGGGGCGGTTGTAAAATAAGGCAAGCAAAAAGTTTGTTTCGGTAATAGTTTTTTCGTGGTATAATTAATTCATGGAAAAAGAAATACAAGAAGTACCACCAAGTTCAGAGCAAATTAAAAGATTAAAGGCATTACAGGGCGTAGACTGCGGAGTATTCACGCTTTCTGTTTTTTCGGCAATTGAAGCTCACATGCGATATTTACTTGATGGGGATGTAACAAATCAAACTACGTTCAAGGAACTTTTAGACAAATATAAATTACGATTTACGGTCAGACATCCACACGAACATCAGCTCTATTTAGATCTGGTAAAAAATCAAAATAATACCAACAGGGTACGACATAGATTTGCATCACTCACAAAAGAAGAAGCAAATGCGGCAATTTATCTGCTTTCGGAATTTGCCGAAATATTTAATTTTCCAAATAAAGAAAAAATTAAGGAACTGAAGTCGGCCCTGGTTATTTGGGATGAAAGAAAATCTCCAATAGAAACTGCCAGAGAACTTGAAAAAGCAAACGAAGAACTTAAGAGATTAACCCGCGAAAATAATAATATGGCCGACAGGGTTTCTGAACTTGAAAAAAATAAAAATGAACTTTCGAATCTGGAATCTCAATTAAAACGCCTGCAGCACGATTATGATGACGAGATAACCAGAAATAAAAAGAACAAAGACAAAATAGATGAGCTGCGCCGTTTGAAAAATGAAGAAGAAATGAAAAACCGTGCTGCTCAAAAAACCATACAGGAACAGATTTCAAAACTTTCTGACGCTCAGACCTATATTGATAATCTTGCAAGAATGACCTGCTATACTCGTACCCGCTATGATTATGAACAGAATCTTTTGCGCTTAACAAGGGAACAGGAATCAATTGTAAATCAGGTTAAGTTTGAACATGATTTTCTGGTAAAGGGTTCTGCAGGTACGGGAAAATCTCTGGTACTCTTGAAGACTCTTGAAAAACTTATTCAGAAAAACAAAGAAACTTCTTTTAATCTTATAACTTTTTCTAAAAGTCTTGAAAAATACAACAAGTATGTTGCCCAATTGATGAATATTGAAAATCCAATTAAGGAAGAAATAATCACAACCTCCGAAAACTATACCAGAAAACTTCTTATGGATGCATACCCTGGAAAAGACTTTCCATACAGTTTAATCAAGTGCCTTGAAAAAGACGAAAGAGTTGCCACAAACCCGATTGGAAAAGAAATCTGGAATGAAATAGATAAATTTATTCTTCCTAAATGTGTGTCAAAAAAGGAATACTGTGAAGAAAAAATAAATCGTACGGGAATGAAAAGACTTCCAGTCGGAACAGACAGAGACAAAATCTGGGCAGCAGCCGAAGCTATCTTTGCTGAATGGGATAAAATGGATGAACTTCCCTTTAACTATGCAGTTTATAAACTTGTAACAAAAATCGAAAACTGCGAGTATACAATTCCTGCAAACTTAAAAACCGATTATCTTTTTGTAGATGAAGTTCAGGATTTAACTGTATCAACCTTACGGCTTTTGAAATATTCTGTGAACGGAAATCTTATTTTAGCAGGTGACAATGATCAGTCTGTATATCAAACTGGTTTTGCCTGGAATAAAGCAAAAATAGATGTAATTGGAAATTCCAGAACTCTCAATATGAATTTCCGAAGCACAACTCAAATTCAGGATATTACAGAAAAATACCGCAAGCTTATGAAGGGCTTTGATAAAAAGAACAGTCCTGAAACCTTTAGGCTTGGCGCACCGGTAGAATTGCATGAACCTGAAAATCAAGACGCTGCTTTTGAAAGCATCCTCGATTCTGTAAACATGTGTATTAATTCACTCGGTTATGAGCCGGAAAACATTTGCCTGATTGCCGGTAGAAAAGATCAGCTTGTTGCATTGCAAGAACAATTGAAGGAGCGGTTTGAACTTAATTCCGGCTTTGTAAATGCAGATGAATTTTCTTTTGCAGAAGAAGGTGTAATCCGACTTGCAACTCCGCAAAGCTGTAAGGGGCTCGACTTCCCGGTAGTGCTTTATTATCTGGATCATCGTGCGCACTTCTTGAATGTATATGATGAAGAGACCGCAGACAAAATGAACCGCAACATGATTTATACGGCAATTACAAGAGGAACGGAACTGTTGCAGCTTTTTATTCTAAAAGACAGTTCTTCCGATCCTATAGATGATTTAAGACAGATACTAAAGGCCTAGGCCGCCATACCGTCCATATTGGTTTTGAGTTTTTCAATGGCGCGTTGCTTAATGTAGTGAATGTATTGTTTAGATTCCCCAAGCATTTTGCCAATTTGGGCAAGAGAGTATTCCTGCTTATAAGGCGCAATGCCGTAAAGCATACAGATGATTTGTTTTTCAAGAGGGTCCAGCTTGTTCAGGTTTTGATAAAGCTGCTCTGTCTGGATTTTGTAACAGGCAGTTTCTTCCGGAGTGTAAGACGCCGTGTCTGGAATTATAGAAAGCCTTGTTTCTCCAAACTCACTGCCGGTTGAATCATCAAGACTAAGGCAGGGAAGGCTTTCTTCAAACAGTTCAGCAATTATTTTTTTGCTGAAGCCTGTTTTTGCCGAAAGCTTTGCAATAAGCTCTTCTTCGCTGCAATCAGTATTTGTTTTTCTAAGAGCCTTATTGATTTTCAAAATCATTCTAAGGCGTTCTTCACTTTGGCGCTGGTTGTAGCCGCTTTTGTTACAGGATGAAACAATTTCGTTCATGATGTACCTGTTGGCAAGAGTGATTACCTTATAGCCCATTGTGTAATCAAAGTGGTCAATTGCTTTTATAAGCCCAATAACGGCCTCTTCATTTACCTCCTCATTTGAAAGGCCGTGTCCATAAAACTTTTTTGCATAAGTAAGCGCATAACGGATATTGGCACGAATTAAAGTTTCGCGCGCCTGCGCATTACCCAACGAAGCCTGCTTTGCCAGTTCAAGTTCTTGTGCCTTTGAAAGTGGCTCAAGCGAAGCATCATAGAGCGACACAAAATCGCTCTTAAAAGTTTTGTTTGACATAATCCTCCTATAAATAGATTCGAATATCAGTATATAGCATCAATTCTCACATCTTGAGAAAAACTATCTTTTTCCCAAAAAAAATGTTATAATTTTTTTAAGGTGCAAGAATGTCCTGCGGTATTGATGAATATAAAAGAATTAAAATGATTGATGACTTCTTTAGGGCCGGCAACCGCGCCACCATTAAAGATCTTTCAATCATCCTTATGGTAAAAAGACACGACAAAGAAAAAGGGTTTTCCTGTGGTGTCAGCGAAAAGGTTTTGTACAAAGTCCTGACGGCTATGAAAAATGAACTTAACGTTCCTTTAACGAAAGACTGCCAGAACCAGTATTATTATGATTTATAATATCGGACAAAGTCATTCCCAAAGCAAGGGAATGGGTTTTATAAAAGATAAGAGTGCATTTTTGCATACAGTATAATATAGTTATATAAATGCGAATCGTCAAATTTTTTTTTGAAAAAAAATGAAAATTTTTTATTCAAAAATACACTATAATTACATTGAAAAGAGCATAATATCTTACAGGAGCAATCAAAATGAGTTTTATTGGAAATCTTATCTGGTTCTTGTTGGGCGGGTTTATTCTTGGGCTTGGCTGGATTATTGCGGGGATTCTCTGGTGCATTACAATCATTGGCATTCCGCTTGGGATTCAGTGCTTTAAGATTGCCGGCGTTGCCATGTTTCCTTTTGGAAGA
>JAEEGL011043120.1_pt1 | contig 17103 bp, 12 predicted proteins | sample 9134231 | NCBI WGS metagenome assembly JAEEGL01 (sample SAMN16246548, study PRJNA631951) | gut metagenome | biome: gut microbiome; feature: rumen; material: fiber-attached | host: Bos | place: Iran: Karaj | collected 2018-10
AGATATATTGTAAAGAACACAAGCGGTCCCCATGTCCCAGTTATGAATTCTCCGAAAAGGCTCCTCACCTCAACAGCGTCAGCATTGGTAAAGGTCAGCGAGCAGGCTTGGACGAGGTACTCGAGTGACCATCCTCCGACAACGCTGTAATATGATAAAATGAAAAGAGGAGTGAAGATGCTGAGAGCCCCAAACCACTTCCAAGCAGTCCCGGGAGCAAGTTTTTTCATCGCCCCGATGCAGTTGGACTGGGTGCGTCGGCCAATTATGAACTCGGCAAAAAAGATAGGCAGCGACAGTAAGAGTGTCGCCGCTATGTAGATGATAATGAAAACAGCGCCACCGTTTTCTCCTACCATGTAGGGGAATCGCCAGATGTTGCCAAGTCCTATCGCCGAGCCGGCAAGGGCAAGGATGGCACCTAATCTTCCTCCGAATTTTTCTCTTTCCATCCGCCGTTTGTTCTGGTTCGTTTGTAGATTGAGAATGCGTACTCTATGCCGCTCGTCTCATCCCTTCTAGGCTCGGTGCGTGAGACCTCCAGCCAAAGCGCCGGATCAATCTCGGGGAAGAACGCATCTGCGTCGAGGACGGTATCGTGGACATGAGTAATAAAAAGAGTATCAGCCGTTTCCATCGCCTGCCTATAGGTATAGGCCCCGCCGATGACAAAGCAGCGGCCTTTATCTTTCGAGGCCAGAGTGAACGCCTCGGGGAGAGAGGCTACCACATCGACCGTCGAAGGGGCATCGGGCCAAGGGAACTCGGAGATAACTATATTATGGCGCTTGGGGAGAGCGCGCCCGATAGACTGGAAAGTCATCCAGCCCATAATAACCGTGCTGCCGGTTGTTGTCTCACGGAAGTAGCGCATGTCTCCCGGGAGATTCCAAAGCAGCTGGTTCTTCTTTCCGATCGCGTAATTGTCCGCTACGGCTACGATAATACACTTTTCCATCATTGACTACAAATATAATATTTTACGGCTATTTTTTGTCATTCCAGACTAATTTTGTAGCTTAGTAGGCGTAATATTATTATTACACAATCAGTTAACTAAAACCAAAAGATTATGAACATTCTTATTACCCTTCTCATCGGCGCTGTTGCCGGTTGGCTGGCAGGGTTCTTTGTCTTCAAGGACAAGGGCGGCCTCCTCTGGAACATCATCATCGGCCTCCTCGGCGGAGTTGTAGGCGGATGGCTTCTTGGTCTTATCGGAGCTGACGGCTCTTTCTGGTCACAGTGGTATGGACAGATTGTCAGTGCCCTCATCGGCTCTGTCGTTCTGCTTTGGATCTGGAATCTTATCAGGAAGAAATAGGCATTTCTCCTAATGTTCTAGGGCCGACTCCCAATAACGGTGTCGGCCTTTTTCCTTTCTCTGCCGCTTTCGCTCTTGCCGTCTCCGGGCAGATTCGTAACAGTCCTGATTATACAGTCGTTGAAGGCCGATTCGGCCGGGCCAATGCGAGCATCACTTTCGGCATCAGCCATGCGTTATAACCGGTTTTCTGTTGGGGAAACAGATCCTCTTTTTCTGAAACAACAAAAAGAGACATTTCTTTTTTACGTTTTTTATCCTCTCTAATGATGGAATTAAGTAACATTGCATCGGGAATTCCGGTCGGAATTCTTGGTATTCTGTAGAATAATCAGCATCTTTGCACATACAGGGTACCTATGTTTCTCACATAATATCCTGGATAATGACAAACATAAAATTTGTCGACGTAATGTCGGATGAGGGGTTTAAGCGAGTTTTTGGTGTGGAGGAGAATATGATTTTGCTGCTGGAAGCCGCATTCCAAGACAGGAAAATCCGAAAAGTAAAGTACCTGGACAAAGAGAAATTCGGACTGTTTAAAAACAGCAGAAGATCAATTTATGACCTTCACTGCGAAGATGAGAACGGAAAGAAATTCATTGTCGAAGTACAGTATAAAGAAGTTGATAACTTCATCAACCGTTCTATCTACTATGTCTCTTCCTGCCTTCAACAGCAAACTAAGCCTGGCAAAGATTGGGATAACAGGATGAAGCCTGTTTACTTTTTGGCGTTGACGCCATTCGATCTTCCCGGGACTCCTCCGGACCAATGGCTACACCGATTCGAATTACGCGAAGAAAAAAGTGGGCAACTTTTGACGGATAACATCCGCTTTGTTTATGTGGAACTTGGCAAATTCAACAAGAATGACGAAGAGTTGTCAACGAAAGAAGACCGGATGGCTTTTTTTATGAAAAATGCAGCATTTTTGGAACAAAGACCCACATCCATGATGCTGAAAATGTATGATACTTTATTCAATGCAGCGGCCTTCGCTGGCATGACAAGAAAACAACAGGAGGATTATATGAGCTGGTGGAGAATCAGACAAGACAACTACAATGCAGACAGACGAGCTAAAAGGATCGCTCGGGAAGAAGGACTTGCCGAAGGATTAAAAGAAGGAAGAGAAAAAGGACTAGCGGAGGGAAGAGAAAAAGGACTAGCTGAGGGAAGAGCTGAAGGAAGAGCTGAAGGAAGAGCTGAAGGGGCTAGAGAACAGGCGGTCACTATAGCAACCAAGATGATGGAACTTGGCCTTTCGGAAGAAACCATAGAACAGAGCACCGGGCTTTCGGCTTCAGAAATCAAACTCCTGAAGAAATAATTATATAACATGAAACAGTACCTAGACCTTTTACGACATATTCGCGAGAACGGAGTGATGAAGGAAGACCGCACCGGCGTTGGAACGCAGAGCGTCTTCGGCTATCAGATGAGGTTTGACCTTTCGGAAGGATTTCCGCTCTTGACGACTAAGAAAGTCCATCTCAAATCGATTATTTACGAACTTCTCTGGTTCATCGCCGGAGACACCAATATCAAGTATCTCAAGGAACATGGAGTCTCGATATGGGATGAGTGGGCCGATGAAAACGGCGATTTAGGGCCTGTATATGGCCATCAGTGGCGTTCATGGCCGACTCCGGACGGAAGGTCTATCGATCAGCTTTCGGAAGTCATCAATACAATAAAGCGAAACCCTGACAGCCGGAGAATGCTCGTATGTGCATGGAATCCGGGAGAGGTCGATAAGATGGCCCTCCCTCCTTGCCACTGCCTTTTCCAGTTCTATGTGGCTAACGGGAAGCTCTCTTGTCAGCTATATCAAAGAAGCGCCGATGTCTTCCTCGGAGTGCCGTTCAATATAGCCTCCTACGCCCTTCTGACGATGATGATCGCCCAGGTCTGCGGTCTCGAATGTGGCGAATTTATCCATACTACCGGCGATACCCATATCTACCGCAACCACTTCGACCAGGTCGCCCTCCAGCTAAGCCGTGAGCCTAGACCTCTTCCAAAAATGCTCCTGAACCCGGAGGTCAAGAGCATCTTTGATTTCAAATATGAGGATTTCACCCTCGAAGGGTACGACCCCTGGCCAACTATAAAGGCCCCGGTCGCGGTATAGACTGGCTTATTTCTTATTATATACAGCGAACTCTTTTCCGGCTTCCGCAAGAGGGATTGGCCGCGTCCATTCGTCTTGGAAGTTATACGGCATTATGAAGACATTTCCTTCCCTGTCGCAGAAGTAGAGATGAGACTGGGTGAGGCGCTCGGGATTGCCGTCGGACCAGAAGCAGTAGAAGCCATCCGCCGCGTGCAGGGGACGGCGGCAGTAGCCCATATTGTACCGACTATCCGCTGTCAGTTCTTTGACTTTCGTCCATGTAGCCCCCTTGTCATAACTCTTCCACATCTCGACCTCTCCCCCGGTCTGCCAGAGCTGAGGCCCTTTCCCTGTCGGAGCGATTACAGTCCATTCGCCATCCTCCACCCAGATGCTTCCGCTGTCATAGTTGTGGGTAGAAGTCGTTATGTCATGGAATTCCCATTCCTTCCCGGTCCAGCGAGCCACAGACCACTGTCTCGGGCCATATTTGGGCCCCGGCTTATGGCCATAAGAAGTAACGAAAAGAACAACTGCACGTCCCTTGCTGTCAAAATTTACATCTTTGATATATACATTCTGTCCTTTCGACTGGGCATCGAGAATAAGAGCTGGCGAATCCAGTGTCGTGACGGGTGTCTCAACCTTCTTCCCGGAGGCAGTCTTCCATGTTTTCCCCCAGTCTGAAGACTCAAGATAATATATATTAGTTCTGGTATCGCAGTCTCCGTTTTTATGGCGATTGAAGGTCACGACTATCTTCCCCGTCACCGGGTCATAACCGGTTATCTCATAATGACCGCTTTTAGTATCCCCCGGGGTAATTATATTGGCAAGATTCTTTATTTCCGACCATTCGGCCCCATCCTTTGATGTCGACCAATAAAGCCTTCTGACGCCGGTATACTGGGTGAAGTTGAGGAAAAAGCCCCTCTTCGGATCATAAATAGGCTGGGGATATGTCATCTCCCAGGATTTTATATGATGGAAAGAAGTGATATCGAAAGGCTTATCGCTCTTGTAGATATGGCCGGGGCGCTTTTTAGAACGGCCGCTGACGAAAACCCAAAGATAACCGTCTTTATCTATCTGGAGGGACGGATTGTCATGGGGATCATTGACAGATTCCTTATCGAAAACTACCGTGGGCTTCTGCAGAAGGCCGGTTTTATGATTGAAGCAGCCAGCCATGCATAGCAGGTGCCTGTCCCCCTTATCAGTTGTTCCGCCATAGACAAAAAACGTCTTCTCTACCACCGGAGAATATATGGCGAGGGGAATATGCTTCATGGTATATGTGCCGAACCCTCCCGAATATTTATATCCATAGGAACTTTCCTGCCCGAGGGTGAACCAGATACCCCTATACCCGTCGACTCTGGTATTATTTAGAGGCTGCGCTCCGGCAAAATGGGCCGCGAGGATCGATGCGGTAAGGATTGCCAATACTTTTTTCATTTCGATACCATTCTATAGATTTCACTTGCGGCAAGGAGGAAGGCCCCCGTGCCATACACTTCCGTTTGCTCTGCCGCCACTTTCCCGGGCGCTCCGGCTATCTTCTGGACATATCCGAGCTTCCCTTCAGGAGTTATGCTCCCGACAAGCGATTCCCATCCCTTCTTGACCGCTTTCTCATAAGAGCTTCCCTTTATGAATCCCCTGTTGAGTCCCCAGGCAAGGCCATATGTAAAGAACGACGACGCGCTGTTCTCCGGATACGGATAGCCTTCAGGATAGAGAAGGCTTGCTCTCCAGCTTCCATCCTTCTGCTGGGTTCTGAGGACGGATTCGGCCATTTCCTTGAAAAGGCTGACGTAGAACTCTCTCGAGGGGCAATCTTCAGGGAGAATATCAATAATCAAGGCGAGACCGCCGAATACCCATCCGTTGCCTCTGCCCCAAAACTGCCGCGCCCCATTTTCTTCAACGAGAGGAATCTTGAAACAATCCCGATAGAAAAGACTGGCATCCTTGTCGTAAAGAGAATCGCAGCAAGCCTTGTACTCCGAATCCAGATACTCAAGATAGACGGGGTCTCCCGTTTTTACGTAGAGCTTGGCATACACCGGCGGAGCCATGAAAAGAGCGTCACACCAAGACCACCTGGTCCCGGCTCCGCCCTTTTTGTCTCTTTTTGAAAGGACATCCTTCGACGGATGATTAGCGACATAATAAGCCCTCTCAAGGGTCGGCTGCATGATCTTCGGATTGTTCTTCCTTTCTGAAAGAAGGATGAATGTCTGGCCCGCGGTCATGTCATCCGCATGAAAAGGCCTCGAGCCAAGAGACCAATTTATCTTTTTCCCGATTTCCATCATGAAATCGATTATCTCCTCTTCTCCCTGAAGTTCCGCCCATTCATATAGACCGCGGTAAAGGGCCCCGTTAGTCCAATCATTTGCCTTGTGCTTGAACTCGGCGAAATGAGCAATCTGCCATGAGGCTACGGCATCTCCTGCCGCACGGATGTCCCGAGGATTCATCTTTGAAGAGTAAGTCCCTGCAAATAAGGTGCTTCCAATCACAAGAAGCGAAAGCACCGCTGCTATTTTCTTTCCGGTTTTTCCCATTCTTCTGTCATATTATACGGCATGCGGAATACTTCCCCTGCCGCCGTTGCGAAGTAAAGATACGAAATTGAAAACTTATCCGGATTGCCGTCAGCCCAGAAAGTGTAAAATCCGTCGGACGCACCAAGAGGACGGCGCATATAAGTCTGGTTATTTTCGCTTCCGGAAGTAAGCGATTGTACTTTGTTCCACGATTGTCCTTCGTTGGTGCTCTTGAACATCTCCACCTCGCCGCCTGCTCCCCAATACTGGGGACCGGCGGTAGTCGGAGCGATTATGGTCCATCCGTTGCGGTCTATCCAGAGGCTTCCGCTGTCATAGCAGTGGGTAGATGTTGTAAACTGACATTCAACCCACTGGGTCCCGGTCCAATGGAGAGTATGCCACTGTCGGACGCCACCTTCGGGGCCGGTCTTATGGTTGTCGCTGGTCAGATATAGAATCACAGGATTGCCTTTCTCGTCGAAGTTGACATCTTTGATGTAGCAGTTTCGCCCTTCGCTTTCATAATCCCTTACTAGAGAGGGATTTTCCCTCGTAGTAATAGGGATAGGGACGGGGGTCCCGTCCACCGTTGTCCAAGTCTCTCCCCAATCCTTGCTTTGGACGAAATAAATGTTGGTCCTGGTATCCACGTCCCCGTTTTTATGGCGGTTAAAGGCCGTGCATATCTTATCACCATAGATGTTGCTGATTTGGTAATGGCCTGATTTTGTTTCGTTTCCGCTTTTGATACTGGCAAGTTGGCGGTGAGGGGTCCATGTGACTCCGTCCTTACTGGTCTGATAGAAAAGCTGACGCACACCGTCGTAGCGGGTAAAGAAGAGGAAGAACCCTTTGTCCTTGTTGTAGTGGACCTGAGGGTAGGCCATTAATTCTTCATTGATATACTCGAACGCAGAGATATCGAAAGGATTGACACTGCGGAAACGTATTCCGTTGCGCTTGTTGCTTCTGCCGGCTACAAATACCCAGATATACCCGTACTTATCGATGTTTATGGTAGGATCATCATGGGGGTCGGCAACCCCGAGGGCGCCCTTGTCATAGACGATTCGAGGTTTCTGAAGCATCCCTGTCCGGTGATCATAGCATCCGACCATGCATACAAGATACTTCTTCCCCGAGTCGGGAGTCCCTCCGTAGACAAAAAAGGTCTTGTCCACAATGGGAGAATACACCGCCATAGGGATATGTTTCATTGTATACGTTCCAAGCCCTCCGGAATATTTGGACCCATAGCTGGTAGCCTGCCCAAGATCAAACCAAATGCCCCTGTAGCCGTCTACAACTGCATTTTTCTCCGCAGGAGCGACAGGTTCTCCCGGAGTTGCCGCGATTGTCCATGGAGAATAAAAACGATCTCCCGTCTTTTCTGAAGGGCAATAGATAGTCCTCATCGAGACGGCTCCGTCAACGTCTTCGAAAGTGACGGTCTCTTTCGACCCTTCGGCCTTTGTAATCTTCTCTCCGAGCCTTGTAGTATATGAGTACTCGACTCCGACAATGGAAGGATCAGAGGAATAGGCTGCAACACCGGAGAACCAGGCGCCCCTCGCCTCCCAGACCGTAGCTTTCAGTCCCTTCAGTTCGCTTTCATACTTGTCCCCATATACACGAAGGTGCCTTTTCTCTCCTTCTGCGAATCTTTGGTTCCCTTTGAAATATGTGACATCTACGAGGTGTTCCCCTTCCTTGCAAGGGAAGAATTTGCTGCCGGAAGAGCCCTGCAGACCAAAGGCATCCCCCGTTTCGTCGAACCTTAATTCTACTCTGGTCACATCTGAGGGGATTGATTCCCACTCACATAAAAACCTGTCTCTACCGCCATAGACGGCGATTTTCCCGTAGTCCCGGGCCTCAGGGCCTTCGGGCTGGACAGTAACGGGCTCACCGCCCCCGCAGCCCGAGGCCGCGAGAGCGATGACTCCGCATAAGAGAATTGTTGTTATTCGGCGAGCTGCCATACGGATATGGCCCTGTCAGGATTTGTATTATCCGTATCCTCGATTGTAGAAGGATAACGCATTCTGATAGTAGAGCTGCTGCTCATCCCACTGCTTTGGCCGATAGTATAGGACTTGGAAGTGCCGCCTTTTGCAGTAAAGCGAATCTTCAGTTCACCATTCTTAATAGGATTAGATATCGAGAATACCTCATTGAAATCTATTGCCTTATTGTACTCTTTCAGGATAACATTAGCCTCGCCTACCGCTTCCTTGACAGCATCAGAAACTTCCTCTGCCGGCATCAAATCAGCCGATGTGAGTTTCCACTCAGTCCCGTCAAGATAGGTGAAAGTATGGTATCTGGCCGCTCTGGCCGTGCCCTGGAGGGTAATCTTTAAAGCAAACTTTGTCCCGGCAGGAGCATCTTTTACGGGAACAGTGAATTCGATATAATCCCCAGGGGTAGTAGGTTTGAAGGCATACTGTCCGAATGTGTCGGAGCTGATGAGGAAGGTGATTACATTATCCGTAGTCGCATGATACTGGAACTGGGCACCAGGATACTCCGGATCAGCCTTTGCAAGACCAAGACCAGCTGTCTCGCTCGTTCCCGGCCATGTCGCACCGTTGACAGTATTGAGCTGATTGTCGGTAAGGGTCCACTTGGCGAGGATTACATCCCCTCCTACTTCCGGCTTGCCTTCCTGGGTGACGGTAACGGTTACTGCAGGAACGGTAGCGTCAGATGAAGAAATCGTTATTGTAGTACTTCTCGGCTCGGGATTCTCATTATCGGCGACATTGAAAGTTACGGCTGCTCCATCCGGTGCAGGCTGCCCTGACGCTGCGGAAGCAGTAACCCAAGAGTCCTTGACGGCAATGCTCCACTCGGTATTGGTACGGAACTTAATAATGAAAGGCTCCGCTGAGGCGGCAGGAAGGGTCCCGGGCCCCGGTGTAGATTCGTCGAGGGTAAGATATCCCTTCTCTTTGTATTCATCCTGAGAAGCGGCGATAACAACATTGTCTACCCCCGTACCAGAGAATGTAATCTTACCGCTTCTGGCGGCACCCGTATTCGCAGCAGCCTTGACAGTAACAGTTGTCTCGCCGGTATTTCCGCTCGCGGGAGAAACGGTGAGCCAGCTGTCTGCAGAAGCTGTCCAGGCAACATTAGAAACGACTTTAAGAGTATATGTCTCTTCTGCTTCGAATCCGAATGAAACCTTATTGTCGGCGGCTCCGGATACTGCAAGGCTGGCCTTGGCCGCCTGGCTGACTTTAGCCGTCTTAGTCTCGCTACCGACATAGAGGGTAAGCGTTCCTTCCCTATTCTCTCCGGTGTTCTTGTCTGCCGAAATGGTGACGGTCACCTTCTCTTCCGCCTTTCCGGAAACAGGAGAGACCGAGAGCCAGTCAAGGCCCGATTTGCTAATGGTCCATGCCTCTGCGCCAAGAACGGTGAAGGTCTGGCTGCCTCCATCGGCAGGGATTACGAAATCGTTGAACCCGGTAATTTCAGTCTTGACCTTAACGGGGTCCTCCTTGGGATTGCAGGCTGTAAAAGCCATTGCCGCAGCAGCGATAGCTGCAATGATTGTCACAAGTCTTTTCATAATATCGTAAATGTTTATTTATAGTTTTCCGGGTTGAGATCCTGCCATTCGTTGATTCCGTCCCTGATGCGATTGCGGAAGAGAAGTGTATCCTTCACAACCGTGACGGTCCCGTCGGCGTTATCGAATTGATAGTTGAGATAAAGCTCCCTGTCTTGAAGTAGCTTTGCCCCGTTAAAACGGCTCTCCAGGCCTTCTACAGGGCGTATTGTCTTTGCCCCTGAAGGATCGCTGACGGTAATCCTGTCCCCGTCGAAGGAGAGCAGAAGTTTTCCGGAAGCGTTCCCGATCTTGTCGGTAAAGACACTGCTCGGAGACGCCGTCGAAAGGGTATAAAGAGCGGCTGTAGACTGTGGTATTTTCATTTCCACAACGTCTGTAGATAAAACGGTTCCGTCCTTGGATACAATCTTTGTCTCTCCGCCATGATACCAATTTCCGAAGAACTTGTTTTCATATTTCAGGGCGACTACAGTAAAACTCTTGGAAGAAAGGACGGTATCGACGTCTGCGCTGACTATCTTGAAACCGATTGCCAGCCCGGGTCGCAGGGCGCGGGTGTCAGAGAGGAAAGCCTCTTCCGCCTTGATACGGAATTTCGCGATGTGATTGCCCTTGTCAAAGTGCAGATCTCCGGGATTATCAAGGATTGTCACATAATTCTCCGGCACAGGGACAAGGCTCTTTATACCCGAAGCAAGCACTTCTGTCTTGACATAGTCGTTACTCATGTCCCCTACCCCTCCAGAATTACCAAGAAGGCCGTCATAAGCTGTAAAACGGGTCGTTCCCTCTCTTCCGGAGAGATATGACAAATCTTCTGTCAGAAGGGCATCGTCCCGGACGATACGGACATTTCGGTCTCTGGTGTTGTCGATAACCCCGCCCAGGGCTGCGCCAAGGGTTATTTCCTCCCCTTCTCCGACCACAAATGTGCGAAGGTCGTACTGGTAAGCGAAGAACGCCCCGGAGTATTCATAATCGCGGACATAGTCGTCATAACAAGCCGCAGCCAAAAAAGCGGCCGTCGCTATAGATAATATCCTGTATACTCTTTTCATATCAGATTCATTTATTTCCATGAACTCCAGCCTTCGTTCTGGACGAGATTATTGCATTTCCTGACCTCCAGATACGGGAGAGGGAGATATAGGGACGGGAATGAGCGCTGAGCCACCTCCGGATATTCATATATCAGCTGATCTCCATCTTTGGTTATCCTCACCATATGGACAGGGACATTGACTTCATCTACGCTCTTTGCCCAGCGTCGTAAATTATAAAAGCGGATCCCTTGGAAGCATGTTGCAATCCTCCACTCGTTCCTGACCAAACGATCGAATTCTTCTTCTCCTGAGACGGCGCATTCATCGAGGAACGGATCCTGCCCGGAGGCTCCGATTCCCGGTTTATTGTCATTGGCCGGACGGTTCCTCAAATATGCAATAGCGTCCTTTGCAGAGAGGCCTAAAGAGGCATCCAGCGGTCCGGCAAAATGATTGGCAGCCTCGGCAAAGACAAGGCACATAAGCGTCCAACTGACATTGTGACGGGCCCAGGAAGCCTTGTCAAGCGACTCGTCAAAGCCGTTCCAACCCGAATAGATGAATTTTCTGAGGTAATAATTGGTACTCGACGTAAGGGTCCCTCCGGCAGCGTCCTTCCCGCCTACTGTAGTATCGAAAGTATACATCTTATCTACCGCGGAACCGTATCTTCCAATACTGGAGCCATTGTAGAAAATATTGCAATAGAACCGGGGATCCCTTCCTTCATACGGGTGGGCAGGGTCGTATCCGCTCTTAGGATGGTCGATAGGATAGCCGTTTGCCATCGGGAAGGCGTCCACAAGGTCTTGCGTCGGATTGACTCCCGCGCTGCCATTAAACCCTCCCGGGTAGAAATTCCTTTCGTACGAATCCGTATTCGATGCCTGGGAGATCCAGACGGCCTCCGGAGTATTCGGCTCTGTCCATAAAAACCGGGCTGCCGGATTAAAACCGCCGCTTACCTTGGTCTCATAAGTAAGTTTATATTCAATGACCTTATAGGCCTCTTCCGCCGCTTTGCGGTAGCGGGATTTATCTCCTTCGGGATTGAATGCCGGACTGGCCCAGATAAGATATGTGTACGCTTTGATTCCGTGTATCGCCATCTGGTCGAGAAGTCGGTAGCGGACTCCTCCCAAGATATTGGTCGGCGCCCCTTCCGGGTTCATGAAGTTACGATTGGCTACGGGGAGGTGTACAAGTGCTGAATCACAGTCCTCGATAATCCTCTTCACGGTCTCGTCGTAAGAAGCCCTGACCACATCGTCATTCGTCTCGTTGACAAGGTCTGAAGGCTCAAGGAATATAGGTACCCCGAGCATCTTACCGTCCGTTCCCCTTCCTCCAAACTTTTTCAGAAGGTCGTAATAATAATATGCGCGAAGACCGTAAGCGTCTCCCTGAAGAGCTTCTACCAGAAAAGCATCAGCATTGTTGTCTACAAGATAACGGGATTTGTAGCCCATGTCGTCCTTAAGGAATTTATTGAGGTAATTGATAGCCTCATAATCCCTTGACCACCAAGAGCTTCCCGCGTAACTTGTCATCTGGGCCCTCCCTGTGGAGAGAAGGTGCATCCTATGGCTGAGATCACGATAGATGGCATCATCAGCCATGGCGTCCATCCCGATAAACTCCTCCTGATAGTACAATGCGTCAGGAAGAAGATTGTATGCTTTGTCGATATACCCTCTTTTCAATGAAGCGAAGGAATCGAAGTTCTCATCATTGTAGCTGCCGTCCGGAAGAGGCTCGAGGAACGAGTTGCAGGCGGAAACAGCAAAGAGAGAGATTAAAATCGTTGTGATATATCTTTTCATGATTCCCATGCTTTTAGAAGGTAAATTTGACTCCTGCGGTATAATAACTGCAGATTGGTTCCACCGTTACTCCCGAATTCATATTCTCGGGGTCTACATCCTTGATTCCAGAAAGCGTCAGGAGATTTGTTCCCCTGAGACAGAAACGGACGTTGCGGAAAGTATATCCAAGCTCCATGTTCTTGATCCTGAAGTAGTCACACTTACGGACCCAGAAAGTAGAAGTCACAAAATTATTGTCAGACTTGATGTAGGTGAGATTGGGATAGTCGCCTCCAAGATTGTCTCGGACAAAGGCGCTGTAGTTTCCGTCTCCCCATCCGTTCCAGAACCAGGCGTTGCTCAGAGTCACATCTCCCATTCCCTGTCCGACTCCTACTACGCTGAAATCGAAGTTCTTCCAGCCAAGGTTGAGAGATAGGGCATAATGGAGCCTCGGCGTTGATTCTCCTATGATCTGGATATCTTTATCGTCGATTTTCCCATCGGAATTGATATCCTTGTACTTGAGGTCCCCGACCCGGCTGGTCCCATAAAGTGCGGAGGAGGCTATTTCCTCCTCGGAAGCGAACTTCCCTTCGCAAATATAACCTCTTATCGATCCTACTTTCGTCCCTACATAAGGAACCGAGCTATAGTCGTTTGCCACCTTCATATATGTTATGTCGCAATATGCAGCGGAGGCCCCGAGAGTCCATCTGAAATCTCCTATATGATCAGTATACGTAGCTCCAATCTCAGCTCCTCGATATAGGTTTTCATTGTAATTGTCATAGAACGAAGTCTCGGTAAGACCCCTTGCAGAAGGGAGTTCTGCGGAAATCTCAGTGATTATCCCGCATCTTCTGTGGAGATAGAAGTCGGCCATAAATTTGAACTTATTGAAAAGTCCGACCTCAACTCCGAGATCGAGTTGGCGACGCGTTTCCCAGTCGAGGTCCGGATTGCCGAGACGGCTGACTGTAGTATATTTTGTCGTCCTCGTCTCTGTTCCGAACCATTGTCCACTCGAAGTCGGTCCGGCGACGCGGCCGGAAGACAGCGCAAAACGGGACTCATAAAGGTACATCGTGCCATAGATATCGTCGAATCCTATTTCACCGACCTGAGCCCTGACCTTTAGCAGATCAAGCCACGGGACATCCTTCAGGAAAGGCTCGTTGGAGGCTATCCATGCAACTCCGGCAGAAGGGAACAGGCGATAACGGTTCTTCTTCGGAAGCCTCATGGCTCCAGCATAATTCAAGGACAGATCCACAGCATAGCGCTTCTTGAATGAATAATTGGAGCTCCATGAGACCTGAGCCTGCCTTCTTCTCAGAGACTGCCCCGAAAGGCGCGAATCAGTCAAATTGAAGGTAAGATCTGAATAAAACTTGTGCCCGTCTTTGTCAAGATCGAACGAGAGTGTCTCATAGGCAGCCATCGTCTGCATCATCGAGCTCCCGTCCTGGCCTCTGGCTGTCGCCTTAGCTCCCCTGTGGGATGTAGACATCTCCCCAAGGCCAGTCGACGGAGACCAAAGATATCCGAGATAATCATTACTCTTTCCAAGAGCCAGGAGGTTATTATTGCTGATATAAGCGTATGTCCTTGAATGAAAACCCTTAGCCAGCCACCCGAGGTCAACGTCAATCGAAGCGTTAAAAACACCGGTTCTCTCGCGAGTCAGGGTGAAACCTCCTTCCATCAGTTTAGCATAGAAGTTATTGTCGAACTGGGTGGAGACTCCGTACATAGTGGTTCCCTCCGCAACGGTCTCTTCAATTGTATCATCTCCTTCAAAGGTACCGACAACAAGAGGGAATGCTATCGCCGGAACAGCCCGATAATCAGTGTAGGCCAGACGGTTGCTCCGCCAAAGACCAATAGTTCCGATAAAGCTTGCGCTTGCCTCGATCCATTTGCCGATCCTCGCATTAATCATCGAGCTCGTATTGATTCTGTTATAGTCATTGACGGGCCCTACTTTCCAGAAACCGTCTTCATGAACTCCGTTGACGGCAACTGCATAATTGATAATATCGGTTCCTCCATTGACGCTCACTCCTGCCTTTGAAAAGTTCCGGAGCCTTCTTATCATCATGGACTTATAGTCCGCATTCGGAAACTCCAGAGAAAATGGATCCACCTTGGAATAAGCTGCAGGGTCGTCATATTGCGGAGTGTATCCGCTCGCAATCCTAGCCTGATTGTTGAGGTTGGCATATTCGGCTCCGCTCACCCATTCCGGTTCCCTCCCGGAGACAGCTACTCCGCTTTCGGCGAAGACTTCTGTCCTTGGAGCGGTATTATACCGACCTCGTTTTGTCCTTATCATGAGAATTGCATTGTCTGCAAGAGGCCCTGTGGCATTCTTTTCGGCAATTTCAGTGATAAGGGTTATAGATTCTATCTGGTTGGGGTCCAGAAGGACCTGAAGCCAAGGAGTCGGGACATCGTCAATAATAGTAATGATCGTATTGAAGCCGCGGCTCCAGCACTTCAACTGAGGGCTGTAGCTCCAATAGTTTTGTGACTGCAGGGTATAGTCGGTATTATTGCTGATGTCGGATATATAAAGCCCCGGGAAAACAGCGTTCAGGAGACCGCGAATATCCACAACCGGCATCCTGTCGATCTGATCCGCTGTCACAGTATATGAGGATCCCGTGGAGATTATCCTCTCGATATCCCGGTTCCATTGACGCGCGACCATGCTGTCGCCGTCCGGAAGCATCTGGGCATGAGCGCTCGACACAATCAATATGGCGACGCTTGCCAATAATAATGTTCTGGGATTTACAGCCATGGTTCGTTATTCTTGAAATTTATCATCTTGTTGGCTTCAGAGACCGGCCAGGGCCAGAAGTACATACAATCTCTCCACTTCCCTTGTCTTGCCGGTGGAATCGGCCTGCGCTCGAAGCGGATACCCAGAGGGTACTCTTCTGAGACGTTGGTCTTTTCCGTGTACATTCCATAAAGCGTCTGAGTCATCGTCATAGGGGCGATTTTCCAGCGTCTGATATCATAATAGTAATGATGTCCTTCGAAGGCCAGCTCTACATTGCGCTCGTTCCATACCCTGTCCCGGAATGTCTCTTTATCCCTCGTATACTCCGAAAGGACTCCGGGCATTCCGACGCGGGAACGGACCTTGTTGATTGCATCAATGGCCGTAAGGGTACAGTTTCCGCCTGTCCCCGATGGACCGAAGGCCTCATTGACCGCCTCGGCATAGTTGAGGTACAACTCTGCCATGCGAATCATCGGGTCTGCATGCATATAGGAGGTGCTTCCGGTAATCCCAAGGTCGCCTCTCCAGAATTTATTCATCGTATACCCGGTATAGCAGTATCCCTTTGAGCTCTCCGTTGGAGAAGCATACCAGTCATGCCCGAAAGCCTTGTCGCCGGCTGCTGTCTGATTACCCTTCGGAGAAGTGAATACTGACTTTGCAAAAGCCTTTGTCGAAGGGTCATAGTAGAAGTGGATCGCCCCTACGGTATAAGGCGTGACCGTCCCTTCGTGAACAACGTCAAGATCCAGGCGAGGATCCCTGTTAGCATATGGATTCTGCTCGTTGTAATGGCCTTTATTTACCGCTGCCGCCCTGTCAGCATCAGTGTTGAGAGGATCCCCCCACTTGGTTTCGAACTTGTCTACAAAGTTCTGGGTCGGGCAAGCCCCGGACTGATAGGACTGGTTAGGACTCATGGCAAGAGTATAGATTCCGGACCACTGTGAACTCTTATTGTCCTCCTTCCCAAGATAGTAGATCCAAAGCCCCTCGTTGGTATAATTGGTATTGAAGAAGTTGTCGCGGTACTGCGAGAGAGGCAGCATTGCGAATCCTGCGCCCTCAGCGACCATTATCGCCTGGGCGCAAGCTTCGGCAGCGTCGGCCCAATCCTGTGCTCCACCGGTGTTGTTGAGAGGACTTGCGGCCCATAAAAGGCAGCGTCCCTTCATTCCAAGAGCGGCGGCACCATTCGGCTTTCCCATTTCCGGAGCCTGAAGGTGACCGGGTTCTCCCGGAGCAGGATCTCTTCTGACAAGGGACGCTTCCGCGAAATACTCATATGACTTCTGGAAATCCTCCGCGCAGCGCCGGAGCGTCTCCCCTGCCGGGAGCCTTGCAAGATCCCAGTTGTCCTCGCCGCTGAGAGCCTTGTCCACATAGGGCATCCCGCCATAGTAGCGGACAAGTGTCATGTGGGCGAAAGCTCGGACAAAATAAGCCTGGCCGAGAAGGTCATTGACTTGCTCCGGAGTTGCATTGCGGAGCTTGTCAATATTGGCTATAGTCTGGTTTGCCACCCTGATTACCCTGAACATTGAGGGGACTATCGGAACAGCCCCGAATGTGAAATAATTCACAAGATCTTCGTCCAGAGTACCAACCTTCACCTGCTTGTTCACTGTCACATAGCGACCGTTGTCGCAGGCATCTGTCGCAGATACCCACGCCCATCTCTTGGCGTTCATATCCAGCCTCATCGGAGAGCCTGTCCAAAGGCCTGACTTATAAGTAGTTCCGACCTCATCGTCATAGACGGTGTCGAAAAACGCCTTGAAATTCTTATACGTGCCAAAAACGTCAGTTTCGGTCATTCCGAGTTCGGGGTCCACATCCAGCCAGTCGCAGGAAGAGACCGAAGGAATCAAGAC
>JAEEGL014806510.1_pt1 | contig 17103 bp, 14 predicted proteins | sample 9134231 | NCBI WGS metagenome assembly JAEEGL01 (sample SAMN16246548, study PRJNA631951) | gut metagenome | biome: gut microbiome; feature: rumen; material: fiber-attached | host: Bos | place: Iran: Karaj | collected 2018-10
AACTCACTAATACTTGATTCAAAAGATACACCGATTAAGTCTACTTTACGCGCTAAAGAAAGATTGGCTTTGCCAGCAACACTATTTTGTTCATGTATAAATGTTTTAAATCCAAGTGAATGTGCTGCATTAATTACAGGTACAGTTACATACCCACCTACTCCAATTACAATATCTGGTTTAAATTCACTAATTATTTTTTTACATTCTTTTTTAGCTTTAATTAAACATTTAATTGTTTTAAAATTCTTAAATAATTTTTTTCTATTAAAACCATATACTTCAATACTTTTGAATGGAATATTATATTTAGGTATTATATCTTTTTCCATTCTATTATGAGTACCTATATATAAAAACTCAGAATTTGGTTCTTCTTTTTTAATTTTATTTATGATTGCTAAAGCAGGATAAATATGTCCACCAGTACCTCCTGCACTTATTATAACTCTCATGTAATCACCTACTTAATTATATCATATTTGTATTAAAAAAATGTTATATTATGTTATTCTAAATCATATTTATGTAATTCAATTACAGGTCTAATACCACCATCAGCATTAACTAATTTACTTGTAATAGTACCTTCACTTGTAACATAATATGCACTGTCGCTAGTATTATCATATGAATCATTTAAATAATAATTACCTTTTAACCAAAGTGGGAATGTATTACCTGTAATAGCTTTGTTTATTTCATTTAGCATTGGTAATCTTGCTTTTATATTGCTATAAGTTGTAGTATTACTATTACTTGAAATAGTTGTTATATAATCATTATTAACTTTTCTTGTATAGATTCCTTTATATCCACATGTATTACAGTTTTTATTACCATCTACAAAATCAAAGCTTTTTATTGTAGGTATATTATTCCAATTAATGATATATGTTTCAATATAAGAGTAAGCATTTACAGGACCATTTAAATTATATTGTGAACTACTCCATTTATCTTGATCAATACCAGTGATTTCACCAGAATTATCTAGATTATTTTCTGCAATAAGTGCTACCTTATCATTTGTTACATTTAAAATATAAAAATGATATTGTAAATTATTGTTTAATTTACAAATATATTCATCACCTAAATCAAAATTACCTTCTGGGACAAATCCATTTGTTGCAGTAGTAACTCTATCACATATTTTTACTGATATAGCAGTACATTCAGTATTATTTACTATACTATAATTCCATTTATTGCTATATGTTGCTTTAACAGACATTGTATCTTTAATATCATCTTTTTCATCATATCTTACAGGTGATTCAAGTAATCCTTCATAAACTAATTTATCTATTTTTATACAATAAGTATTACCTTTCTTTTCTTCAAATAAATTACTGTGTAATATATAATTATCTGCAGCCTTATAAATCATATTTGCAGAGTATATATCTAACTTTTTATTAGTATTTTTTATTGTATTAATAATATTAGGCATTGCAATTACTAATATAATTGAAAGTATAACAATTACGCCTAAAACTTCAATTAGTGTAAATCCTTTTTTCATATTATCACCTATTATAATTATATAAAAAAACTAGCACTTTTACAAGTGTTAGTTTGTAACTACAGTTGGATTTGTTACACCAGATGTTGTTAAATAATTTGTAATTCTTGTACTAGCAGTACTATTTGTTCTTACTGTTATACCATTTTTAGTTCCTTTAAATACATCTTTAGAATTTTCTATTGAATTGTAATTTGCATTTATCATATTTATTTCTGTTAATTCAGCAGTATTGTGGAACATACTATTAATATTTTTTAAACCTTCAGTAGTGAAACCAGATATATTAATGTTTACTAAACTACTACAATTATCAAACATATGAGACATTGTTGAAACATTAGATGTTACAAGATGTGATATATTTAGATTTACTAAGTTAGTACAGTTTTCAAACATATAACTAGCATCTTCTACATTAGTTGTATCTAAATACTCTAAATCAATTGTAGTTGCATTTATTAAATTGCTAAATAATCTTCTTGAATTTATATTTGCGTTTACACTACCTTCACTACCAATATATACTTCGTATAAGTTATTTTCGTTTGAATCTGTATACCATAATTTTACTGAATTATCGTGTGATTCAGAAATATCGAATACTTTAATAGCTGTATTAGGTATATTCATGTTATTTAGTACATAGACGCTTTCTATATCTTCTTTTATTATATTGGTATTAAAGAAATATGCTTTACTACTACTTGTTTGATCTTGTAGAGTTAATGTGTTTTCAAAATTACATACGCTATTATCTACAACATTATAGTAAAATGTGTTAGTATACGTTATTTTTACTGATGAAATACCTGATATATCATCAATATTATTATATTTAACAGGTTGTTCTATGTATTTCAGTTCAACTAATTTAGAAATAGGAACACAATAAGCAAAACCATTTTCTGCAATTGTATCCGGAAATGTATCATTCATATATAATTTAGCAGCTGATACAATAATGTTTTTCATTAAATCTTCATTTTTACTATTGGTTCTTTTGATAGAGTTAACAATATTAGGTATTACTATAAGTGTTAAAAGAGATAATAGTATAATAACACCCAATAATTCTATTAATGTATATCCTTTTTTCATTCTATCACCTAGTATAATTATAAAAAAAGATTGACTAAAAGTCAATCTATCTAGCTAATTGAAAAGCATGTGGTTTTCTAATATAGTTACTTTTACAAGTTTCTAAAAAATTATTTGCTATATCTAACATTGATTCACTGTTAAATCTAGTGTAATAATTATATATATCACATCTTGAACCACTTAAATTTGCTTTTAAAGCTGTTAAGTAATCATCATGATTACCGTTAATTATTGAATATTTGAATTTATCTTGGAAATTAGGTATTCTCATTACATTTATATATGTTGATGGTACGTCATGTAGAGTGAAGAATGTAAAATGTTTCTTCATTGCAAAAAATTCATTTATCTCTAGATTTTCTTTATTAAAGAATTCCTCAAATTCATTATATTTATCATTATACGTTATATAACGTAATTGTAATCTAGGTGTTTTACTTCTATCATAATCATAACCAGTATATGTATATTGAATAAGTTCGATATATGTTCCTTTTTTATTAAATATAATAAACTCAGTTTTACCAAATGAGTCATTAATATAATATAAATTATTTATATTATCAAATGAAAAATCTTTTGGTATTAGAACATTTGTAGAACTAACATATGGTCTTTTTGTTTGATTTTCTATTTCAATACCATATTCTTTTAAAGAATTTAATACTCTAATAAACTCTATGTCTTCAATGTATTTGTTTTTATCTGGTTCATTGAACATATTAATTCGCCTCACAAATCAATATTGTATCAAAAAATTAAACTAAAATCCACTTCTTTTAAACAATTTTTCTAAATCATAATTTGAATAGTATATAGTAGTTGGTCTACCATGAGGACAATTATATGGATTTTTGCAATTTCTAAGGTCATTTACAAGATTATTCATCTCATCTAGTGTAATACTAGTATTGGCTTTAATACTCATCTTACAAGCCATTGTGGCTGCTAAATGATCATTAAATCTACCTATATTAAAATTCTTTTCTTTTTCAATTACAAGTTCAAATATTTTTTTAATAGCTTCATTCTCATTACCTTGTGGTAACCATACAGGATGAGCTTTAACAATAACACTATTTATACCAAATTCTTCTATTTCAAAGTTTAATTCTCTTAAGAAATCAAAATTTTCCTTTAAAATTGTATATTCATTGTTAGAAAATTCTAATGTAAGAGGTATAAGCATACTAATACTCTCTTTTTTTGGATTAGTAAGCTTATCAAGTACTATTTCATAATTGATTCTTTCTTTAGCTGCATGTTGATCTATAATATACATTCCTAAATCATTTTGACATATTATATATGTTCCGTGAACAAGACCAACTGGATACATAATAGGCATTGTCTCTACATCTTCTACTATATTTTCTTCATCAACAATATCATTATATTCAGTATTAACTTCATATATTACTTCTTCTTCATTAATTTTAGGAGTATCAAAGTCTAATTTAATTTTTTCGTATGTAATTTGTTCTTTTTCTTCTGCTTTAGGAATTAAATTTTTAACTTTAATCTTATTTTTAATCATATTACTTACAAGTTCAATTAAATCTGAAAGATTACTAAATTTAACATCCATCTTAGTAGGATGTATATTAACATCTACCAAAGTAGTATCTACATCAATTTTAAGTACAACAACGGGATAATAATTATCTGGTTTAAAACCGTGATATGAATCATTAATTGAACGATTTAATTCATTATTTTTAACTACTCTACCGTTTACTATAGTAATTATTGAATTTCTACTAGATTTATATACTTCAGGTAAACTTATATATCCAGTTATTTGATAATCATCACTTTCACTAGAAACTTCTAACATTTTTCTAGATACATTTATACCAAATACACTATTAATACATTTAAGTAGATTATTAGAACCATCAGTTTTAAATAATTCCTTTGAATCGTTATATAAACTAAAACGTATTTCTGGATGTGCGAGCGCTATCTTGTTAATATAATCTTCAGTATTAGCAAGCTCTGCATATAAGCTTTTTAAGTGTTTTAAACGTGCTGGTGTATTATAAAATAAGTTTTTTACAGATATTACAGTACCTTTTCTACTATCACTATTTTCTACTTTTTTAATTTTACCACCATCTATATATACAGTAGTACCTACTCCACCATCACTAGTTATAAGAGTTACATTTGATACAGATGCAATAGAAGCAAGCGCTTCACCACGAAATCCTAATGTATGAATGTGATATAAATCATCTTCATCTATAATTTTACTTGTTGCGTGTCTAGAAAAGCAAAGAACTGCATCATCATGATCCATTCCCTTACCATCATCTGTTACTTTAATTTCTTTAACACCAGATTCTACTAGTTCTATTTTAATTTCTGTACTACCTGCATCAATACTATTTTCTACTAATTCTTTTACTACTGATGAACATCTTTCCACCACTTCTCCAGCAGCTATTTTATTAGCAAGTATTTCATCCATTACTTTTATTATTGCCATATAATCACCATGAGATTATTATACCATATTACACAAAAAAATATCTAGTTTTCTTCTAGATATTTCTTATATTCTTCTTTAAGATGTTGTATTTCTTTTGGGCTCATAAATATCATTACACAGTCTTTGTATTGATATAATTTATTAGCCTCATTATCATTTATTGAATCACCGTGTTCTAACTCATCAATTATTAATTTACTTGTTACATCAGGATAATCTTCTTGTTTCTCACGAGCTGGATATATATCAAGAACATATTGATAATCAGCTAAATTAAGAGCTTCTGCTAATTTAGAAGCAAATTCTTGAGTACGCGTAAATGTATGTGGTTGAAATACAGCAACTATCTTTTTATCAGGATACTTTTGTTTAGCTGCTCTAATTGTAGCTTTTACTTCTTTTGGATGATGAGCATAGTCATCAACTATTATAGTATCACCTATAATTGTTTCATTAAATCTTCTTGCTGCACCTTCAAAAGATTTTAATCTATTTAAGACATCCTTAGCATCTAGTCTTTCATAATAACAAACACTTATGACTGCTAATGTATTAAGTAACATGTGTTTACCAAAGAATGGTACATCAAAATGTCCGTAATAATTATCTTCTACAAATACATCAAAACTAATACCTTCACTCGTATATTCTACATCTTTAGCAATAACATCATTATCCTCTTCTAAACCATAATAAAATATAGGTTTATTTACTTCTAATGTATGAGTATATTGATCATCGCCACAAGCAATAACAGCTTTTTCAGCATTATTTGCGTACTCCTGATAAGCACTTATTACATCATCGATATTTTTATAGTAATCAACGTGATCTAAATCAATATTAGTTATAACTGCATAATATGGTTGATATTGTAAAAAATGTCTTTTATATTCGCAAGCTTCAAAAATAAAAAGTTTATTTTCTTTGCTAGCAAATCCATTCCCATCACCAATTAAATAATTACAACCAGTTATACCAGTAAGTACATGTGCAAGAAGACTTGTTGTAGTAGTCTTACCATGACAACCTGCTATTGTAATAGAATTAAACATACTAGAAAGTTTACCTAACATTTCATAGTATTCATATATTTTTAATCCTTTTTCCTGAGCAATTAGCATTTCTTTATGATCATCCTTTATAGCAGTACTTCTAACTATAATTGAATCGTTATTTATACCAGTATCATTACCAGAATAAATTTTAATGTTACGTTCAATTAATTTATCTTCAGTAAATTCATGATTAGTATCATCATCAAAACCTGCTACTTCATAACCTAAATCATTTAATATAAGTGCTAAAGCACTCATTCCAGCCCCTTTAATTCCTATTAAATAATAGTTCATATAAGTTTCCTTTCTACAATAAATCAATGATAAATGGTCCTAATATTATAAGTAAAATAAGAGGTACTATAAATATTACCGATATAATACTTACTTTATTAGGTATTTTATTTATTTGTGATTTAATATCTAATATTTGTTTTTCTCTTAAATATTCTACTTGTGTATTCATGGTATCTATTATACTACTACCAAATACACTAGTTTGAGTAATATTTAATATAATATTATTTATTGTTTCACTTGGTATTCTCTTTTTTAATGCTTCAAGTGCTTCCATAAGTGATTTACCAAATCTCATTTCAAATAAACTTTTCTTAAATTCGTTTGATAAATCATTATCTATATTATAACACGTAAGTTCTAAAGAATTCTCTAAATTTTTACCTGATTCTAAACTAAGTGTTAATACTTCAAAGAATGCAAGAGCATCTTTATCAAGTTTTTTAATTCTTTTATTAAGAGGTAAAGTGATAAAGAAATAATAGAATATATTATAATAAATTATAATTATAAATGGAATTATAAAGTATTTTGAATAATAAAATACAAGTAATATGATAGCAAATAATATTGTGGTTAACATTCTAATAGTTAAAAATGTTACTGCGTCATATTTATTTTTTTCAAGACCTAATTGGTTTATTTTATTTTGAATATTTTCTATATCTTTAACTCTATAGATCTTTTTTATAATTCCCTTATTCATTATATCACATCCTTACCTTCATTATTCTTCTAACTGTAAAAATATAAGTTATATATATAATTAGTATTATAAATATAAGCGCTATACCAAGAGGATTTTCAAATAATGGTTTAAAATATCCTTTGTTTATAGTAGCTATAAATATAACAAATACTACTGGTACAAATATAAGAATCCACATTATAAATCTAGAACTGCTTGTAAGAGATTTTAACTCATTTTCAAGTTTCTTCTTACTATACATAGTCTTTTTTATAGATTCAAATACTTTTATAATATTACCACCAGTTTTATTAAGTACAGATAAACTAGATGTTAAATATACTGCTTCATTAATCTTAATTCTATCCGCAAATCTTTTAAATGAAACATCTAAATCCAATCCATAAGAAAGTTCTGTACTAATTTTTTTAAATTCTTTAGATATTGGTCCATCCAATTCTTTATATACAAGATCTATTGCTTGTATAATACTCATTCCTGCTTTAAAAGCATTATTCATTATAGTTATTGCATCAAGCAAATCATTTTCAATTTTTTTTCTATATTTAAAATACTTAGAGTAATATATAATATCTAACGTATAATATCCTAATATAAATGATATTATAAGTCCTATTAAATTAGGCATTTTTGATAATATAACACCTATTATAAGTAATACAAATACATATATTAAACCAACAAATATCTTACGAGCAATAAACTTCATACCATCTTTATCATCTAGTTCAAATGCTATATTATATTTTATATATTTTTCAGAACGCTTTTTTAAATAACTAGATTTATTTAGAGTTAAACTAAATTTAGTTATAAGATCATTATATTTAGTACTCAGATAATCTAATAAAGATATAGAAGAATTCTTCTTAGAATTAATTGAATATCTAGAAAATCTTTTTTCCAATTTAATACTTCTTATATATTTATATAAAAATACAAATATAAAAAATATAAGTATTAAAGAACAAAATTGACCTATTTTAATTAATGTACTGTAGTCTTGTTTAACTGTGAGATAAGCCTTTTCTATGGCTTTATTACCAGCACTATCTGAAACAGTATATTCAATAGTTTTAATACCTGTTTTAGTATAATCTATATCACTTACAATAATATATTCTGTAAGATTACCATCTCTATTATCACTAGCAGTTACACCATTTAAAACATCTATTTCTTTATTTTTTACAGTTTTATATGTCTTATTTTTTATATTAATTGTAGGTGAAGTTTTATCTATAGAATAATTCTCACTTGTTTTAACAGTTTCATTACCATATATATCATATTCTTTTACTTCTATAGTATATTCTCCTTCTTCAGTTAAATTAATACTAGAAGGAGTATTAGAATATACTTCAACTAAACTTCCTCTTATATTGTCTTTAATTACAGTATAATTATATCTAAATACAAATTCTGAAGGAGTATAAGATACTACTACATCTTCATTTGTATTAATAGATTGTATATTAAACCCCTCCATAATTCCTCCTATTCAAATATATCGTCTAAATCATCTATACCTCTTGATTTAATTCTATCAAATGATTTAGGTTTTTCACTAGTTTTAACAAATTCACCTATTACTTCTCCATCTTTAGTAATACCAGTTTGTTTAAAACTAAATATTTCATTTAATATTATTTCATCATTTTCAAGTCCAACTACTTCACTGATACTAGTAACTTTACGTTTACCATCAGTAAGTCTTGAAATATTGATTACTATATCAATGGCATTTTCTATATATTCTCTTATAGCTTTAATTGGTATTTCCATACCAGCCATTAAAACCATTGTTTCAAGTCTATTTAATGAATCTTTAGGTCCGTTAGCATGTAGTGTTGTCATAGAACCTTCATGACCTGTATTCATTGCTTGAAGCATATCAAACGCTTCCTTACCACGTACTTCTCCAACTATTATTCTGTCTGGTCTCATACGCAATGAATTTATAACCAAATCACGTATTGTAATAGCACCTGTTCCTTCGTAGTTACTACGTCTTGTTTCAAGTGAAATAACGTGTTCTTGACCTAGTTTTAATTCTGCAGCATCTTCTATAGTTATTATACGTTCATCATTATTTATAAAAGATGACATAACGTTTAGAAGTGTTGTTTTACCACTACCAGTACCACCACAAACAATAATATTCATTTTACTCTTAACACAAGCATCTATAAATCTTGCCATCTCTGGTATTAATGTACCATTTCTAAGTAAATCATCTATTCCTTCAAGTTCTTTTTTAAACTTACGTATTGTAAGTACTGGACCATTTAAACTAAGTGGTTCAATTATTGCATTAAGTCTTGAACCATCGTTAAGTCTAGCGTCTACCATAGGATTAGATGTATCAATAGTTCTACCTATTGGTTGTATTAAACGTTGTATAGTACGTATTATGTGTTCATCATTAATAAATGAAATACTATCATCTTTAATTAATTTACCATCTATTTCAATATAGATATCATTAGTACCATTTACCATTATTTCAGTAATTGAAGGGTCATCTAATAATTCTGTAATAGGCCCAAATCCATTTATTTCGTTATCAATTAAGTTATTGATATAGGCACGTTCTATTACATCTAAATCATATCCTTCTATAGTACGATTTACTTCTTCTCTTATATGATTACCAATATCTTCATTAGTATTTTGGTGTTTATCAATTAAGTTTTGTATAATTTCATTTCTTAATTTATCTAGCAATTCTTTATTAGTGAATGCTTCATAGTCAGGAATGTCATTAATCGTGATACTATCTTCTTTTACATCAAATTCATCAACAAATGACTTACTCATTATTATCACTCACTTCCGTTAACAAATCTTTAGCAATCATATTATATATTCTACTAGCATTTTTATATTTTTTATAAATATGATCATTAAGCATCAATATTTCACCTTTAATTATATATTTATCAATATTTTTAATATAAAAATTTTCTGGAATAATATAATTAATGTTTTTATTTATTACGTTTTTAATATCATATTTATTATAAAAGTTTCTATTTCTTTCACGTGATTCATTAAGAATTACTTTATAATTTGATTTACCCATATCATTTAAAATAGAAATAAATGATTTCATATTTTTTAAATTCATTGAGTCATTATTTATTATATAAAGTATTTCATCACTATAATCAAATGCGAATAAGTTAATATCAGTTAAAATATGATTAGTATCTATTAATATTATGTCATATTTAAGTTCAGCTTTATATAGAATAATATCTAATACTTTACTATTTATTTTACGAGCAAAACGAGGATCTTTTGGTGATGGTAAAACATCAATGTTATCAGTATATTTTGTAACATAATTATCAAAGTCATCAAATTTATTATTATTAATATCTTCAAATAAATTATATATATCTCTAGCATTTGGAATATTAAGTGTGCTTGCAACATCACCACAATACAAATCCAAATCAACTATAAGTACATTTTTATTTAATCGTTTAAATATAGCTGCTAAATTTAGTAAGAAAGTGGTTTTACCTACTCCACCTTTTACTGAAGATATTGTAAATACTTTAGCTTTATTTAATGCCATACAATCACCCTTTTATTATCCTTCTATTAGTTAAATTACCTTTATATGTAACATTTATATCGTTATTAATATTAATTACGCTATAAATACCTTTATGTTTTTTATTAACGTTAATAATGATATAATTATCTTCTACTTTTATATTAAATTCACCATTTTTAATATTCCTTTTTAGTATGTTTAACGTTTTTTCTGTATCCTGCTTCTCAAAATAATAGTTTATTGCATCGTAAGTAGTATTTTCTATTTTTCTTTTTTCAGTATACATAAGACCAATATCTACTATATAAGTAACAATTAGTATTATTATTGGAAATAATATAACAAATATTGGTAAAACTTGTCCTTTATTATTCATTTATAACACTCTTTTCAACGTGCACCTCATAATTACTTCCAAAAATAGGTACTAGTACTGGTGAAATAATTTTAATGTTTTTATAGATTGTTATATTAGTGAAATCAGTTTCGTGCTTATATTCAACTCTTAAATCTTTACTAGATAGATAAGAATCGACGTTTTTACCTTCTTTATAAAGAGTTGCGACTGCATCAATATCATTTTCTAATGAATACTTTTTAAGTATTATATTTCCAAAATCTATAATAGAAATAATTACTAATAAAAGTACTGGTAAAATTAAAATAAACTCTATTAACGCTTGCCCTTTATTATTTCTCATAATATCACACTCTATCATATATAATTATATCAAAAAAACATAAAAAAAGATAGATAAATCTACCTTTATTTAACTAATTTTTCTCGCCCAATTACTATACTTTCTTTTATTTCTTCAAAGAATGGATTAGTACAAATATTACCATCACATTTTTGATGTACATCTAAAGGGACTTCTTTGTTATATTCACGAATTTTACGTATGATTTTAGGTGTTAAAACTATTTTATATATAGGTTTATCTCCTTTATAATTATAACTATTATTCTTACTAGTAATTACTTCTTCTATTAATCTATTTGAACTTGAACAATCCCATGTACCATCTGGTTCTTCATAGCACCAGTTAGCTCCTACAGTTCTTCCATTACCATCTTCTCCAACAAATGGATTAGTAGTATCTATTGTTCTGAATTCTAATTTTGGTTTTTCAGTAACAAATGGAGTTGAAGGAGTATATAAACACTTATTACTTTCTTCTTTATTAAGTGTAATATTACTTTTACTACCTAAACTAACAGTATATTCTACTTTTCTAGATACAGTTTCATTAAATTTTGAATAAATACCATATCTTTTAAGAGTATTAATCTCTTCAGTTAAATATGATTCACCAGTAATTTTATCTATGTATGTTAAAGGAGAATCATATTCTAGTGTTATAACTTTTTCATATTTAACATAAGGACTGTCTAAATAATTAGATACGCTAACAGATGTTTTACCTGAATTAATTATTTTAGGTGTTAATACTCTACCATCAAGAGTTATTTTTGATATTATATCACTATAATTATAATCGTTAAATGGATCAGAATTCTTCTCAACATTTGTTATATTATTTGAATATAAGTAACAAGTTAACGTAATTTGAGCGCTTGCTACTGATGAAGGCTTTTCTCCACCATCAATATATGCCATGCCTGATTTTGAAGTCCAAGATGTACCAACATCTGATTTTAGATTAACTTTATTATTACAATATGCAATTTTACCGTTAATTTCTGTAATATATGTATATTTACTTAGATTTTTTTCATTAAAATCATCAGAACTTCCAAGATATAAGCAAGATTCATTAATAGTGTACTTATTTGCACTTCCACAAGCATTTTCTTTATCTGATTTAGTTGCAATCTTAATAGTAAAATTTAATAAGTTTCTATATTTATCACTTGAAGCACCGTTTTCTGGTATTTCTTCTTTATATAAATTTATTCGTTCTATTGGACTTGCTGTTACTCTTTCTGCACACTTAAAGCATTCACGAATATATGTATCTTTATCGACAGTTGTTCCATTTAACCCATAATATGTATTTCCAATACTATTACAACGTAAAGATATTTTACTTAAATCATATTTATTATAACCGCAACCTGAATAGTTTGTATATTCATTAGTTGGATATATTGTAGTATTACCTATTGTCTTCTTCCATGCGTTAGAAACTGTACTACAACTTCCAGCTTTAGATGTTTTAAAACTTTGACCTATTACACTATAATAAAATACAAAATTATCATCATTGACATTTGAACCACATGCATTACCAGAAATATGAGAATTTCTTAAGAAACTAACATTTGCTTGCATCATTGCATTAATAGTACCTGTAAAAATTTTGTTATTACATTTTACAGTAACTACAGGTTCAACTATTAAATAATCACCATCACTGATTGTTACACCCATAGCATTTAATATAGCAAATAGATTTTTATGACCGTTTTTTTCATCCCAAATTACTTCATCAACATCTTTTGCATTTGCAATATAAGTAGTCCAATAACCATATGTTGAAGATTTGCTTGCAAACATACCTACGCCATCTATCTTTAAATAATCAAATTTAGTAGAACTACAATAGTTTGCAGCGGTGGTATTAATACTACTAAAGTCATAGTTTCTAGTAGCACAATAAAAATCTATATTATTTTGAACTCCATTTCTTATTATCAAGTATTTAGTAGCTTTTTGTGTATGCGTACTTGAATAAACAGATAATTTAAGTGCTTGTTGGTAGTCACCAACTGTCGTACTATACTTATCATTATTTGCACCTGGAGCGCTTATAACACCTATATTTTCATTCTTGTTTGAATTTTTAACAGTAACATCATCACATCTATAATGATTAATACTAACAAAAAATGCAATTAATAAAATTAATATTAAATTTAATTTCTTTTTCATACATTCATCTACCTTATATCATTATTATACAAAAAAAATATAGATTTTACTATATTTTTTTATTATTTTGTTAAATATTCAGAGCCTGTTTTAATACTACTCTTAATTTCAGTAAAGAAAGTATTAGTACAAACCCCACTTGCACATTTCTCATGTTGATCTAAAGGAAGTGATTTATTATATTCACGAATTTTTGCAATTTCCTTTGAAGTTAATACTATTTTGTATTTTGGAGTTTGCTTCATAACATTATAACTATTATTCTTAGTTAAAATACGACTTTGTACTAAAGCGTTTGTATTAGAACAATCATATAAATCCATTGAATTTACGCTACACCAGTTAGCTCCTACTTGTCTTCCTAAACCATCTTCGTTTGCGAATGGATTAGCAGTATCTATTGTTCTAAATTCTAGTGCTAGAGTATTATTTATAACTATTCCTGGTGTTGCATTATAATAACAACTTCCGTTAACTTCATTAAATTTAATATTTGAATCACTACCTACAGAAACTGAGAAATTAACATTATATTTACCCTTATCGCTAAGTCTAGAATATATTCCATATCTTTCAATTTTATTTGAACTTTGTTCGGTAGTATTATCACCTGTATTTTTATCAATATATACCTTTGGTGTGTAATAATTTAAACTATATTTCTTATAATATTTAACATAAGTTGCACCATTATAAGTACCTTTTGTTTGAGTAGTTGTGTTAGTTGTTATATTAGCAGCTGTTAGTTCTTTACCACCTAAAGTAATTTTTGAAATTATTTTATTATAAGTATAGTTATCAAATGGATCGTAAACTAAATCTGAATTTGTTATATTATTTGAATATAAATAGCATGTAGCTTCTGCAGTACCACTTGCTACATTAGTAGTAGTACTTTTACCACCAATATATGCCATACCTGCTGTAACATTCCAAGATGTACCAATATTTGAACTTAAATTAATTACATTATTACAATATAATGTTTTTGAACCATTTTCAATTGTATATGTATATTTACTCAAATTAGTATGATCAAATTTATTATTAGCGTTGCTACTAAGGTTTAAACAAGATTTATCTATAACATATGCTTCACCGTTAGTACATGCACTGGCTTTACCAGCATCACTAGAAACGTTTAAACTAAAATTCAATAAACTTCTATAATTCTTTAGTGGATCTGTATTAATTGCAACATAATTTTTATATAAATTAATACGTTCTACCGGATTTGCAGTTACTCTTTCAGCACATTTCTTACATTTATTTAAATAATTAGTTTCACTTGTTGCTTTACCATCAGGATCAGAAAATCCTGTTGAGAAAACATTTGATACTTTACAACCACATGAAGTTTTATATGCAGTTACATCTGCAACTTCATAACCATCTATGCCATAATATGCTGTAACAGTTTTACCATTTTGATCTTTTTTTGTTTCAGTTGTACATGGTGTTTTTTTATAACAACTTTCTCTATATGTATTATAATTAGATGTTTTATTTCCATCTTTATCATAGTATTGTTGAGGATTTGTATTAGGTACAGTGGCACAGAAACAAGATTTTTCATAATTTGTTTTTGTTGTTGCAATACCATTTGCGTCATAGTATTTATTATCTTTATAAGCACAATGTGGTTTTTCCTGAAGTATAGGAATATCATCAAGTAACCACATATCATATCCACATCCTGAATAATGACTAGTGTTTAATGGTTTAGCACCATGTACAGGTTTACCACTTGTAGTACAAGAACTTGAAGTTTTAAATGTTTGTGCGATAGAACTGTATACCCATATATATAATGATTTTTGGTCACCAAATTTAAAAGGTACTGTTACTGCAGGTAAAGTACTACATATACCTCTTTCATTACAATATGATCTTTCATGTACAATTACTGTTGTACCATTAAAATCTACATATTGACCACATTTTTGGCCTCCATTATAAGACATATTAGCTCCAATTAATGAATTTATGGTACCTGAAATGTATTTTTTACCACTTGATTTACTTACACCTGCAAAATCTGTACAGGAAACAGTAACATATGGTTCAGCAATTAAATAATCACCTTTTTGGTATTTATATGTGCCATCAGAATTTTTATATCCTAGTAATTCCAATGCTTTTATTACATTTGAATAATTATTTTCATTCATCATGTTAACAAAAGATATACCATCAGAACCCCATGGATTTGGATCAGTAAACCAATATTTTTTAGTTCCCGTTATACCATCGACATTTTGTATAACTACACCATTGCTGCTTTTAGTACAAGAACACAAATTTTTGTTTGGAACTTTAGTTAAATCATAAGTATCATTTTTACAAGAACACGTATTATATATAGTATTACCATATCCATCTTTTAATTTAATATATTTTGGAGTTGTTCCTTCTACCATTTTACCATCTTTACGATATACAGCAACTTTAATTGCTTGTATTTCATTACCAGTAACACCATCATTTACATAATAATCTACGTAATCTCTATTTGCTGAATCTTTTGCTGTTACTTTTTCATTCTTATTGTTATCAGTAACCTCCACAGCTTTTATATAATTAATATTTATAAATAATGAAATTAATAATATTGTAAGTATTAATACTTTGTTTTTCATATCCTCATCTACCTTATAACACCATTATACAAAAAAAATATAGTTTTTTCTATATTTTTTACTTAATATTTAAATTTTTTAAGAAATTCTTACTTTTTAGATATAATCCAGTGTATCTATCATAGTAGTCATCAATAAAATTATTTACTTCATTTATTACATCTTTAGATAGATCAAGTTTAGATATTTTATCTATATCTACATAGTAATACATTCTAACAAGTTTAATTGCTTTATCACTAGATATAGGCTCATCTACTCTACAGTTTTTACAAAGATACCCACCTTTATCACTAGATAAAGTTATTACGTTTTTAGAACCACAAACAATACAACCATCTAAATTAGGCATAATACCTAAATAATCAAGATATTTAAGTTCTAATATATTTGTTATTACCAGTGGATTAAATCCTTCATTAAGCTTGTTTAAAGTACTAATTAAGAGGTTATATAAATCATTAGAATTGTTTTGTTTATATACTTGATTAGTAAGATCTAATAAGTAACTTGCATAACTAATTTTTTCTATATCTTTTTTAATATTATTAAAATTATTTATAACGCTTGCTTCTGTAAGTATAGAAAGTTTATCTTTTTTATAATATATAGTAAAAGTTGCATAAGTAAGTTTATCTGTAACACTTCTTAAATTACTTTTTAAAGACTTACATCCTTTAGCAATTACACCTATTACACCATATTTTTTAGTAAATATATCAAGTATTTTACTAGTATCGTTATAATTTCTAGTATTTAGTATTATTCCTTCTACATTTTCTATCATTATTTACTACCTCTTTATATTTC
>JAEEGL016566994.1_pt1 | contig 17103 bp, 12 predicted proteins | sample 9134231 | NCBI WGS metagenome assembly JAEEGL01 (sample SAMN16246548, study PRJNA631951) | gut metagenome | biome: gut microbiome; feature: rumen; material: fiber-attached | host: Bos | place: Iran: Karaj | collected 2018-10
AATTCACTGTAGGCTATTCTGGACACTTTGAGAATACAGAAGTAAAAGTCGAGTTACTTAGAAGAAAATATGATACTATAACATCTTATGAATACAATCAAGTTGATTTAGCAGATTATGTATTAAATTCATTAATTACAACATCAGATTCTAATGTTTATCTTGTTTCAGACAATTTACTTGAAACACAAAATTACAATTTAACATTAAAAGATAACTTAACAACAGGAACATATAGATTTAGATTTTCTTTATATGACAATGATATTTTAATAGATGTAATAGAAAAATCAATTATAATTAAATAAAAGAATTGAAGCTTAAATTTGAAATTCTTATTTAAGCTTCAATTCAAATATTACAATATTGATAAAAATACATATAAACGCTTGAACTATAATTAATGATTATATATAATTATTATGTAATATTTTACAAAAGATAAATGTAAAGAGGTATTATTATGAGTGAAGTAAAAGCTACAACAAAAAGGGGAAGACCAAGAAAAGTAGCAGAGATAAGTGAAGTATTAGAAGAGAAAACAAAAAATACAAAACCTAAAGCAAAAAGTTATTCTAAAGCATCAACAAAAGTAAAAAAAGAAAGTTTACAAGGATTAGCAAATTTAAATTGGTTTCATTTATTAGCTAAAATAATAGTTTTAATAACTGCACTAGTTCTAAGCCTTATTTGGCGTGATTATAGATTAACAGATTTCGGAACTTCAGTAGTTTTATTACTATTAGGATTTTGTTTTATTGCATTAATAATATCTTGTTTATCATATTTAATGGCATTATTATTAGAAGATAAGAAAATGCTAGATAATTCTATTAAATTAATGGAATTTTTCTTAGATTCAGTAATATGCGTATTATTATATTTAATAGCAATGCATATTCGCAACAATTGGTTATATGCAGGCGTTATGATTATGATTTCATATACAGTTTTATCACAAGACAAAAAGAAAGTATATCTATCTTACATGGTTGCCTTATTAGCAATATTCGTATATTGTATAATAGGAGCGTAATTAAAGCATATCATTTATAACATTTTTTCAAAAAAAGCTTTACATTTAGATAAAAGCGTAGTATAATACCTTAGTAACATAAATAATTTACATTATATTTACAAATGGAGAAGACATGAGTTTAGTTAAATTACAAAAGATTTTTAAGTTAATATTGATTATCTTGATTATATATGCAATATATACTTTTGTAACCAGTCAAGACAAATTATCACAATATAACCAAGAAATTAAATCTTATCAAGAACAAATTGCTTCTCTAAAAGAGCAAAAAGAACAATTACAATCAACAAAAGAAAACATTAATTCACAAGAATATATAGAAAATATGGCTAGAGAAAATTTAGATATGTATAAAGCTAATGAGCGTGTATACATAGATATTTCAAGATAGTTTTATTTCGTTATATATTAATCTTTATTTTTTCAATTATTTTTTATATATTTTTCACTAAAATAAAACATATTTTAGTTTTATTTTATTCGCTTATTATTTATCTTAACAAATTACCCAGATTAGAGATAATAATTATAACATATTTAATTTATAGGAAAGGGGAGTATAACTTTTAGTTATACAATTTAACCATGGAATTAGAAAACATGCGCCTTCCAGAGCTAAAATTATTAGCTGAACAAAGGGGAGTAAAAGATTTCAAAAAATTAAAAAAAGCAGAATTAATTAAAGCCATTATGAATTTATATGATAATAATGGTAACAAAAAACAAGAAGTAGAAGAGACTACTTTAAATCATAATTCTGTTGAACTAACTGAAGAAGAAACAGAAGAAAAGAAATATAATCAAAATGGCGAAATTAATTATGAATTAACTTCTGAACAAGATCAATATGTAGAAGGGATTTTAGAATTATTACCTGATGGATATGGTTTCTTAAGAGGTGATAATTATTTATCTACACCAAATGATGTATATGTTTCTCCTGTACAAATTAAAAGATTCAAACTAAATACAGGTGATAAAATCAAAGGTATTAAACGTAAAGCAAACGAAACTGATAAATTTCCAGCTTTAATATTTGTAGGAGAAGTAAATGGTGAACATCCAGAAAAAGCAATGAAACGCAAAAACTTTGACGATTTAACACCAATTTATCCTAACGAAAAACTACGTCTAGAAACCGATCAAAAGAACTATGCAATGAGATTAATGGATTTACTTTGCCCAATTGGTAAAGGACAACGTGGTTTAATTGTTGCACCTCCAAAAGCTGGTAAAACAACTTTATTAAAACAAATTGCAAACAGTATTACTGAAAATAATCCAGAAGTAGAATTAATAGTTTTATTAATTGATGAGCGTCCAGAAGAAGTTACAGATATGAAGCGTTCTGTAAAAGGAGATGTTATTTATTCTACTTTTGATGAGCAACCAGAACATCATGTTAAAGTTGCTGAAATGGTTTTAGGAAGAGCAAAACAATTAACTACACAAAATAAAGATGTTGTTATTTTATTAGATAGTATCACTCGTTTAGCAAGAGCATATAACTTAACTGTTCCTTCATCTGGAAAAACTTTATCAGGTGGTTTTGATCCAAGTGCAATTTATTATCCAAAACGTTTCTTTGGTGCTGCACGTAACGCAGAAGATGCAGGAAGTTTAACAATATTAGCATCTGCATTAGTTGAAACAGGTAGCCGTATGGATGAAGTTATTTTTGAAGAATTCAAAGGTACTGGTAACATGGAAGTAGTACTTGATAGAAGCCTAGCAGAAAGAAGAATTTTCCCAGCAATTAATATTGATAAGTCTAGTACAAGAAGAGAGGATTTATTATTAAATCAAGAAGAATTACAAGCTATGTATAATTTACGTAGAAATATGAAAAACATTGGAATTGAAACAATGACAACAAAAGTAATTCAACAATTATCTAGAACACAAGATAATAAAGATTTTGTAAATCAAATTAATGATTTATTTGAAAAATAAATCATAATTAATAAAAAAGCCGTCTGGTTTTATCCAGACGGCTCTTTTTATGGTTGATTAATTAATGATTTTCTGAATATACTGTATCGGAACATAACCAGAAAATGCATCATTCTGACCATAATTTACAGTAACATAATAGAATCCATCGCTTTCGTAATATTGTTCATAGTTTTCGAAAGGATATTCTTGAATGCCACTATAACCATATCCTCCAGCCTCGACATTGACAATAGTAAACCTATCGAGAGTGGAAATTTGCCTGCCCCACGGGGCATCGTATATGGGAACATTTTTCTCAGCAACTACGTAAAGGTTTTGACCATACTGGGAATACTGACCTACATCACCCATGTAAATGAAACTTGTACCTGGTGTTTCTTCACAACATTGCACGGCATAGAATGGATAGTTTTCCTCAATGACCAGCATAACGCGACCGCTTTGCTCACCATTTTTTGGATTAGTCATTTGCCATGGTGTAGCATAAAGATTGGTATACTGTGTTAAAACTATCCAATGAGGATCTGGCTTGATCAAACCTTTTTTCACATAGCCAGTTCCTTGCATGTTAAAACCACAGCTGGACAAATCTACAACTGTCCAATCATCATACTCACCAACGATTATGACTGTTTGACCGTTTTTGAGTTTTCCATAGCTTTTTGCACTTGTTTTAGGTTCACTACGTACATTAAGCTGCCGACAGATTACTGTTCCGGAAATAGTGTAGTTGTACCCACCAGGGTAGAACTGAGTACCATCAGCCATTGCTGTGATAGGAAGTATGGCACATACCATACAAAGAATCATCACAAGGGCCATCAGGCATTTTGCGGGGATACGAGAGAATGTTTTTTTCATGTCAATTCCTCCTTTTAAGTCATATTCTTCTCGCATACATTTATGGTTTCCCATAGACAACATCGTATAGGCTCTAAAATAGAGCTATAACAAGAATATTATAACACAAGTTTACATAAATTACAATATATTAACTTTAAAATCATTAAGAATAAAAAATTTATTACAAAAGTTTGGGGTTATTTTTTAAATTATTTTTCAAACATATGTTTACAAAAATAAAAATAAATGTTATAATGCAACCAGAAGTTTGTATAAGGAGGCATGAAATTGAATAGTAATAATTATAACAGAATTTATATAGCAATTGATTTAAAAAGTTTTTATGCCTCTGTAGAATGTAGAGAACGTGGCTTAAATCCTTTAACTACAAATTTAGTTGTAGCAGATAGTTCACGTACTGAAAAAACAATTTGTTTAGCTGTTACTCCATCACTTAAAAAATATGGTCTATCTGGTAGATCAAGATTATATCAAGTAGTTGAAAGAGTTAAAGAAGTTAATATAGAACGCAAAAAGAAAAATCATGGATATAATTTTACGGGTAAATCTTATGATGATGTAGCTCTAACTAATAATACAGATTTAGAATTAGATTATATAGTAGCACCTCCTAGAATGAAATATTATATGCAATATAGTACTAAAATAGTAAATATTTACCTTCAATGGTTTTCTATGGAAGATATATTAGTTTATTCTATAGATGAAGTTTTTATTGATGTAACACCATATTTAAGTAAATATAAATGTACTCCTAGAGAACTTGCTACAAAAGTTATAAAACAAGTATTATCAGAAACTGGAATTACAGCAACATGTGGTATTGGCACAAATCTATATTTAGCCAAAATTGCAATGGATATTGTTGCAAAACATACCGAAGCAGATATATATGGTGTACGTATTGCAGGATTAGATGAAATGTCATATCGCAAATATTTATGGAGCCATAAACCATTAACTGATTTTTGGCGTATTGGAAAAGGTATTTCTCAAAAGCTAGAAAAATATGGTATGTTTACAATGGGGGATATTGCAAGACAATCAATTAATAACGAAGATTTATTATATAAATTATTTGGAGTAAATGCAGAATTAATTATTGACCATGCTTGGGGATATGAACCAAGTACAATCGATATTATCAAAACATATAAACCAATAACAACAAGTATTAGTTCTGGTCAAGTTTTAAAAGAACCATATAATTATGCTAAAACTAAATTAATAGTAAAAGAAATGGCAGAATTATTATCTTTAGATTTAGTCAAAAAAAATTATGTTACAAGTAAATTGGTTTTAGAAATAGGATATGATGTTTCAAATTTACAAAAAGGAAACACTTATAAAGGTGAAATCAAAAAAGATAGATATGGTAGAAATATTCCAGTTCATGCTCATGGTACAATAAATATTGATCATAAAACATCTTCAACAAAAATAATTACTTCTAAATTTATAGAATTATTTGATAATATAATTGATAAAAATTTATATACTAGAAGAATTACATTAAATGCCTGTGATTTAATCAATAGTGATGAATATAATGAAACACCACAATATGAGCAAATTGATATGTTTATTGATTATGCTGAAAAAGAAAAACAATTAATAAAAGAACAAAAAGAAAAGTCTCTACAACAAGCAATGATTAGTTTAAAAAAGAGATATGGTAAAAATTATATTTTAAAAGGAATGAATTTTACTGAAGGTGGAACAACTATTGAACGAAATGGACAAGTAGGAGGTCATAGAGGATAATGTTTTTAAAAAACGACCATAAATATGATGATATAATTAATATGCAAAGACCAATATCCAAAAAACATAAACCGATGTCTTTATATGCAAGATCTTGCCAATTTGCACCATATTCTGCTTTAACAGGATATAGTGATTTAGTTACACAAACAGCAAAACAAACAGAAGAAGAATACAATAAAGAACCTTTTGAAGATATAGAAGATGATTATTAATAAATAAATCAAGCTATTATTAAAAATAGCTTGATTTTTAAGTTTAAAGTAGTATAATTATATTGCCTACGGCTTATTAAAAATAACAAAAATAGGAGAAGTATAATTATATGACCGCAAAAAAACTTAAAGAAAAAATTATTTCAAGAGAAGAGAAAATAAGAACAGGAACAGTCAAAACATTTAATTGGGGCTGGTTTAAATTTGCTAAATGTTTATTAGGTTTATTAATATATTCATTAGCAGTAAACTTATTCATTGTTCCAAGTAACTTATATACAGGAGGAATATTAGGTTTATCACAATTAATAAGAACAGCTTTAATAAATAATTTTAACCTAAATATTGATATTGGTATCGATATTAGTACAATTATTTACTATGCAATTAATATTCCATTATTTATAATTGCCTATAGGCACATAGGAAAAACATTTTTCAGAAGAACAATATTTACAGTAACATTTAATACATTATTTTTGATGTTAATACCTATTCCAAAAGAACCACTTTTAGATACTATAATGTCAAACACACTAGTTGGTGGAATTTTTGCAGGTGTTGGAGTTGGTATGGTTTTAAGTACTGGAAGTTCAACAGGTGGAACTGATATTATAGGAATAGTAGTCACAAAAAAGACTAAAAAAATAACTGTAGGAAATATTGGCTTATCATTTAATGTAATTATTTATGCAATATGTGGTTTATTAAATGGCTTAGAAACAATGCTTTACTCAATTATTTATTCAGTATTCGAATCATTTACATTAGATCAAAACCATTTGCAAAATATTAATTCCGAAGTATTAGTATTTACAAAGGAAAAACCAGATAAAATAATTGAATTCATTAATAAAGAATTAAATAGAGGAGCAACATATTGGGAAGCAGTAGGAGGTTATACTAATACAAAAACATATATAGTATGTGCAGTACTAAATAAATATGAACGTATGCGTTTAGAACGTCATATGAAAGAATTGGATGATAAAGCATTTATGGTAGGCGATGATGGCGTTCAAGTAAGAGGAGAATTTGCAAAATATTTAATATAATATTTACTAAATATATAAGTAGAAATCATATAAGATTTCTACTTATTTTATTGAAAAAGTGTTGTATTATTTAATATTTAATAATAAAATATAGTAGATAATTATAAGAAAAAATATTATTAAAGAAATGGAGAAAAGAATAAAAAAAACCAGTAAAATTTTATTAATTGTTTTTTTAGTATTTTTATTAAATATTCTAATAATTAATAATTCATATGCAACAACAGTAGAAGAAGTATTTGTTGAAAATGTTAAAAATAAATTAGACTATGTAACTCATGAAAGCACAGTAACAGATGAAATGGCAACAAGCGATTACTGGGCTAATAAAATTGGTAAAAATGCTGATAAAGTATTACTTTCACCATATGAAATAGCAATAATAAATCAAGAAATAATTGATGGATCAGGTACAAATGTATTTGATATTACAGCTTTAAATGAAAGTAAAACTCAAGAACAAAGAAAAAACAACTTAGTAAATTCAATAGATAGTGATTTTCTTTACATGAATAGAAATGATAGTTCTTTACCTAGAAACATATATGTTGGTGGTAATCTTATAGATAATGTAGCATATATTTCAGGTATGAAAAATGCAGTATTAAGCACTGGTTTTGAAGATAATAATGCTAAAATACAACTTTATGGTATAGGTGTAAAAAGAACAGAAATTAGAATGTTTCCAACTAATAAAGTATGGGGATATGATTCACCAAACGACCCAGATGATGAATCAGTAAATTCAGCATTAGAAGTAAATGAACCATTTGTAATAAGAGCAAAATGTACATTTGAAGGTGAAACATTTTATTATGGATTATCTTATAATTGTAGTGGCTGGGTTAATGCAAAACATGTTGCAATTTGTAGTTCTAAAGCAGAATGGTTAGATGCTTGGAAAGTAGACGTAGATGCTAAAAATTTTATTGTTGTAACACAAGATTGTATTACATTAATGCCATCAGTAAACGATAATAATTCAAATTTAGAATTAAAAATAGGAACAGTCTTAAAACTAGTTCCAAATGATAATATACCACAAAAAGTTGATGATAGAAATATATATAATAACTTTGTAGTTTATATTCCAACAAGAGATGCAAATGGAAATTATGTAAAAGCATATGCATTAATTTCTGAAAATAATAATATAAGTGTTGGATATTTACCTTTAACACAAAGAGAAATATTAAAAGTAGCATTTTCATGTGCAGGTAATCGTTATGGTTGGGGCGGTATGATAGGTGCAATGGATTGTACATTATATACAAAGTCAGTTTACAAATGCTTTGGACTAGAATTACCACGTAATACAACATGGCAACAAAAAGTACCAAATAGAGTAGATAATATTCAAGGTTGGACTGATGAGCAAAAACATAATTACATTAAAACATTACCAATTGGTTCAATATTCTTTATATCAGGACATGCTATGATTTATATTGGAACTGAAAATGGCATAGATTATGTAATAAGTGATAGTGGCTCTTTATCTGATAGTGCTGGAGATATTGATGTAAGAAGCATGTATTCTGTAATAGTAAATCCTTTAACAGCTCGTAGAAAAAATGGTTCAACTTGGCTTACAAGTCTTATTTCAACATTAGTTTTAGCAAATCAAAATAACGATATTATCAATAATGAAGATATATTTGTAACAGTTGACGTTCAAGATAGCAAAAATAATATAATTTATCCAGAAAATGTTACAAAGCAAATGAGTAATCCAAATTATTGGAAAGACTTATTAAAAGTTAAGAACAAAGTATTAGCAAATTCTGAAAGTATAAAGCAATTAAACAACAATCTAAATGGTACTGGAACTAAAACATATAAAAAAGATTTCTTAGTTATAACTCAAAATAGAATTATTCTTGAACCATCTATATTAGATCCTGAAATATCTCAAATAGAATTACCACTTGGAACAACATTAGAGTTAGTTCCACAAGATTTAATACCACGTAATTTAGCAGAACGTGGACCATGGCATAATTTTGTAGTATATTTACCTATTACAAAATCAAATGGTGAAACAATCACAAGAATGGCATTAATTCCAGAACATTATAGTGTTAATATTGGATATTTAAATTTCTCACCAGAAAATGTTATTGATTTAACCTTAAGATGTTTAGGCGATAGTTATCATTTAATGAATAATACTCAATTTATAAATCGTATCTATAAATGCTTTGGTTTAGATATAGATTTATCAAAAGAAATAAATAGCAAAATTCCATTTAATATTATTGATATTTCAAATAAATCTTTAGATGAAAAATCAGCATTTATTAAAACATTACCTGTTGGGTCAATATTAAAAATGCAAAATCAATCTTTAATTTATTTGGGAACAGTAAATAATAAAATATATACTATTGGTTCAATAAATAAAGAAAATGGAAATGACATTAATTCAGTAATAATTGGAACATTAGATTTAAAAGATAATAATCATAAATTATGGTTAGAAGGAGTAAATCAAGTAATTGATTTTACAAAAGAAGTACAAACATTTACAGATGTATTAAATACAAAATGGTACTTTGAAGGAATCCGTTATTCAAAAAGCATAGGGCTTATACAAGGATATGGCAATGGAAAGTATGGACCAGAAGATTATATTACTCGTGGTCAAGTAGTAACAATTCTTTATAAATTAGCAGGTAGTCCAGATGTAGATTGGGACAACAATAAATTCAAATTTGAAGATTTAGATTTATTTAAAGATTTACCATATTGGAAAGAACCATATTATTATAAACCATGTTATTGGGCAGCAAATGCTGGAGTAGCAATTGGATATTTAAGTCAATATGGACAAAGAGTTGATTTAAATCAAGGCGAATTTAGGCCATTATCATATATAACACGTGAAGAATTTGCAGTTATGCTTACTAATTTTGCTGAAAAAATACTTGGCAAAGATACATCTTCAGATTTTGATTTATCAATCTTTAAAGAATTAAGGGGATTCTCAATAAACGGCAAAATGCATTATTCTAACATTTCTAATTGGGCAGTTAATAGTATGGAATACCTTTGTGAACATGGTATTTTTACTGGAGATATGTTGTTAGGTTATCCACGATTACAATGTTATAGAGAGACATCTCGTGCAGAAGCTGCAACAATTCTTATGAGATTTTGTAAAAATATAGCCGGAATGAATTAATTATTATCAACTAATGAAAGAAGATAAAACAATAATGTCAATTAGTAAATTACGAGTAAATGCAAATATTCTAAAAGTAATTGCTATATTTTTAATGTTAATAGATCATATAGGTTATTATTATAGTTTTGCATTTACTCCTGAAACTTATTATATTTTAAGAAGTATTGGAAGAATTTCCATGCCTATATTTTTGTACTTATTAATACAAGGATTTTTCTACACAAAAAATTTAAAAGCATATGTTTTAAGACTTCTTTTAATAGCTATCACAACTTTAATAATTGAAATTGCTTTAACTCGAATCAATAATATATTTTTTAATAAATATTATGATAAATCAGGAATATATATTTCAGTTGTTTTTTCATATGCATTATCTTTAATATTAATATATATGATTGAAAACAACAACTTGATAAAAAAAGCAAACTTTGCAATTAATCTTATAATAAGAATTTTTGTAATTACAATTGTTATACTATTATTTTATTTTTTAAAAATAGAATATGGAGTAATGGTTCCATTTATGGCAATTGGTTTATATATTATAGAAAAATTATTTATGGATAACAAAAAACATTTATTATTTAAAAGAAAATTTAAAGATATATATACTTTTAAACAATTAAAAACATTATATATTATATTAATTGGATTATTATTATTTACATCAATATTTTTACTTCAAATAGAAATAGGATTTAAATATGCATTAATTTTAGCTATTATTCCAATAGCTTTATATAATGGAGAAAAGGGAACTGATAATAAATTAATAAAAAGATTATTCTATATAATATATCCACTTCAAACATTTATTTTTTATTTAAGTTCAATATTAATAGGATATTACTTTTTTTAAAATAAAATTATAAGGGATGTAAAATGGACATTACAATCACAGTACTTAAAATGCTCGGTGGTCTTGCACTTTTAATCTATGGTATAAAGATTTTAAGTACACAATTAAAAAAATTATCTGGAGGAAAACTAGAAAAAATTATAATAGGAGCGACTAATAACCCTTTCAAAGGATTATTAGTTGGATTTTTAATAACTGTTGCAACTCAAAGTTCAGCTGCAACAACAGTTATAGTAGTTAGTTTAGTTAACTCTGGTATATTAAAATTAAAAAATGCTATTCCAATTATTATGGGCGCAAACATTGGTACAACAATGAATTCTCAAATTCTACGTTTAGCAAATTTAGAAGGAAGTAGCATTATAACACTATTATCTCCAGGAACTCTAGCACCTGTAATATTAATCATTGGATTAATAGTAATGCAAAGAGGTAAAAAGCAAAAAACAAAAGATATAGGTCAAATGATATTAGGACTTGGTTTATTATTTACAGGTATGATTACTATGATAAATATGGCAAGTTCACTTTCAAGTTTACCTATCTTAGGAGAAATATTACAACAACTATCTAATCCATTCTTAGGAGTATTGGCTGGTGCAGTAGTAACAGCAATAGTTCAAAGTAGTGCAGCAACAGTAGGTATTTTACAAGCCTTATCAACAACAGGTTTAATAACTTATGCAACAACAATTCCGATTATTCTAGGTCAAAATATAGGAACATGTGTAACTTCAATTTTAGCAAGTTTAGGTGGAAATAAAAATGCAAAAAGAGTAGCAGCAGTTCATTTATATTTTAACTTAATTGGAACAATACTATTTTTAGCAGGAATTTATTTATATCAAAATTTAATAGGCTTCTCGTTCTGGAATAGTCCAGCAGATATGGGTGGTATAGCAAATTTCCATACAATATTTAATGTTGTTTCAACTGTATTATTATTCCCATTCATGGGATTAATAGAAAAACTTACACTTATTACAATTAGAGATGCTAAGATAGACCTTGAAGAAAATGAAGATAAATATCTATTAGAATTAAATAAATTAGATCCAAATGCACAAGTAATACCAAGTATTGCTTTTGCAAATAGTATTAGTGTAATTGAAACCATGGGAGATATTGCAGAAAAAAACTTAAGAAGATCTATAGATTTATTGAATAAATATGACACAAAAAATCTAGAGCATATTCAAGAACGTGAAAATATCATTGATAAAATGGAAGAAAAAGTTACTAAATACTTAGTTGATTTAGGAACCCTTAATTTATCAAATGAACAAAATACAGATATTAATATCCTTCTAAGAACAGAATCAGAATTTGAAAAAGTTGGAGATTACACATATAGCTTATCTAAAATAATTGAATCAATGTATGATAAAAATATAAAATTTTCTTCAACAGCAAATAAAGAGCTAAATAATATGTATGATATCACAGAAAAAATATTACTTAAAACAATACAATATTTCAAAAATAAAGAAATTAATAATACTATAGATATTGAAGCTTTAAAAGAATTAGCTGATATAAAAAGAGAAGATTATAAATTAGATCATATTCAAAGATTAAAAAATGGTAAATGTAATGTTGAAAGTGGAATCTCATTTTTAGAAATATTAACTGTTTTTGAAAAAATAGCATATCACTGTTACAATATAGCAATTGCTACAACTAACTTTATTACTCATAAAAAATTTACAACAAAACGTGATTATTCACAAAAAATATATAAAGAATACAGTTCAAAACTTAAAGATAAAATTAACGAATATACCATTAAATATCAAATATAACAAAACACAAAAAGAGGAAGCACATGACCAAACTATCTGCTTTAAGTAAAATAATAAAAGAGTATAGATATAATATAATTTTTAGTATTATATCTAGTTTGCTATTGATATTAGGAAAAGTAATTTATAATAATCATAGTATTGATTCAATTGTAAATCATAAAATTATATATTTTTTCATATTCATAATATTTTTTATGATTTTTAGTTTTATTTATGAACTAATAAAATTACTGTATTTCAAATACCTAAATACACATCCTAAAACACAAAAAAATACAATTACAAATAAAACAATTATAATAATGGCTATTTTATTAATAATTGTTTATGGAATATGTTATATTTCTTTTTATCCTGGTATCTTTAGTTATGATATGCCTAAACAAGATCCTATGGCAAAAGGAGAAATACCATTAACAAATCATCATCCAGTATTACATACGCTAATATGGAAATTCTTCTTAACAATTAAAAATATAACAAATATTCCATATATTGAAATAGTAGGATATTCATTATTCCAACTAACAATTGTAATTATTACTTATATAGTACTTATTAAATGGTTATGTAAAAACAATTATAGCAATAGATTTGTATATATTACATTTTTATACTACTTACTAAATCCAATATTGCATGTATTTTCATTTAATCCAACTAAAGATGTATTATTTGCATGCATGCTACAATTATTCTTAATAAGTATAATAGATTTATTAACCAAAAATAAAACAAATTATATAGGTGTATTTGTTTTTTCATTCTTATTATGTATGTTTAGAAATAATGGCATTTATGGATTAATTGCATTAATAATTCCAATTTTAGCATTAAGTAATGAAAAGAAATCATTTTTTAAAATATCAAAAGCATATAATGAAGATAAAAAAGCCGTAATAGCATTGTTTTCAACAATAATTCTTTATTTTTTAATAGTAAATGCATTATTTCCTTTATTAAAAATAAAGAATAGTAGTGTAGCAGAAAAATTATCTATTCCATTAATGCACCTTTCAAATGTATATGTAAATACAGATACATTTAATAATGAAGAAAAAGAAGCTATTAAAAAATTCGTACCTAATATTGAAAAATTTAATTATAGAATTTCTGATTATGTAAAAAATGATTTTAATGAAGAATACTATTTAAAAAACAAAAAAGAATATAGTAAACTAATAACAAAAGCAGTATTAAATAATAAAAAAATGTTTATTACAACAGCTTTAGATTTAAATATTCAATATTGGTATTATGGAGCAGATATAATAGACCCATATAATGATAGAGTTTATATAGGCGATAAACTCTATAATGAAGAAGAACATAATAAACTACCATCTATATTTAAAAGTATTCATACTTATTATAACAAAGTTGATAACGCAAGCATTTGGTATATGAACATTCCAATTTTTAATACATTTTTTAAATTAGCATTTTGTTATTGGGTATTAACAATCGCCTTATATTTATCTTTAATAAGAAAAGATAAATTACAAATTAAAATTATAATTTTCTTATTTGCAATATTTACAACATATATTGTAGGACCAACAGCAATATTTAGATATGTATATCCATATTATTTTATATTACCATTAATAATTGGAATCATACTAAAAAAAGAAAACACTTTAAATTCAGTAAAAGTAGAAGTAGAAATAAAAGGAAAACCAAAATCTAAACCAAAATCAAAAGCAAATTAATAATCTATTTGACAAAAGAATAATATCATGTTATAATTAAGTTTACATAAATGCATTGAAGAGGAAAAGTAACTATTTATTTTATATCAGTGAGCTACGTACAGTGTGAAGTAGTTATAAAAATTTAGTGAAAGAACACCTCCGAGCAGACTACCGAAAAGCAAATCTGCTTAGTAGACTAGTCCGGAAGCAAACCGTTATCATGTTGCTATGCTTGTTAGAGCAAAATAAAAGTGATTATTGAAGTAATTAAATCTTTAATAATAAATAAGGTGGCACCGCGGATACCAGTATTCGTCCTTAGTATGGGACAAGTACTGGTATTTTTGATTTTAGAAAGGAGGAACCATCTTATGCAACTAAAAATAATAAATTATGTTTCTAAATAAAAATTCATAGAAAAGAGGAAAGGGAAAATGAAAAGTTATTTAGAAACAATTAAAAAAATTTATGACTGTAAAAAAATATTTGAAAGTCAATTAGAAACAAGATTAGGACTCATTAAAGTACAAAGTCCATTATTTGTTAAAATATCATCTGGACTTCAAGATGATTTAACAGGAAAAGAAAGAGGAGTAGGTTTTACAAAAGAAAAAGAAAGATTTGAAGTAGTACATTCATTAGCAAAATGGAAAAGAGAATCACTAGGAAAATATGAATTTGGAATTCATACTGGATTATACACTGATATGAAAGCTATTAGAAAACAAGAAAAAATAGATTGTATACATTCATTATATGTAGAGCAATGGGATTGGGAAAAAGTAATTTTAAAAGAAGATAGAACAATTGAATATTTAAAAGAAACAGTAAAAACAATTTACAAAGCAATTAGACAAACTTCAATAATATTACACAAAAAATACCATGAGCTAAAAATAGAATTACCTAAAACAGTATTTTTTATAACAAGCCAAGAATTAGAAGATATGTATCCAGATAAAAGTCCAGAGGAAAGAGAACAATTAATTGGAAAAGACAAAAAAGCAGTATTTATTATTGGAATAGGAGATGCATTAAAATCAGGAAAACCACACGATTTAAGAAGTCCAGACTATGATGACTGGGCATTAAATGGTGATCTATTAGTATATGATAAAGTAATTGATCAAACTATCGAAATTAGTTCCATGGGAATAAGAGTTGATGAAAAATCATTAAAAGAACAATTAGAAAAATCTAAATGCACTGAAAAAGCAAAATTACCATATCATCAAAAAATAATAAAAAAAGAACTTCCTTATACAATAGGAGGAGGAATAGGTCAATCAAGAATTCTTATGCTATTACTAAAGAAAAAACATATCGCTGAAGTCCAAAGTTCAAGTTGGGATATAAAAACAGAAAAACAATTATTACAATATAAAACTTTATAATACAAAAAAAGCCTCTAATATTATATTTATATAACATTAGGAGCTTTTTCATTGCGCTAAAAAAATAGTTATGATAAAATTTTTTTGAATGAAAGGATTTAATATGAAAAAAATATTAAATGATGATTATTCTGATAAAGATTATGAAGATATAGAAAAACAAGCAGATTATATACTAAGCTTTATAGATGATTCACAATCTGATTTAGAAAAATTCCTAACAATATATACAATTTTAGGCCAATCAATATATTATGATAATTATTGGGATGAAAATGGTAATATTAGACCTTCAATTTGGGAAGGAAATCAAAATCTTGAAGGTGCTTTATTAGAAGGTGTAACTGTTTGTGCAGGCTTTTCAAAAGCTCTATGTTATTTAGCAAATAAAGCTGGAATTGAATGCAAATATGTTACTGGTGAAATAATTAAAGAAGATGGCCCAAATTCTCGCCATGCATGGAATCAAGTTAAAATTGATGGTAAATGGTATACCTGCGATTTAACAGCAGATATATCTAGCATAAAAAATAATAGCAAACTAAAAACCTGTTTATTAGGAAAACATAACACATTCTTATCAGATACTATACTTGATAAAGAATATAATGATGATGATATTTCCGATAAAGATTATAATTCAGAAATAATTAATGATACTCAAAATAAAATAAATAAAAGACTTATAGAAAAAGATTATAAACCTAATTTTCCAAGATTAAAAGAAAGAGAAGAGAGAGTATTATTATGTACTAAAGGTGCTACAAAAGATGAAATTGCTGATTATATGACTGCAAAAGGATATGCAAAATCAGAAGAAGAAAGAAATGAAGTATGGGAAAAATTTCAAGCATTAAGAATTAAGCATAAAATGGAACTGCGTGAACAAGCAAAAAAAGAAGAAGTGCCTGGAAATCTTGATGAAGTAATAGAACATGTCATACATTGTAAAGAACGTGGTATTATGATGTATGCAGAATTTAAAGGACATAAAATATATTCAACTGATTTTGATTTAACACCAAGAACTGCTTATATACAAACTATTGGATTATCAAAAGAACAACATCATAAATATATAAAAATGCTTTTAGATACAGAAGATGAAAAAGAAGAACAAGAAATATATAAACTTATTGAAACTGCTATGAAAGACAATATTGATGTTCTTAAAAAAGACGAAAAAGAACAACAAGAATTATTAGATAAATATTATCCAAAAAAGAAAGAATCAAAAGAAGATTCAGAACCTGATGATAGCGAAAGAT